>QWCW01000823.1_pt1 | contig 11466 bp, 5 predicted proteins | sample 1972691 | NCBI WGS metagenome assembly QWCW01 (sample SAMN09866698, study PRJNA288562) | Human oral metagenome isolate pre2_saliva, whole genome shotgun sequencing... | reverse complement strand
CCACTTGGAACGCGCCTTCCTGCCTTGGCAAACGCCGTTCTATCCCGCCGATCGCCGCGCCGACGACTGCACGCCTTGGCTCGAGGCCTTTGTCAACGCCCGCCGCTGGGTGGAAAGCCACCGCGCCTAAGCGAAGAAAACGGATTGCCCGTTATTGAAATAGATTCCCCCGTGTGTCGAGCGACGCACGGGGGAGTTTTGGTTTGTAAAATTGGGTAGGTAAAAAAATGTCTTTGTGCTGTGTAGTGTGGTACGTAATTTATACAGCTCTCCCGATATAATTTATTGCGAGTATACAGAAGAGAATCAACAGTGGACCGAGGCAAAAACTGAAGTTCGAAATACCAAAACTAGAGTTTCTCAAACGAATAGCCTAATTTTGCACTTGCTGGTTGACTCTACAGGAAATGCTTAGACCGAACTCAGGTCATCAATGTATCTACAACCTAATCCATGCCGATACAAGTGGGGGAATTGGCGTTCCATACCCGCCACAAACTCAAGTATAGGCGCCGACCCAAACGCAAGCCTTTCCCCATTGCCGACAGAACGAGCATTCACTCGCGTCCCGAGTAGGCGGACGGAAAACGCTTTGGGGATTTTGAGATGGATTTGATTGTAGATGGGTACAACCATGCCATACTCATGATCGTGGAGCGTTCTACAAACATGCTCTTCATGACCAAACTTGCCCATGGGAAGAAGGCCGAACCATTGGCCAAAGCGGTCAGACGTCTACTGCTGCCCTACAAAAAATACATCAAGTCCATTACCACTGGCAACGGTCCCGAATTTGCTGCACACAAGCTCACCACAAAGTATTTGGGAGCGGTCGTCTATTTTGCCGATCCTTATGCCTAATGGCAAATGGGAACTATAGAAAACACAAATAAACTCATCAGACAATATATCTCAAAGCACACCAACTCCGGTGATGTTATAGGTAAAAAGATTGCGAGCGCACAAAACAAAATAACAGAAAATTCATATTGAAGTTGAAGTTTGAAATGCTAAAAACGTGGTTTCTTAAAATAAGGGTTTGATTTTATGCTTGCCGATTGAGTCTATGACGGTGTAAAACGCAAAGAAATAAAATCTTTTCTTCTTTCTTTTATTGTCTCTTCACCTGGTTATTATTAACTTTGCCCAAAATTCGTGCCTAAGCGATGGTGACAACAGATTTGAACAGGATTAAGGCCGTGTTGGCGGAACAGAAGAAGACTGCCAAAAGGTAGGCGAGATTGACAAGGATCCCGCCAACGTGTCGATATGGTGCACTAACAGGGTGAATCCAATTATAGAGACACTCCAGAAAATAGCAATCACACTTGATGTAAACATACGCCAACTGTTCATCCCCACCAAGTGGCAGCACGTGTAGTTGTGTCAATCATTGAAGAATTGAAGATTTTGAAAAGATTTGCATTAGAAGGAATTCCTAAATGAAAAGGTACTCAATGGTCTCGGCGGGTTGCTTTATAATTTTGCGCTAAGCATACCTTAAGATTCCAATTCCATGACATATTTCTGTCTGTCAATCAGTGAAAGCAAGAAAGATTTGGTAGTATTCGTGAAAAACTGATGTGTAGAAGTGTAATACCCTTATTTTGGTTTGTTTTACTTTGGCTTTTTACTGACGATGTTGTACACATGCTTCATGTGTAATGCTTGATTAATACTACAAGAAGAAAAAGAAATGCCTACGATAAAGATAAATATAGACTATCTCAAGACTGTGAACTACGCACTGTATCACAACAGGATACCGGTGTGTCAGTCGGTGGAGCTGACCAATACGTTGCAGCGTAATATCGGCGATGTGAGGGTGGTGTGCGAGGGCGAGTATATGAGCCAAAGCGAAAGCGATCTGATAGAACAGATTGCTACCGGCGACACGCTGCGCATTGCCCCTTTCGACATCGCACCGGACGTAAACCGACTGGCGAGTCTCACGGAGCGCATTATTACCAGCTTCACACTGAAGGTGATGGGTGGCGATGAGGTTGTGGCTCAGGAAAACTATGAGATTGAGCTGATGCCCTACGATCACTGGCTGGGTTCAAGGATTCTGCCGCAGACCATCACTTCATTCGTTATGCCCAACCATCCCGCCATAGAGGCGCTGATACCTCAGGTGGGAGCCATGCTGAAACAGATGACGGGTACCTCGGCCCTGATAGAATATCAGAGCGGCAACAGCAACGATGTGAGGGCGCAGGTGGCTGCGGCCTTCGCTACGGTGCACCAGCAGGGTGTCGTTTATCGCAGTATGCCTGCAAGCTATGAGGTGATAGGCCAACGTGTGACCATGCCCGACCAGGTGCTGGCGAAGAAACTGGGCAACTGCATAGAACTGACGCTGTTGATGGCTTCGGTGTTGGAAAACATCGGCATCAACACTGTTGTCATCTTCCAGAAAGGCCATGCCTATCTGGGCGTGTGGCTTGTGGACGACTGCTACACCTGCAGCGTGTGTGACGACGCTTCGTTCATAGAGAAGAAGATATCGCGCGGCATCGACGAGATGCTGGTGCTGGAATGTACCACGGTGACCAGTGAAAAGACTTCTTTTGAGGAGGCGGTGAGAGTGGCCGAGCGGAACTTGGCCGACCACAGTCTGTTCGATATGTTCATCGATGTGAAGCGTAGCCGCCTGGAACACATTCTGCCTTTGCCCACACGAGTGCAGAACGGTGCGGAGTGGACCTTCGACACCAAAGGTGTGGAACACGATGCCTGCATAGTGAACCTCAAGGTGCACGACCGCTACGACCTGAGCAAGATTAACGACACGAAGAAAGACATCACGAAGTATGACATCTGGGAACGTAAGTTGCTCGACTTCTCGCTGCGCAACTCCCTGCTGAACCTCTATCTGCGCCGCAAGGCCATACAGTTCATCTCCTTCGACATTGACTGCATAGAGGATCACCTGCAGGACGGTGAGGAGTATTGCATCTATCCCAAACCCAATGTGGAGTTTGCGTTTGACGCCAGTGAACGACTGGTGCGTTCAAAGCTTAACGAACCTCTGCATGAGCTTATCAGCAACGACATAGAACATCACCGTCTGCACACCTATCAGACGGAAGGCGAGACACGCGATGTGCTGAAGAACATCTATCGTGCGGCCAGGAACGCCATAGAGGAGACCGGTGCCAACTCTCTGTTCCTTGTCATAGGTATGCTACGCTGGTACGAGTCGCCGCAGAGCGAGACACCTCGCTATGCGCCACTGCTGTTGTTGCCCGTGGAAATGGTTTATAAGAAAGGTAACTACTACATACGCACCCGCGACGAGGAGATATCGCTCAACATCACCTTGGTGGAGTATCTCCGACAGATTCATGACATACGCATCAACGGTCTCGACCCTCTGCCCACCGATGATAGCGGTGTGGATGTGCCGCTTATCTTCGCAGCCATCCGCGACGCACTGAAGGAGCAGAATCGCTGGGATGTAGAGGAAGAATGTCTGCTCGGCACCTTCTCATTCAGCAAATTCCTTATGTGGAACGATATTCACAACCACAGGGAAGAGCTACAACAGAACAACGTCATCGCCAGTCTGGTGGCCAACAGCCTGACGTGGTCGCCAGAGCCTATCACCGATAATCTCAAAGATATTGACAGTACGATGTCACCTGCTGAAATCGCCCTGCCGGTGGCTGTTGACTCGTCGCAGATGGCTGCGGTGATAGAAGGCGGCAAGGGACATTCCTACATACTTTATGGCCCTCCGGGAACTGGTAAGTCGCAGACCATCACCAACCTCATCGCCAACGCTCTCTATCAAGGCAAACGTGTGCTGTTTGTGGCAGAGAAGATGGCGGCACTGAGCGTGGTGCAGAGCCGACTTGCAAAGATTGGCCTCGACCCGTTCTGCCTGGAGTTGCACTCCAATAAAGTCACGAAACGCCACGTGCTTCACCAGTTGGAGAAAGCTCTGAACGTATTGCATATCAAGTCGCCCTCCGACTATCAGTCGCAAGCCAACAAGATATTCGAGCAGCGAAAAGCGTTGATCGATTATATGAATGCGCTTCACTCGGTGGACAAGACTGATTGTCTCTCACTCTACGACTGCATACTGCGCTATGAGCAGATAAGCGCAGAACCTATGCGCGACTTCACCTATGGCTCAGAGCTTGACACACTGCTCGCGGCAGAGGGCGTGAAGGGGGTGGAAGAGATGCTTGGCAGCCGTTTTGATACGGTCATCAAACTTGTGGGCCAGCCGTCGAAGCATCCGCTTAACGGCTTGCGTCTTGACCGTGCCATGCTTGCCAACAGCGACAGCATAGTGAGCACGATGCATAAAGACATGGACATCATCAGTGACATAATACGAAAGGCCGACGAACTGAAAGAAACACCGGTATTGCGCGAGAAACTCATGCGCGACAACACCGAAAAGCTATTCAGTGAGGATGGTGAGCAATTGTATCAGGACTGGCGTGAGGCGAAAGCTAAATGGTTCCTGCCACGATTCTTTGCCAAGAAAAGTTTTGTAAAACGGCTCAAGGAATATAACGCACTGATAACAGAGAGAGAGATTGACGGTCTTCTCGACTCACTCATCAGCTATCAGCAGAAGCACGAACGCATAGATCAGCTGCGCGCAATTCTGAAACAGTATCTTGGAATAGAGACCACTGCGGATGAGCTGCCAGAGTTGTCCATCCTGCAAGATAGCGTGAACAGACTCGGCAAATGGATAAGCCATTCCTCTGCAATGCGCGACTGGCTGCACTGGTCGGAGTACAGCGACGAAATGACCAAGCACGGCATGGGCTGTGTGGTGAAGGCGATAGAGAATGAGGCACATACGCCTCATGCCATGCGTGAAGCCTATCTCAAAGCGCTCTTCAAACACAAGGCAGAAGAGAGGATACGCAAGTCGGATGCACTGGTAACGTTTGCGGGTATGATCTTCGACGACAAGGTGGCCGCCTACAAGCGTATGACGGAGGAGTTCCAGCTGCTCACACAGAAAGAACTATATTCCCGGCTGGCCGCCAATGTGCCTCGTGTGACCGACAACCTTGACAACGGCAGTGAGATAGGCCTGCTGAGTCGCAATGTGAGCAATGGTGGACGCGGACTGTCCATGCGCGACCTCTTTGTGAAGATGCCGACATTGTTGCCCCGCCTTTGCCCATGTATGCTGATGAGCCCGATGAGCGTGGCGCAGTATCTGAGTCTTGCCAACGACAAGTTCGACCTTGTGGTGTTTGACGAAGCCTCGCAGATGCCCACATGCGAGGCTGTGGGAGCCATAGCCCGTGGCAAATCGCTGATAGTGGTAGGCGATCCAAAGCAGATGCCGCCCACTAGTTTCTTCTCGTCGACCAATGTGGACGAGGAGGAAGCCGCGTACGACGACATGGAGAGCATACTTGAGGATTGCCGCACGCTGCAGATACCCTCGTTGCAGCTGTCGTGGCACTATCGCTCACGTCATGAGAGTCTCATCGCTTTCTCCAACAGCGAATATTACGGTGGCTCGCTCATCACCTTCCCTTCTGTTGACGACCAGCGCACCAAGGTGCACCATGTGCCGGTGGCGGGATTCTATGACAAGGGAGGCAAGCGCCAGAACAAAGCCGAAGCAGAGGCTATAGTTAAGGAGATAGAACGTCGCCTGAGTGACAAGAAACTCTGTGCGAAGAGTATCGGTGTGATTGCCTTCAGTGTGGTGCAGCAGAGTCTTATCGAGGATATGTTGCAAGACTTGCTCGACAAGAACAAAACTCTGCACGATGCCGCCGAGCAGATGTATGAGCCCATCTTTGTGAAGAACCTTGAGAATGTGCAGGGCGATGAGCGCGACGTGATACTCTTCTCCATTGGCTATGGTCCGAACAAAGATGGCAAGGTGTCGATGAACTTCGGGCCGCTGAACAATAGTGGAGGTGAACGACGACTCAATGTGGCGGTGAGCCGTGCCAGGGAGGAGATGTTTATCTATTCCACCCTCAAGTCATCGGACATTGACTTGCGCCGCTCCAAGGCGCGTGGCGTGGAGGGACTGAAGCATTTCCTTGAGTTTGTGGAGACACAGTCGCTGCCATTGTCGGCTGCTGTTCAGACTAAGAACAACGACACGATTCTTGCCCAGCAGATAGCCGAGAGACTGAGATCCAAGGGCTATGAGGTGTCTACCAGTATAGGGCGTAGCCAATTTAAGGTGGATGTGGCTGTAGGCGATGCAAAGCATCCGGGTATCTATCAACTGGGCATTCTGCTTGACGGCGAAGGCTATCGCGACACCCATACCACTCGTGACCGTGAGATTGTGCAGCCCTCGGTACTCGGCATGCTCCATTGGCAAATAATGCGTATATGGAGTGTAGACTGGTTCAATAACCCCGAGTCTGTTATCAGCCGTATAGAGGAGAAACTGGCTTCAACGGATAGCACCGAAGAGGAGACTACTGTCCAGCATTTCGACATATCGGAAGAACAGATAGAAGAGCAGACCACTGCTGCCAAGGAATATGTGTTTTGTGAGATGAGTAAGACAAAGGCTACTAAAATGGATGACGGTGAGTTGATTCGCGAAGTCATCAAGATGGAGCAGCCGGTGACCTTCATGTACTTGTGCCGCAGGATATGCAACCTGCGTGACATGGCGCGTGTGACGGTCACCACCCAGCGGAGGGTGGAGCCTTATCTCTCTCAATTCCATAAGGATGAGAACGGCGACCTGTGGCTTACGAAAGAAGATAGCGAGAGCTACGCTGGTTATCGTCCCAACTCTGGACGTGATGTGGGTGACATACCTATGTCGGAGTTGAAGACCGTCGTATGCGAATCGCTTTCGGAACAAGTGGCTCTCAGCCCGGGCATTCTTACGCTGTATGCCGCCAAGAAGCTTGGTTTCGCCCGGCGTGGCGCGAATGTGGATGCCGCACTCAACAAAGCGGTGCAGAAGCTCCTGGCCGAAGGCAAGATCGAATATGTAGGCGAGAATGTGAGGCTGAAACAATAAATATAATAACTGTTTAAAATACTACTATTATGGCAAACTTATTAGACGAGGTTACGGGACCTGTGAATGACAATGGCCGTGACATTCATGTGATTGACAAGCAACTGCCAGTGGAGATTGGCTTTGGCTCAACACTGTTTGAGATTGCATTGTGGGTGGTAATCCCCGTGCTTGTACTGGCGTATGTGGCGCTGTTCGGCTCTACGTTGGAGAATCCGCTTATGGTGGGAGTTGTGGGTTGCCTGGCCGGCATTATGCCAGGTGTTATCTTCATCTTCATGAAGATTTCAGCTCGAAACTACTTTCAGCAACTGGAGCAGCGTATACAGGCTGAGGCTTCCAATATCGACAATTTCCTTGAGCAGCGTGTGCAGATATTGCAGAACGTGGTGGGACTCGTGGAGCGTGCCATCGACCTTGACAAGGACGTGATGAAGACTGTGGCGGCCTATCGCGGCGGAGCAAACATCAACGACCAGAATCGCTCGGAGGTGAACGCACTGGTGAACACCGCCTTCGGCAGACTTTTTCCTCAGGTAGAGGCTTATCCTGAGCTGAAGGCACACAACGCCATTGCCGATGCCATGCAGCAGAACAACTATTTGCAACGTGAGATAACAGCGGCACGCACGGTATACAACAGTCGCGTGACGCAGTGGAATACCGAGATTTTCTCTTGGCCTACCAAGCAGATAGTGGCAGCACGTCAGGGTTACACCACGCGCATTCCGTTCACTGCTTCGGCAGAGACACGCGCCGCCGCACGTAGCAAGTTCTTCTAAGATACAGAAATTATGGTACAGGACATATACGATCCGTTGACAGAATATATCGAGGTGTTTCGCGACCGCTTCAAAGACGTAGCCCACGAGACCTTTGTCCAACTGGCGAAGGAGGCGCAGGTGGACGTGGAGGCAAACCGTGAGACATGCCGCCAGCTATATGCCACTGAGGAGTCTCTCTCCTCTGTGAAGACACGCATAGGCTGGTGGACGGTGCTGTGTGTCCTATTGTGGGGTGGCATCGTTGGTGGCGGCATCTATGCCTATATGCTCAATAATATATATTATAATCCTGTGGAGTCTTGGGTGTATGCCGCCATCGGCGGTGGCATCCTGGCGACACTGCTGTTACTCTTCCTGCTTATTCATCCGAAGCTAAAGAAGCTGAAAGAGGAACGCGATAGCTTCCAAGAGACTGCCGCAAGCCTGGAGAGAGAGGCATGGGAGCAGATGGAGCCACTCAACCGCCTATACGACTGGGATGTTCTCACGAACATGATGACCAAGACCGTGCCGCGACTGGAGTTTGACCCTTTCTTCACCACCCAGCGTCTGGCTGACCTGAAGATGGTGTATGGATGGGATGACTCGTTCAATGCCGAGCGGTCGGTGATCTACTCTCATTCGGGACTTATCAACGGCAACCCATTCGTGATATGCCGCACGAGGAGGATGGAGATGGGCAGCAAGACCTACCATGGCAGCAAGACAATCCATTGGACTCGTAGAGAGCGTGGTGCCGATGGCAAGTATCATACTGTTCATCATTCAGAGACACTCACTGCCAGCGTCACTGCTCCTTATCCCGGCTATTACGAGAAGACACGGCTCATTTACGGCAACACCGCTGCGCCCGACCTTATCTTCTATCGCAAGCAGAGCGGACTGGCTGGTCGGGAGGGCTCGCTGTCGTTCTGGTGGAACAAGCGTTCGCTTCGTAAGAAGGCTCGCGACCTAAGCAACAAAGACTTCGCCATGATGACCAATGAGGAGTTTGAGACGGCCTTCGACACCAGCAACCGCAACAACAACCAGCAGTTTGCCTTACTCTTTACGCCCCTGGCACAGGAGAGCATGCTGAAGCTCTTGAAAGACTACACCGTTGGCTACGGCGATGACTTCGACTTCGACAAGAACAGGATGATAAACACCATCATCCCCGAACACTTGCAGAGTCTCAATCTCGACATGAATCCTGCGGAGTATAAGAACTACGACTACGACAAGGCAGAGAAGGACTTCTACGACATCAACGCACGTTACTTCCGTGCCATCTATTTCACTCTTGCTCCGTTACTCTGTGTGCCTATGTATCAGCAGACACGCTCCCACAAAGATATCTATGGCACCGACATGCAGATGCACAGCGCCTTCTGGGAGCACGAGGCATTGGCAAACTTCTGGGGACAAGAGCACTTCAAAGATCCACGTTGTGTGACGGACTGCATCCTCAAGACCAAGCAAGACAGCGGTCACGGCGACAGTTCCACCATCACCGTCTACGCTCACGGCTACCGCAAGGAGCAGCGTCTTACTCGCATCAGCAAGTGGGGTGGCGATGGAAAAATGCACAGTGTGCCAGTATACTGGGATGAATATCTGCCAGTGATGGGTACTGGTCAGATAAGGATACGCGAGGATAATGGCGACGTAACTGATACAGCCAAGACGCAGGTGCAGCGTCTTAAACCCAATACATGGCAAAACATAGAAATAATTTTGTTTCTGTAGACTTCATCTTCTTACCAAAGAAAACGGCTCATTCCTTCACTTATGTCAATGAGTTTTGCTGACTTTTGTGCTGTTCTCTCTCTTGAAATTACCAAAAGTAAAAAACCGCTCCAAGTGATTCCCTCAAAAAACCTCCCTCCTCTCGCCAAAGCGAAAGGAGGGAGGTTTTATTAAGCAAGTTGTGGAGAAAGATCTCCCCCATGTGTTAAGCGACGCACGGGGGAATTATTAGATAGAGAGGAAGAACCTTGTGTTTGTTCTTCCATAAAAAGAAAGTTCAGAAGCGATAGCCGATGCTCAAGGTCGCATGAGAGTAGGTAGACTTCGTGATGCGATAGGCCAAGTTAATGTCCCAGTGCCGGCGGTAGGTCAGTCCCACTTCAGGGGCGAATGTGGGGTGCCAAGTGTCGGAAGAGGCAAAAAGTTTGTTTTCCGGCGAATCGTGTGACACGCCAATAGCCGCACCGATGCGAGGAGAAAAACGCGTGTTGCGATGCCAAACATAAGCTCCGGTGAGCGTTGCGACAAAAGAACGAGCAGGCACGTTATATTTAATCCTATCAGTAGGAGACAAATCGAGCAATTTGAGCGTGCCGGGTGCATAAATCCTATCGGCTTGCTCGGTCACTTGGGTGCCGAAGCCTTCTGTTTGCAGCTTCGCACCGATCTGCACCTGTTCATTGATCGCTTTATCTGCTGCGATATAGAAACCGATGGCACTGTGCCTATAGGAGCCACTTCGGAAATCAAGTGGCCACGTGACCCCCAAGGAGGGATGAATTCCGGTTTGTGCCATGCACGAGGGGGATAGGGCGGCACAAGTGGTGATGAGAGAGAAGAGTATTCTTTTCATGTGGTTATTGTTTTTTTTGGATCGTCATTCCACCCCATTGGCCGCCGTGCTTTCTTGCAAGATGTACTTCTCCTGCAACAAGTCGGCTGACACCTGAAAATTGAACGCATTAGAGCAATGCCTTTCTCATTGGTTTTTATTTTGTGGGGAGGCGTTGCGAATTTAGTAAAAAAACTTCTGTCAAAAAGCGATCAGGTTTATTTTATGGTTGGACGCAGCAGATACTTGAAAAAACACCTCGCGATCAATCTTCGCGGGTGGCCTCTTCGAAGCGCGCCAAGAGCCAGTCGCTCTGCTGCTCGCGGGTGAGGGACGAGTTGTCGAGCACCAGCGCATCGGGAGCTTGACGCCATGCCCTTGGCTTGCAGTTCGTCGTAGCGGCGGCGCGCACGCACCTCGGCCGAGGCCGTGACGAAAATCTTCAGTTCCGCATCGGGGAACACCGCTGTGCCGATGTCGCGACCGTCCATCACAATGCCCTTCGCACGACCCATCGCCTGCTGCTGCGCCGTCATTGCCTCGCGCACGAAAGGCAGAGCGGCCACCGGGCTCACGTGGTTGCTCACCTCAAACGAACGAATGGCGTCTTCCACACATTCGCCGTTGAGATAGGTTTGCGGCAACTGCGTCGCGGGATCGAGGCGGAAACTCACTTCGATTTGCGGCATCTGCTCGCGGAGCGTCTCGGTTTGCAAACTGCCGTCGGGCGCAAAGAGTCCACGGCGCAGCGCATAGAGCGTCACGGCACGATACATCGCACCGCTGTCCACATAAATGTAGCCCACACGGCGCGCCAAAGCTTTGGCCATCGTACTCTTGCCGCAGGAACTGTGGCCGTCGATGGCGATCACGATTTTCTTCATAAGGAGATGAAAGGAGAATTTGAATGCATAGATTTTGCCGCCGCGCACGGTCGGTGCGGCGGTGCGAGCGCGCACGAGCAGGAGAGCACGCGCTCCGTAGGTTCGGGCGATCACCGCCCTTTGGGATGCAGCGTGATGAGCGGGACGATCATTTCTTCCATCGAAACACCGCCGTGTTGGAAGGTGTCGCGGAAGTGCTGCACATAGTAGTTGTAGTTGTTGGGATAAGCGAAGAAGCGCGCC
>QWCW01001050.1_pt1 | contig 11468 bp, 9 predicted proteins | sample 1972691 | NCBI WGS metagenome assembly QWCW01 (sample SAMN09866698, study PRJNA288562) | Human oral metagenome isolate pre2_saliva, whole genome shotgun sequencing... | reverse complement strand
GCCGTTTACGTGTTGGAAGATGAAATGACGGCTATGAAAGAAATAAATCAGGGCCTTGTGGAAAAGGTAGCGGCTCAAGACGGTGAAATTCAATCGCTAAAACAGGAAGTAGCCGATTTAAAAGGCATAGTGAAACGATTAATAGGTCAATAGTTCGTCAAAAGACCGTATAATTGAGTAAAAAGGGTTGACTTTTATTCGTCTGTAAGACGTTTGTAGTCAACCCTTTTTGTCATTTTCACTCTTTCCGTCCTGTGGTATACTGGGCACAGATATACAAAGGGGGAAGTCGTTCATGTTTAATATCGGCATGAGTGAAATGATTTTGGTCTTCATCGTGGCTCTCATAGTCTTCGGTCCTGACCGGTTGCCGGAAATTGCACGAACAGTGGGAAAGAGCGTCAATGAATTGAAAAAAATGGGCAATGATATTGTCGACGCGGCGACGGAAACGAAGGATACGGCAAAGAACGTCAGTCAGATAGAAATGAAAGAAGTCGAAGAGTCGTTACAAAAGTTTAAAGAAGCACATGATATGTTGGCTGAAGGCAGTGATGCGGTGAGAAACGAAGTGGAGGAAACGACAGAGCTTGCTGATGAAGTAGCCAGAAAAAGTATGACAGCCGATATTACGGCACCGGTCAGAAAAGAGGCGGTCACAAAGGCCGCTGACATTGCACGGAAGGAAGAAAAACCGGAAAAGGAGCATGACCTTGAAACCTGATGCACAGACGGAACAGCCCTTACGCGACCACTTACAGGAATTCAGAAAACGTCTCATTATCTGTCTGGTTGTCGTCGCCATAGCGGCCTTGGCCTGTTATAACTATGTAGATGATATTATTGCCTTGTTATCGGGACCGGCAGGTAAATTGTACTTTATGAACCCGTCGGAGGTTTTCTTTACCTATATGGAAATAGCCCTATATACGGGGATCTTGTTCACCTTGCCCGTCCTTTTGTATGAAGTATGGGCTTTCGTGGCGCCGGCCCTGTGGCCGGAAGAGAGACGGGCCGTTTTGGTTATATTGCCGACGGCAGTTATTTTATTTTACGTAGGTCTTGTTTTTGCCTACTATTTGGTCATTCCTGCAGCGGTGACCTTCTTTATGGGGTTTGCGACGCAGACACTTCAACCCATGTTCTCGCTGGAATCATATCTTTCCTTTATTTTGGCCTTGACATTACCCTTCGGGTTCATTTTTGAATTACCGCTTATTGTAGTCTTTTTAGCCAAGATCGGGTTGGTAACAGGCGACTTTTTAAAGGGAAAACGAAAGATTTTAATTGTTATTGCCTTTATCTTTGCCGCTGTCGTATCCCCTACTACGGATATATTTACGCAGACAATGATTGCCGTGCCGCTCATTGTATTGTATGAAATCAGCCTGTTTATTGTGTGTAAAGTCATGCACAAATAAATTTTGTATACAGTATTTATAGGCTCCGCCCCTTTGTACGGGGCGGTTCTTTTGTTATAATATACGAGTAGGTCTATGCTGGTATATAAGACGCAAGTACCACATCTCTATGACAGTAGGAGGTTTTTATTATATGAAAAAGATTAATTCGGTTTTAGTTGCAAACCGCGGCGAAATCGCTATTCGTGTATTTCGTGCCTGTAATGAATTAGGTATTCGTACCGTAGCGATTTACTCCAAAGAAGATTCCCTTTCGCTGCATCGTTTTCGGGCGGATGAATCTTATTTGGTAGGTAAGGGCAAGAAACCGGTTGACGCATATCTTGATATTGAGGATATTGTCCGTATTGCACACGAACACGATGTCGACGCTATTCATCCGGGCTACGGATTCCTGTCGGAAAACGCGGAATTGGCTAAACGTTGTGAAGAGGAAGGTATTATCTTTATCGGACCTAAGGTAGAGCACCTGATTATGTTCGGTGATAAGATTAACGCTCGTATTCAAGCTAAAAAGGCGGGCATTCAGTTTATTCCCGGCAGTGACGGTCCGGTTATGAACTATGCTGAAGTTGAACGCTTTGCCAAAGAAGTCGGTTTGCCGATTATGTTAAAGGCTGTTAACGGCGGTGGCGGTCGCGGTATGCGTATGGTCGATAAAATGGCCGACCTTAAGGATGCATATGAACGCGCTAAATCCGAAGCGAAGCTTGCTTTCGGCAGTGACGAAATTTATTTGGAAAAATGCATTATCAACCCCAAGCATATTGAAGTACAGATCATGGGGGACGAGCACGGCAATGTAATCCATCTTTTCGAACGAGATTGCTCTATTCAGCGTCGTCATCAAAAGGTGGTCGAAATTGCTCCTGCTTTTTCTCTTTCGAAAAAATTGCGTCAGGACATTTGTGATGCGGCCTTGAAGTTGATGAAAAACGTCAACTATGTCAATGCGGGTACGGTAGAATTCCTTGTTACAAGCGATGAAAAATTCTACTTCATTGAAGTTAACCCTCGTGTTCAGGTTGAACATACGGTAACGGAAATGATTACAGGCATCGATATTGTACAGACACAGATTAAGGTTGCCGAAGGCTATGCATTGGATAGTGAAGAGATAGGTATTCCTTCGCAAGAATCGGTACAATGCATCGGCAATGCCATTCAGTGCCGTATTACGACGGAAGATCCTTTAAACGGTTTTATGCCTGATTCGGGTAAGATTATTGCATATCGTAGCGGCGGCGGCTTCGGGGTTCGTCTTGACAGCGGCAATGCTTATACGGGAGCCATCATTACACCGTACTACGATTCGCTTCTTGTTAAGGCTACGACGTATAATTTGACTCATGCCGGGGCCGTACAAAAGATGATTCGCGTCTTGAAGGAGTTCCGTATCCGCGGTGTTAAGACAAATATCGGTTTCCTCATCAACGTATTGTCCAGCCCCTTGTTTGAAAGCGGGGACTATGACGTTAACTTTATTGATGAACATCCGGAACTCTTTGACCTGCCGGTTATGCATGATCGCGGAACAAAGTTGCTCCGATATATTGCCGACACGACTATTAACGGATATATGGCAGCAGGTCATCAGGAAAAGCCCGAATTCGAGCCTTTGGAATTACCGATTACACCGAAAGGGGACTTCCCTCAAGGAACGAAGCAGATTTTTGATGAAAAGGGTGCTGAAGGTCTGTCCAAGTGGATTCTTGACCAGAAGAAAGTTCTTTTTACCGATACCACTATGCGTGATGCTCATCAGTCTCTTATGGCGACACGTGTTCGCTCTATTGACATGTTGCGCGTTATGGATGCGGCTGCCAAGAAGATGCCGAATCTCTTCTCTTTTGAATGCTGGGGCGGGGCGACTTTCGACGTAGCGTATCGTTTCCTTTATGAAGATCCTTGGGTACGCTTGCGTGAAATGAGAGAAAAGTCTCCCAACATTCTTTTGCAGATGTTGATTCGCGGTGCCAATGCCGTAGGCTATACGAGCTATCCCGATAATGTAGTTAAGAATTTCGTTGACTTGTCAGCTAAAAACGGCATCGACGTATTCCGTATTTTTGATAGTCTGAACAGCTTGGATAATATGTATGAAACTATTCAGGCCGTACGGGAAACGGGTAAGATTGCCGAAGTAGCATTGTGCTATACAGGTGATATTTTAAATCCCAATCGCCCGAAATACAATCTTGACTACTACGTTAAGATGGCTAAGGAATTGGAAAATGCGGGAGCGAATATTATTGCTATTAAGGATATGGCCGGCCTCTTGAAACCGGAAGCGGCATATCAGTTGGTTTCGTCTCTTAAAGATGCGGTTACCTTACCGATCCATTTACATACTCATGACGGCTCGGGCAACGGTGTAACGACCTATTGCCGTGCTATTGATGCAGGCGTAGACATCGTTGACGTAGCCTTGTCTTCCATGGCAAGTAATACGAGTCAGCCGAGCATGAATACCCTGTATTATGCTTTGACGGGTAAGGAACGTCAGCCTGAAATGGACATCGATTCAATGGAAGAGCTGTCTCGTTATTGGGCTACCGTTCGTCCGTACTACAAGGGTGTTGATAAAGCGGAACCGTATTCCAATACGGAAGTGTATCAGCATGAAATGCCGGGCGGACAGTTCTCCAACTTGCGTCAGCAAGCTAAGGGTGTCGGTTTGGGCGATCGTTGGAATGAAGTCAAGAAGATGTATCACGACGTTAACATGATGTTCGGTGATATTATCAAGGTTACGCCGTCGTCCAAAATCGTCGGGGATATGACGCTCTTCATGGTACAAAATAATCTGACGGAAAAGGATATTTATGAAAAAGGCGATACACTCGACTTCCCGCAATCGGTTGTAGAATTTTTCGAAGGCCGTATCGGTGTTCCTTATCAGGGATTTCCCGAAAAGCTGCAGAAGATTATCTTAAAGGGTAAGCAGCCTTTGACGGAACGACCGGGCAAGGTGTTACCGCCGGCAGATTTTGAAGCTATTGCTAAAAAATTGGCTGATGCCGGGTATGGCCACACGCCGGAAGATGTAAATGCTTATTGCCAATATTCGAAGGTTTTCACTGATTACAGTGAACGCTTGAAAGAATTCGGAGATGTGAGCGTTCTCGATACGCCGACCTTCTTCTTCGGCATGAAAAAAGATGAAGAAATTCACGTAGGCATTGAAAAGGGTAAAGATCTCGTCATTACTTTGGTTAATATCAGCGATTGTGATGATGACGGTGTACGTACCATTACCTTTATGTTTAACGGTGCGGAACGTGAAATTCGCGTACTGGATAAGAGTGTCGACATGACGACGGTAGCCAAGAAAAAGGCCGACCCGACGAAGCCGGGTGATGTGGGCGCAACTCTCTCCGGTTCTGTAGTTAATATTCTCGTCTCGAAGGGACAGAAGGTTAAAAAGGGCGAACCGCTTGTCGTTACGGAAGCTATGAAGATGGAAACGACCATTACAGCTCCTATGGACGGGACAGTAGCCGATATTCATGTAACGAAGGGCCAAGCCATTATTTCCGGTGATTGCCTTGTAGAAATCGAATAAACCATATAGTAAAGCCGCACATCTTTGATGTGCGGCTTTATTCGTTTCTTCAGAGTGTATTCTCTTGCTTTATGCTTATAAGGGCTTGGGTCTATGTTTTCGTACCAGTAAACTGATCAATAAAAGAACAGCACCGGCAACAATAAAGATTGAATGCATACCCATTACGGTAGCAATGGCGGCTCCTGCCAACGGGCCAATGAAAGAACCGGTTTGCTGAGCGGAAAAGAGAAGACCGAAAACACGACCTTTCACATTGTTTGTGGTAGCATTTGCCAGAATCGCGTTGATAGACGGGTTAATGCCGGAGAAGAAGAGGCCGACTCCAAATTGGCAGATGGCGAAAATAGTGAGCGTTTTCGGCAGCGATTGAAGAACAGCTACGATACCGGCCAAGGTGAGTGCGTAGATTAAAGATGTATAAAAGCCGTGTTTTTGGCCGAACCTTCCCCATAGAGGGGCGGTAACAGCTCCCGCAATGCCGCTTAATGAGAAAACGACGCCGGCTTTCATGGCAATGGAATCGGAGGTGCCTGTCAACTCTTCAATGTAAGGTGCCATAATCGGCTGGACGAGGAAGATGACCATTTGGACTAAGACGGCGAAAAGAAGCATGTCGCGAATGATAGGGGATTTAAGCACACTGAAGGAGGGCTGCTTTTCCTCCGGAGACGGGAGGGTGTGTGGCGGCTCTTTAATGACGACGAGTAGCATGATAAAGTTAAAAAATAAGGCGCCTGTAGCTATAAAAAAGGAGGTACGCATGCCGAAAATCTCGGAAAGTACGCCTCCGAACAGAGGGCCGATTACACTGCCGGCCGTCAAAGCGCCTTGCATAATGCCGAGGCAAAAGCCTGTTTTCTCGGTAGGGGCATAGGAGGTCATGATGGCTAAATTCATGGGCCACAGTCCGGATGCAAATCCTTGGAATAGGCGGACACACATGAGTTGAATCGGTGTCGTTACGATACCTCCGAGAAAATAACTGATTGATAATAAAAAGCTGGCACGTAATGCCATGATCCGTTTGCCGCGATTGTCGGCCATACGTCCCCAGATAGGAGCCATAACAGAGCTGACAATGAAAGAAGCGGAAAAAATAATACCCGACCAAAGATGGATTTCGGCAGGGATTACCCCCAGTTCTTTCGTTAAATAGACGGGTAAAAAAGGGATAATCATCGTATAACTTGAAGACATAAACAGTACATTACAGGTTAAGACGGCAAGACATAATTTCCAATTCATAAGCACACTCTTTTCCATGTGAATAAACTATTGTTTTATTATACGAGGGCAGATGTGGTATGACAAGGCGATTGCTATACTTTTACCGGGGAGGACGGTATAATGAAACTTATGTTATGCAGGATTATTTAAGCTTTTAACGAGGTGTATTATGGTTCCTTATCTGTTGAAAAGACTCGGCGGGGCCCTGATCGTTTTATGGGCCGTTATTACACTTACCTTTTTTTTAATGCATGCCGTTCCCGGAGGCCCTTTTACAGCTGAAAAGAAATTACCTCCTGCAGTTTTGACAGCTGTAGAAGCCAGGTATAAGTTAAATGATCCCTTGTGGAAGCAGTATACGGACTATTTGGGTCATGTCGTGCAGGGAGATTTCGGCCCGTCCTTTAAATATCCCGGACGTACGGTAAACAATATTATCGCTGAAACGGCTCCGGTCTCAGCGGTATTAGGCGGTATCAGTCTGATTGTATCTTTGATTGTCGGCATTGTATCGGGACTTGCGGCGGCATCTCGCAAAAATTCACTTCTTGATTATGTCTGTCTGATTTTTGCTACCTTGGGTGTCTCCGTGCCCGGATTTATCATTGCGGCCCTTCTTGTTGAAGTATTTGCTTTTTGGTGGCCCGTATTACCTGCAGCTCTGTGGAAGGGACCGACTTATGCCGTCTTACCGGCTCTGGCATTAGCAGCCGCTCCTACGGCGTTTATTATGAGGCTCACCAGAGCCGGCGTACTTGATGCATTAGAGCAGGACTATATCCGTACGGCGCGGGCCGCCGGTGTCGGTAAATGGAGAATTTTATATCATCATGCACTTCGTAACGCACTCTTACCGGTAGTTAGTTATACGGGACCGCTGACAGCCTCTCTCCTTACCGGCAGTTTTGTTGTCGAGACGCTTTTTGCCATACCCGGATTGGGACGATATTTTGTGACCAGTATATATAACCGAGATTATACGGTTATTTTAGGGATCACCCTTTTTTACAGTATTTTTGTTATTTTCGTGAACCTTTTAGCAGATTTAATATATCCCTTGTTGGACCCGCGTATTTCTGTCACGAAGGGGGGAGAAAAGAAGTGATACGACATGATGATTTCGAGCCTGTACCGTTTGCAACAAGAAAGGCGGTGCAAAGAAGTCGTAAGCCCGTAACTTATCGAGGCCTGCAGCGATTAAAGAAAAATCGTTTGGCCGTGGCGGGAGGTATTATTATATGTCTAATTGCGCTTTGGGCCCTCATCGGACCCGCCTTTTCGCCCTATACGTATGACGGGCAGAATTTTGCCGAAGCCAATGCGGCTCCATCGGTACTGCATTGGTTCGGTACCGATTCTTTGGGCCGAGATTTATATACGCGTGTGCTTTACGGGGCACGGATATCCTTGTCCATCGGTATCGTAGCGGCACTTATTAATGTGACTATCGGTGTTATTTACGGCGGTATTGCCGGCTTTGTCGGAGGTAAGACAGATCGGATTATGATGCATATCGTGGATGTTTTGTACTCTGTGCCTGTTTTATTGTATGTTATTTTATTGATGGTTGTTTTTAAGCCGGGACTACTTAATATTTACATTGCTTTGGGCATTGCCTATTGGTTGAACATGGCACGCATTGTGCGCGGTCAAATTTTGAGTTTGAAGACGTCTGATTACATTACGGCTGCACGCTCCTGTAATGCAGGCTCTTTTGATTTATTGCGACGACATTTATTGCCCAATGCGGCCGGTCCGATTGTTGCCGCCTTGACGTTGTCAGTACCGGATGCAATTTTCACGGAAGCTTTTTTAAGCTTTATAGGCCTGGGGGTGTCGGCTCCTATTAACTATGTTGGGATTTGTTTTTTTAGGTGACGGTCTATATGATTTGGCGGATCCGCAGACGGGAAAGGATGGGAATATATGAAGCATTTATTAGAGGTAGATAATATTTCCGTCTCTTTTACGACACCTCACGGTCAGGTAGAGGCCGTTCACGGCGTATCGTTTTATATTGATGAGGGAGAAACGGTCGGTATTGTGGGCGAATCGGGATGCGGTAAGTCCGTTACCTCCCAAACTGTAATGAAGCTCTTACCGCCGTCCGTATCAAAACTTACATCGGGACGAATTATTTGGGACGGTTTTAATATTGAAAACTTTTCGGAACGGGAAATGAATACGCTACGAGGCAAGGACATGGCCATGGTATTTCAAGATCCTATGACCTCATTAAATCCCGTGCTTACGGTAGGCGAGCAAATTGAAGAAGGCCTGAGACTCCACCTTCACTTGTCAAAGAAAGAAGCTGCTGAAGAAGCCGTTCGGCTTCTTCAATCTGTAGGGATAAGCGGGGCATCTCAACGTGTCCGCTCCTATCCGCACGAACTGTCGGGAGGGATGCGCCAACGTTGTCTCATAGCGGCAGCCATTGCCTGTAAGCCGCGACTTCTTTTCGCCGACGAACCGACGACGGCCCTTGATGTCACGACGGAAGCACAGGTACTGAACGTTCTGCAACAAATGCAGGAAGATTTACATATGGCCGTATTCCTTATTTCTCATAATTTGGGTGTTATTGCCTGGAAAAGGGACAAAGGGTGGCGTGCTGGCTGTATAGCCCTGAAAGGAGTGCGTCTTCATGTATCTGATAGAGGCACGGCACGTGCGCAAGGACTTTGTGACGAAGCGGAATATTTTCGGCAAGCCGGTCCGTACCATTACGCCTGTTCTGGATGTCTCCCTGGGCATATTGAGAGGTATGACAGTCGGGCTCGTCGGCGAATCCGGTTGCGGTAAATCCACTTTTCTTAAAACAGTACTCGGTCTTGCCGGAACCTGGGGCGGGGAGATTTATTATAAAGGCCGTAATGTCTTACAGCCTGAAACGGCACAGGAATTCAGACGAAATGTACAAATGATTTTCCAGGACCCTTATTCATCCTTGGATCCGCGCATGAATATAGAGGACATTATCAGTGAACCTCTTTATAATTATAGAATCGGCACAGCTTCACAGCGGCGGCAGAAGGTTGCCGAGCTTTTGGAACAAGTAGAACTTCCCAAAGAGGCGGCTCATCGCTATCCGTTCGAGTTTAGCGGGGGACAACGACAACGAATCGGAATCGCCAGAGCCCTGGCTCTGAATCCGGAGTGTATCTTTTGTGATGAACCCGTATCGGCTCTTGATGTATCCGTACAGGTTCAGATTATTAACATGCTGAAACGATTGCAAAAAGAACGAGACTTATCGTATCTTTTTATTTCTCATGATTTGTCGGTCGTCTATTATATGAGCGATTATATAGGGATTATGTACGGCGGGTGTATCGTCGAATATGGATGTAGTGAAGATATTTACAGGCGGCCGCTACATCCGTATACAAAGTTGTTGCTTCAATCGATACCGAAGGCGGAACCGTCCCGTAAGAAGTCGATTGTGTCGGTACTTACAGAAGAAAAGGCAGAAGAAGGGGCCTGTGCTTTTTATCCTCGCTGTTCTTTTTCGAATCGTCGTTGTCTGATAGAAGTCCCGGTTTTGAAAAAATATGAAAATAATCGAGTTATAGCTTGTCATTATGTAGAAGGAGGGGCTGTATGCGGCGGATAGTTGTACTATGTATGTGTCTTATAGCCCTTGTTCTTGTCGGGTGTAGTGACGAGAGGGTATGGCAGGAGAACGCTGTCGTATACGCATTGGAGGCGGAGCCGTCCGATCTGGATCCGGCTATGACTACCTCTTTACCTGAAAGTATTGCGGAACTCCAAATTTTTGAAGGCTTGACTCGTCTTGATAAGGACAATGTACCGCAGCCCGCCTTGGCAGAGCGGTGGAATGTATCCGATGACGGAAAAACCTGGACCTTTGTATTGCGGCCCGGCCTCGTTTGGAGTGATTAAAGCTCTGGATCATCGTACCTTACAAGTCCGATTGAAGAATCCCGTACCTTATTTTCTGAATTTGACCGCCTTTCATTGTTTTTATGTCGTACCACGGCAGGCTGTTGAAAAAAATCCCGAAACGTGGGCAGCTACGGCTGATTTTCCCTGTAGCGGACCTTTTCGCATTACGTCGTGGATCCATTCAGGAGAAATAGACTTCGTTAAAAATGAACATTATTGGGATGCGACTGCCGTAAGGACAGAGAGCTTACAGTTTCCTATCAGTGATTCCCAGGCTACAAGATTGACTATGGTCGAAAGCGGCCAGGCGGACATGATGACAGAGCCGCCGCCGGCAGATGAAGCACGGTTGGAAGAAAAAGGGTTATATCGAGTTGCACCGTATTCGGGCCTATATTATTACGTATTCAATGTGACGGTACCGCCCTTTGATGATGTAAGGGTACGCCGGGCCTTTGCCGAGGCTATTGAGCGGAAAAATTTAGTAGAGCACGTTGTACGCAGTCACAAACAACCGGCATATTCATTGGTGTCTCCTGAAATCTCCGACTCGGAAGGGCATGAATTCAGAAAGGCCGGTGGAGATATACAGTACGAAGATGCTGCCGAGGCAAAACGGTTTTTACAGGAAGCGTATGGGAATAAGAGTTTACCGGAAATTACAGTCCTCTATAATACGAATGAGTTGCATAAGGCTATTGCTGAAAGCCTGCAGGATATGTGGAAGCGGAACTTGGGGGTTACGGTATACTTGCGTAACCAGGAATCTAAAGTCTTTATGGAGGCCAGAGCCAACGGCGACTACCAGATTGCTCGGGCTTCGTGGATTGCCGACTATGATGATCCGATGACCTTTTTGGAAGTCTTTTCGGCTCAAGACAACGATGCGCAATATCACAATCCTAAATATAACGCACTCATTGAAGAGGCTCAGCAAACCAATGATAAAACACGGCGGAACGAACTTATGCATGAGGCGGAAAAACTGTTGTTTGATGACTGTGTAATCATTCCGATTTACTATACGACGCAGCCTTATGTGGTGCGTTCCGGTATTCAGGAGTATCATTGGTCGCCATTAGGACTCATAGATTTTAAATATGCATATAAAGAGCAGGTGAAATAATGTATTATCCTTCAGGTTTAAAGCAGGGCGATACGATTCGAGTAGTAGCCCCTGCGGCATATAATTGCAGCGAAGAATGGGAGCGTTGCAGGGAGTTATTATGTGAATGGGGGTATAAGGTAAAGGCAAGCCCCTTTGTAGACTCTCAATGGGGATATTTAGCAGGTCGCGATGAGGAGCGGGCGAGGGATTTGGAGGCGGCTTTTATGGATGATGAGTG
>QWCW01000603.1_pt1 | contig 11473 bp, 10 predicted proteins | sample 1972691 | NCBI WGS metagenome assembly QWCW01 (sample SAMN09866698, study PRJNA288562) | Human oral metagenome isolate pre2_saliva, whole genome shotgun sequencing... | reverse complement strand
ATCGTAGTAGAAGGTGAGCATCGTCTTGTCCGCGCTTTGCACCACATAGGCCTCGCGGGTTTGCGCCTGCGCACGCTGCGAAGTGGCGAGCAGAACACTGATCAGTACGAAGATCATCGCGCAGCAATAAAGTAGATAGTGGGTCATACGGTGGTGCTCCTCCATTTCTTTCCCCGATCGGGGAAAGTCGCCTTCGGGAGCAGGGGCAGGGATGAAAATACAGCGTTGGATGAACTATTGTTTTATATTTCGTACAAAGTTAAGGGGAGGGGCAGCGGAAAGAGGTAAATAGGATTCGTGGTACCGTGCAAAAAGTTCTGTCAAGTGAGCATTTGCACCGAATCACCAGCTTCTCACCGTAGTAGATTCAGCGGTGAAATAGCCCGTTTCCGGATTAGCCATCTTTGCGTCAACCTTGTTCTTGTCATAGGCGACTGCGCCCTTCAACTTTGTGCAACCATAGAACATGTCTTCCGATCGCGGGCACTGCCAATCCGTATTGCTGTAGATGGTAGTCAACGCCGAGCAACCGGAGAACATCTCTCTCATGTCGGTTACGTTTTGGGTGTTGAAGTGCGACACGTCAAGAGAAGTCAAAACCGAGCAACCGGAGAACATCGACTGCATGTCGGTGACGTTTTGGGTATTGAAGTGCGACACGTCAAGAGAAGGCAAGCCCGAGCAACCATAGAACATCCAACTCATGTCAGTGACATTTTGGGTGTTGAAGTGCGACACGTCAAGAGAAGGTGAGCCCGAACAACCATAGAACATCGACTGCATGTCGGTGACGTTTTGGGTGTTGAAGTGCGACACGTCAAGAGAAGTCAAACCCGAGCAACCGGCGAACATCGACTGCATGTCGGTGACGTTTTGGGTATTGAAGTGCGACACGTCAAGAGAAGTCAAACCCGAGCAACCATAGAACATCCAACTCATGTCGGTGACGTTTTGGGTGCTGAAGTGCGACACGTCAAGAGAAGTCAAACCCGAGCAACCATAGAACATCCAACTCATGTCGGTTACGTTTTGGGTGTTGAAATGCGACACGTCGAGGGAGGTCAACGCCTTGCAATTGGAGAACATCGACTGCATGTCGGTGACATTTTGGGTGTTGAAGTGCGACACGTCAAGAGAAGTCAAACCCGAGCAACCGGAGAACATCCCAGACATATTGATGACGTTTTGGGTGCTAAAGTGCGATAAGTCAAGAGAAGTCAAACCCGAGCAATTGGAAAACATCCCCCCCATGTTTTTCACTTCTGAAGTGTTGAGGTTTTCCACCCCTTCGATCTGCTTGAGCGCACGATAATTGTTGAACCACCGGGCAGTGGTGGTTGGACGAAAATCTCGGAACGAGGCATCGAACACCGCGTGGTTGATTATCTTTTCTGATTCTAAGATTGTTCCCGACCACGCCGGGAAAGTAATTTCTTCGGTAAACAAAAATACCTTTTTCGTCTCCTCGATGCCCCATGTCGTGCCGGTGCGGGTGGCACGCAGGGCATCGTAGTAGAAGGTGAGGGTAGTTTTGTCCTCGCTTTGCGCCACATAGGCCTCGCGGGTTTGCGCCTGTGCACGCTGCGGAGGAGCGAGTAGGAAACTAATCAGTGCGAAGCACATCGCACTACAATAACGTAAATAGTGGATCATAAGGTGGTGCTCCTCCATTTCTTTCTCTGATCGGGGGAAGTCGCCTTCGGGAACAGGGGCAGAGGGTGAAAAGATAGAATTAAACGAGGGTATGTTTTATATTCCGCACAAAGCTACGAGGCAAGGGAAAGAGATAAATAGGCATTGTAGTGCGGTGCAAAAAGTGCTGTTTTGTTTATTGCTTTGTTGGCAAAGGTAGAGGAATAAGTTGATGTATCGAAATAAAAACGCTGAAAATAAAGTTTGTCTTCTTTGCCTTTGAAATACGCTTGCCAACCACTATCAAAAATGTTACATCGGCTTGCAAAAATTGGACACGCCTCGCGTGCGCGCGCGTCAGGTGTTTTCCGCTTTTTGCCTTCACCCTTCACCTTCACGCCTTACTACTTGATTGACAGCTGGTTGCAGGTGAAGGCAAAGACGATTTTTGCCTTCACCCTCCGTGACTTACCTTTCCTCACTCGACGCGGACGGGAAACACCACACGAAAATGCGGAAAAATCAGTGGACTTTGATCAAAAACGTGCCTACCTTTGTCCCAAAACCCACAACAATTCAAGCGATTCCCGCACAGCGGTGAAGGCAAAGGTGAACACAGACCTTCACCTTTTCCTTCACCGCATCAATTTGATTTACTGCGTCTTACACAAGTAGGTGAAGGGTGAAGGCAAAAAACGAAAAATGCGGTGTGCGCACGCGCTCTCGCGCGCGAGGAAATGTACGTTTCGACAACACCCGACAGTCTTTCGAGAAACGCATCGGCGTCGGGGCATCACTTCCCCACCCAAGCAGACGATTTGCTCGGCTTCGCATACGACGATGAAGCGGGGCAAAGCGTTTTCGGCAGCCACGGGCATTGGGGTACGTGTGCGAGCGGGCAAGTAGGCGGGCGGCACTTTCCGATCAAGCACAAACCATTCGACACGCACAGCGGCGACAACAAGGGCGAGACACGAGGAAAGGGGCATGCCGGGAGCGGACAGCGACCGGAGCCTTGTCGCACTGTGGTTGGGCGGGCGGACGGAAAGCAGAGAGAGAGGGAGGAGGTAGATAGACAAAAAAATCCCTCACAACACAAAGTTGTAAGGGATTTGAAGAAGGGTGACCGATGGGATTCGAACCCACGACATTCAGAACCACAATCTGACGCTCTAACCAACTGAACTACGGTCACCATGAGCACCTTTCTTCCTGAAAGGCGATGCAAAAGTACGCACTTTTCGCGAATGCTCCAAATTTTCGAGGACTTTTTTTCGCTTTCGGGCGATTTTTCTCTTCAATCAGTCCATTGCGTCATCTGAAGCGGTGTCTTGATTGGTGTCTTGCACGATCTGCGGTTTGCCGGATCCGACGAGGGGGAGCGTGATTTTGAAGGCCGTTCCGCCCTCTTCATCGCCGGGAGCGTTGAGTTGCGCACCGAAATGCAAACCCGAGGCGTCCACACTGCTGAAAGCGATACCGCCGAGGATTTGATGGCGCGTGCCGTCGGCCGTGAAATCGGCTTTCGTAAACGAAAAACGCACGGGCGTGCCGCCATCGCGCACCACGCTGACCGTAATGCGGTTGTCGAGATAGGGATCGCCGAAACGATCTTTGACGCGGGGCAGTGAATCGTCGGGCGCGCTGACAATGTCAAAATGATATTGGTGTCCGTTGTACTCGGCATCGGCACGTACGGTGCGCGCCTCGTCACGGCCGGGCCCTTCTTCTACGGCGAGAGCCACCTGCGTGGTGTCGGCCGTCTGTTCGGACGAAGATTTGCCACCACAGGCCACGATACTCGTTAGCGCCAACGCAAGCGCGGCCATCCAATAGAACTTTTTCATGTTGGAGTAAAGGATTTTCTTATTTGTTAGCCGCGAATATAGCAAATTATTGCCACATGGCAATTGTCCGCCGAAAAATTATCGCTATATTTGCCCTACAATATATGGATATGATACGCTATTTCTTCATTGCTCTCCTCTCGCTGACTTTCGCGGCTTGCCAAAACAAAACAAGCGGCGAACAGGCGAACGACTCCACGGCGAAGGCCGCGGCACTACCGCAAGAGGCCATCGACACCCTGCAACAAGTGGTGATGCGCACGCAGCAACAAAACAAACTCTACACCACCGAGTGCAAAATACACAAGGTGGTGCTGTTCTCCGACACGAAAAAAATCGGTGGGAAACTACTCGACATCGACAAACCCGGCTACCGCAAAGTGGCCGTCCCGCTTGACGTGACGCTCAAGGGCTCGATAGATTTCACGCATTTCGACGCTTCGAATGTGACGCGTACTGACTCGCTCATCGTCATTACGCTCCCCGATCCGCAAATCACCATCACGGCCTCGCACATTGACTTCAAGGGGGCGCGACAATACGTTTCGACCTTGCGCTCCAACTTCACCGACGAAGAAATCACCCGCCTGGCGCGACAGGGCGAAGACAGCATTCGTCACCACATCGAACGCTACGGACTGGTGGAGGCTTCGCGCACGGCGGCGGCACGCGTGCTGGTGCCGATGCTCAAACAACTGGGCTATGCCGAAAGTAACATCATTGTGCGCTTTCGCAAAGATTTCAACAACAACGACTTGATCCGCCGCGTACGAACCCTCAACACGCCTGCTTCATGAACAACGACAACGAACTCCAACCCTCTACCGGCGAGGGAATGCAGCCCACCATCGGCGATGTGCCTGTGGGCATGGTGCAAACCGAGCGTCCTGAAGCGAACGAACCGACGGACGGAGCGGAAGAAAACGTCACGACGCAGCAAGAGGTGACGACGGCGAACGCGGTCGAAACGGTCGCTCCGCCGGCAGAACTTCCCGCAACAACACCGACACCGGCCGAACCGGAGCCGGCTCCGCCTGCCCCTCCGCGCAAAGACAACGGCTGCTTGCTGGCCGTGCTCGGCGCACTGTGGTGGATCATCAAATTCATTTTCCGCAAATGGCGCTTCACGCTTGCGGTGCTCCTGCTGGCTGCTTTGGGCTATGTGGGTTACCGCGTAAAGAAGGTCTACTTCGACGGCGAGGGGCTTTTTGCCACAACACCGGCCATTGACACCACACCTGAAGAGATTCGCGCCCTTCGCGACATCGGACAATGGGAAGCCCTCTCGGTCGACACCGAAGAATTGGTGGAAAAGCACGAGAACTCCCTGCTGTCGTCAAAGCAAATGGTCTGCGTCTACCGCGGTACCCTGCGCATTGGCATCGATATGGCAAAGGTCGCCGACAAATGGTGCAACGTGCAAGGCAAAACGGTGACGCTTCACTTGCCCGAAGTGGAACTGCTGGACAATGAATTTATTAACGACACGCGCACCACGGTGTTCGTGCAAGAAGGGAATTGGAGTGCCGATGCGAAACAACAAATGCGCACACAGGCGGCCGAAGCCATGAAAAAACGCGCGTTAAGCGCAGAAAATCTCAGTTTGGCACGCCGGAACGCTGAAGCACAATTCCGCCAACTTTTCACCGCCTTGGGCTACGATGAAGTGAACATCGTGTTCGGAGACGGACAAAATGAATGATCGCATGAATAGACTCTTTTCACTTTTCTGCTCGGCGCTGGTGCTACTCTGCACGAGTTGGACATTCGCGGCCTGCGATAAGCCCAACGACGGACCGCTGCCGGAAGTCAAGAAGGAAAAACAAACGGTGCTGGTCTATATGGCTGCGCAAAACTCGCTCGGCTACAACGGCTATCGCCTGCAAGACAGTACCGAAATTATGAACGGGGCGCCCTACCTCGGCGAAGGACAACGCGTGCTCGTCTTCATGGACGACGAACGAGCACCCCGCCTCTATGAAGTGGCACGCGGCTACGCCCGTCCCAAATTGGTGAAGCAATGGGAAGAAGATCTCAACTCGGCCGATCCGAAAACGCTGACGACCGTGCTCAATATCATGAAGGAGCAATTTGCGTCGGATAGCTACGGTTTGGTGCTGTGGAGCCATGCAGACGGCTGGTTACCGGGAGCGCGCAACTATCGCAACGCACACCCCACGACGTCGAACCCGATCTTGGCTGCTGACGGAAAGGTGACCAAAAACACGGCACACCGCTTCCGTCCCCAAAGTTATGGGATGGATGTGGGCAAGGACGGCAATATGGCACGCGACAAAGCGGCGCTCGGCGATTTTCCCTACGAGATGAATGTGGAAGACATCGCCAAGGCGGTGCAACGCAGCGGCCTTCACCTCCGATTCATCCACAACGACTGCTGCGAAATGCAGTGCATCGAGGTGGCTTATGCCCTACGCGACGTCACCGACTACGTGGCGGGATCGCCGATGCAGATTTCGGCCATCGGTGGGTTCTACACCGACATGCTCCGTTGGGGCTACTTCTCGCCCGACATTGCCGACCTCGGTAAAACGTATGTCGATTACTACCGCGGCAAGGGCAGCCTGCCTTATTATGAAGACTTTGGCGTCGTCTTTTCGATTTTGCGCACGGCCGATTTGCAGGCTGTGGCCGACTCGATGGCGAAAGTGCTTCCCCGCAACCTGCCGGCGCTCAACGCGCAAGGGACGCCCAACTATCCGAACACGGACAAGATACAACCCTATGGCCGCTACTCGAGCTACTTTTTCTATCGTCCCGAGTTCTTCGACATGAGCGACGCGCTCCGCAACCTCCTCACCGCCGAGGATTTTGCCAAGGTACAAAAGGCGCTCGACCGCGCCACGGTGTACAAAGCCACCACCAAGCGCTTCTTTACGGGCATGGGTGCCGGCCGACAATACTGGATCAATGGGGGATGGCGCAACACGTTGGATTACAATGATGTAATCTACGTCAACGAAGCCAACTTCTGCGGCGTTTCGATGTTCATTCCTCAACAACGCTATGCCGACAACGCGGCACGCTGTCCGCAGGGCAACTTGAACATCACCTACCGCGACACCGAATGGTACCGCGCCGCCGGTTGGAAAGCCGCCGGTTGGTAATTGATTCTGCGCCACTCCTCTTTTATATTAACGCTTCATCCTTTCTTTTCTCTCTACCTTTTCATGGCAGCGATCATTCTTTGGGTGCTTACCCACCTTAGTTACTGGGTTATCTTCGTCGGCATGGCGATCGAAAGCTCGTTTATTCCCTTTCCTTCGGAAGCCGTCGTCCCCCCCGCGGCGTGGTTGGCACAACAAGGCACACTCGACATCTTTTTGGTGGTGGTCGTCGCCACCTTGGGGGCAGATCTGGGCGGACTGATCAATTATGCACTGGCTTATTGGCTCGGGCGTCCGGTCATCTACCGATTGGCCGAAACGAAATGGGCGAAAATGCTGCTCATCAACAAAGAATCGATCGAAAAGAGCGAACGTTTCTTCCGTCATCACGGGGTAGTTTCCACTTTGGTGGGACGTCTCGTGCCGGGGGTGCGACAACTCATCAGCATTCCGGCCGGTTTGTCGCGCATGCACCTCGGTAAATTCCTCCTCTACACCACCATCGGTGCCGGAACGTGGAATTGCGTGCTCGCGTTTTTGGGTTACTACGTCATTCCCGCCGCTTTCCCCGATCTCAAAACCACCGAGCAGGTGATGGACCGTGCCAACCGCTACAGCCACGAGATTGGTTACGCGATGATTGGTCTCATCGGTTTGTTGCTTGCCTATGCCGGCTACAAATACCTGCGTCATCGCAAAGAACAACAGAATAAAAAGGACGAAAACGCGCTTTGAAACTTCTAACTCCGGCACGTTGCCTCTTCGCTCCACCTCTTTGTATCTTCTCATGCGGTATTGAAGTATTTCTCTAAGGCGTTGAAACTTCTCTTTCTACTGTTTTGACGGCACACAAGCCTATGTTGGTTCAATTTCCCTCCACGCTGCGCGCAGACATCACGCTTCCGACGAGCAAAAGCATCTCGGCGCGCGCACTCATTCTCCGTGCGCTGGCCGGAGCGGACACCCCGATTCACGACCTCTCCGACAGCGACGACACGCGCGCTTTGTTGGCCGCGCTGGCTGCCGCGACCGAAGGAAATCTGGCGGAGAAAAACCGACAAACGCCCCAAAGTGAAGAGAAAGTCGTGGAGAAAAACGGTTCAAAAACGTCCTCCGACGCCGTCTCTTCCCCCACTTTGACCGTCGATATCGGAGCTGCCGGCACTGCCATGCGCTTTCTCACCGCTTACTTCGCCACTTGCGCCGGAAAGTCGTGCATGCTCACCGGAAGTGCGCGCATGAAAGAGCGTCCCATTGCCTTGCTCGTCGACGCACTCCGCAGTCTTGGCGCAGCAATAGACTATGTAGAAAAAGAAGGCTTCCCCCCGTTGCGCATTCAAGGGAAGACGCTCTGCGGCGGCACCGTGGAACTCTCTGCGCAAGTCAGTTCGCAGTACATTTCTGCCCTGCTCATGATCGCGCCCACCCTCGAACAAGGTCTTACGCTCCGTCTGCTTGGCGAAATTGCGTCGGCACCTTACATTGCCATGACCTTGGCGTTGATGAAATCCTTTGGTATCGACGCAAAATGGGAAGGTAATGAGCTTTTCGTCCCCGCCGGTCGCTACCGCTGTCCGCAACCTTACCACATCGAACCCGATTGGAGTGCCGCTTCCTACTGGTACGAACTCGTTGCGCTCTCTCCCGATCCAGCAGACCGTGTCCTTCTCCGCGGTTTGCGCGCCGAAAGTGTACAAGGCGACGCTGCCTGCGCCGAACTCTTCGCGCCGCTCGGTGTGAAAACCACCTTCACCGAAGCAGGAGCTGTCCTCACCAAATGCACACCGGCGGCGAACGGCGTTTTTGTCCGCGACTTTTCGGCGACTCCCGACCTCGCCCAAACGCTTGTCGTCACTTGCGCCCTGCTCGGTCGCGCCTTTCGCTTCACCGGTCTCGCATCGCTCCATATTAAAGAGACCGATCGCATCGCCGCTCTGCAAAACGAACTTCGGCAATTCGGCATCGTGCTCCACTCTCCCGAACACGGCACCTTGGAGTTTACGCCTGCTCCTCAAGCGTCGACCTCCTTCACCCAAACAAGTCCTCCTTTCGAAGGCAACACTTCGACACCCACCATCCACACCTACGACGACCACCGCATGGCGCTCTCCTTTGCGCCCGCCGCCCTCGTTGTCGGTCCGATCGAAATCTGCTGTCCGGAAGTCGTCAGCAAATCTTATCCGCGTTTTTGGGAAGATCTGCAACGACTAACCCCCTGATTCGCATCCCCCAAGACCGGTTCGCAGTTCAACCCCTCTCGTTGTGCCGAATCGTTGCGCCTCCGTCGACCGCCTGCCCGCCGCCTGTTCTTTTTTCTTTCCGATTATTCCGTAGAAACCATCTATCCTCTCGTGACTAAACTCATCCTCCTTCTTCTCGTCCTCGGTGTCGTTGCCGCCGTCGCCGGTCTCATCCGACAATGGTGGTTGCAACGCGAGATTCGTTCCGGCCGTCTCGACAAAATGCCGGAAATTCGCGAAAGTGCCGCCGCCGGTTGTTGCGGACAGCACGCCACCTGCGAAAAAGACAGTCTGCTCGCCGCCGTGAGTCACAACATCGAATATTACGAAGACGAAGAACTCGATCGTTTTCGCGGACGAAATTCCGATCAATACAGCGATGCAGAAATCGAAGAGTTCAACGAAATTCTCACCACCCTGCGCTCCGAAGAAGTCGCCGGCTGGATTCGTTCTCTGCAACTCCGCGAAATCGCCCTTCCCGACGAACTCAAAGACGACGTTATCCTCCTCGTCGGCGAGCGACGCACCGACCTTCCCCACTAATCACCGCCCCTTTTCGAGATGCTCTCCATACTCTCTTACACCTTTTTCCAATACGCCCTCCTCGGCGCTCTGCTCAGCAGCTTGCTCTGCGCCTGCGTCGGCAGTTATGTCGTCACCCGTCGCTTGGTCATTGCCGGCGGAGGCATGGCGCATGCGTCGTTGGGTGGCGTAGGCATGGGGGCTTTTTTCGGTTTCTCCCCCCTCCTCGGCGCCGCCGCCTTCGCCCTTGTCGGTGGTCTCGGCATCGACTGGCTCAGTCGTCGCCGCGACGTGCGTTCCGACAGCGCTGTCGCCATGGTTTGGACGCTCGGCATGAGCATCGGCATCCTCTTTGCCTACCTCGCCCCGGGCTTCATGACCGACCTCCCCACCTACCTTTTCGGCGACATTCTCAGCATCTCGCGCACCGATCTGCAAGTCATGGGACTGCTCACGGCAGGCACCCTCCTGTTCTTCTTCGCTTTCGAACGTCACATCGTCACCGTCGCCTACGATCCCGACTTCGCTCGCACACAAGGTCTCGCCACTGGCGCCTTCGAAACCGCCCTCACCCTCATCACCGCGCTCACCATTGTCGGTTGTCTGCGCATGGTCGGCATCATCTTGGTCGTTTCGCTCCTCTCCGTGCCGCAACTCACCGCAGGACTCTTCGTGCGCAGTTTTCGCGGCATGATCCTCGTGTCGATGCTCGTCGGCTTTGCCGACTGTCTCGGCGGTCTCTTCCTGTCCTATCTTCTCAATGTCCCCTCCGGTGCGTCGATCATCGTGGTCAGCGTCCTCCTTTATTTCGTGGCTCGTGCAATAAAATTCCTTTTGCGCCGTTCCCACAATAAAGCCCCCACCGCACAAGTCTAACCCGGCGACTGCGCACTGTCTTTCCCACGGTGCGCAACGCTCATCTCCCCTTTTGCTCATCAAACACCTCGCGTTCCTGCTGTTCTCTCTCTGCGTGCTGCTCACCGGCTGCTCCACGCAACAGAACACCGCCGTTTCTCGGCGGTGGCAATCGTTCGTGACCCGCTACAACGTGTTCTACAACGCCACTGTCGCCTACCAAGAAGGCGAAGAGGCACAACGCACCGGCCTGCGCGAGGACTTCACCCGCCGCCTTCCCGTCTTCGCCGTGGGCTATCCCAAACAAGTCGGACTCGGCAAGACCCATTTCGAGCGCGCCGTCACCAAGTGCGAAAAAGCCATCCAGCTCCACAGCATCAAACGCAAACCCGCTGTGAAAGTCGGCAGCAACACCTCCCCCAAACTCAAAGCCTACCTGTCGCGCAAGGAGTTCAATCCCTATCTCAAAAATGCGTGGTTGCTGATGGGCAAAGCGCAATTTCAACAAGGCGATTTTCTCGCCGCCGCTTCCACCTTTGCGCATCTCACCCGCTTCTATGCCACCGAACCCGAAGTCGTGGCCGAAGCCCGCATCTGGCTCATCCGCTGTGACGTCGCACTCGGTTGGCTCTACGACGCCGAAGATGTGGCACAGCGCCTCGCCCGCGAGCGCCTTCCCAAGCGCTTGGAAAACGAGCGCGATCGCTCTCTCGCCGACCTCCTCCTTGCCCGCAACAACACCGCCGAAGCCCTCCCCTACCTCGAACGTGCCGCCCGCCACGGGAAGAACAGCTTTGAAAAAGCTCGCTTGCACTACCTCCTCGCTCAGGTGCTTCTCGAACGCGGCGAAAAACAAGCCGCCCACCGTGCCATCGAGCGCTGCCTGTCGCAGAGTCCCGGCTACGAACTCGCCTTCCAAGCCCGCATGCTCCAAACCGAAACCGTCACCACGGCACAAGGCACACAAAAGATGTTGGCGCGCCTCAAACGCATGCTCCGCGACGCGAACAACAAGGACTATCTCGACCGCATCTACTATGCCGTCGGCAATATCCACTTGGCCGCTCGCGACACCCTCCACGCCCTCGAAGCCTATGAGATCGGCCGCGTGCGCGCCACACAGTCTACGCCCGAAAAAGGCGTGCTCCTCCGCCGTCTCGGCGACCTCTATTGGCAGCGTCAACGCTTTGACAAAGCCCAACCCTGCTATACCGAAGCCATCGGCCTGCTCGATCAGCAAAGCGAGGGCTAT
>QWCW01000599.1_pt1 | contig 11490 bp, 18 predicted proteins | sample 1972691 | NCBI WGS metagenome assembly QWCW01 (sample SAMN09866698, study PRJNA288562) | Human oral metagenome isolate pre2_saliva, whole genome shotgun sequencing... | reverse complement strand
AATCCTCTTTTTAAGGAAATCGGACATGATTTATCCCTGTCCTTGCAAAATGGGCATGAATTTTCTATGGTTGTGCAGGATTATCCTTTTTTTAGAAGAGAGTTGGGATTAATCATTGAATATGGAGAGATCAAATCCAAGTTGGGAAGCGAATTGGAAATCTATGCAGAGAAAACTTGGGAGGTATTCTTTACTCGAGTTAATCGTACGATGAACTTAGTTCAACCCCTGGTCTTTATTTTTGTAGCTCTGCTAATCGTTTTATTGTACGCAGCCATGTTGCTGCCAATGTATCAAAATATGGAGGTAAATTTTTAGATGAAAAAAATGTTGATGAAATTAAAAGAAGCCAAGGCAAAAGCTTTTACACTGGTAGAAATGAAGGTTACTAAAATTCTTTATACTTTCCACTTGATGACAATATCCTCAGCTGTTACCCTGACCTTATTTATAAGCCCCCTAACAAGTACCTTTTGACTTTCGTAGTCCATTGAAAATACTTTCTCAGCGTTCAGTAATTTCCTCATATCAGCCTTTCTTTTGTCTTTCCTGATAGCTGGATCGTTTTCCAGTTCAGTCTCAAGAGTCGCCCTCATACTTATAAATTCAGCTGACTTGCTCTGTAATTCTTCAAGAGTGATGCGGTCATCTATGTAGAGGTCGTTAAGTCTGCTCAGTTTTTTTGATAGCTCCTCTATTTGTTTCTTATAGCTCTCACGGTCTATGGTTTCAGCATTATCCCCTGAAAATATTTTATCCAGGTAACTAGTATCATCTTGTAGCTTACTAATTTCTGTCAGCACATAGTTTTCTAGGGCATCTTTGCAGTAAAAACCTGAATCACATTTTTCATTATTGTTATATACAGTCACGCCCTTAATTTTCCTAGGGTGTCTCTGATGGCATTCGTACCTGATGAACCTAGTGCCGTCTTTACGGACCATTCCCATCAATAGTTTTAAGGGCGCACCACAATATCCACATTGACTAATACCAGATAGGATGTACTTGGCTTGAAATGGCCGAGGGTTATTGTTTTCAAGTGCGTTCCTTTGCCTGATTTTGAGTTCTTCCTGAGTCTTATCAAAATCCTCTTTAGAGATAATAGCCTCATGATTGCCCTTGTATATTTCTCCCATGAATTGATTATATCCACAATATACAGGGTTTCCCAAAATCATTCTGACCGCTCGATAGTTCCAAGGTATTTCTTTGGGAAATTTCTCGTTTAGGTCATCTCTTAATTTTGTGATGGACCTACCTGAAAGATAGCTCTCAAACATGTATTTGACCGCTAATGCTTGAGCGTGGTTGATGGTCACTGTACCTGTGTCTCTGTGGTAGTCATACCCATAGGATGTTTTAGCCCACATCATGGATTTTCCAGCCTTGGCACGGCCTAGTTTGCCGAGTTGCATACGTTCCTTTATTTGCTCCCTCTCTAACTGAGCGAATACACTCAAGAGCCCAATCATAGCCTTTCCAAAAGGAGTCGAGGTGTCAAAATTCTCCTGTAGACTCAGAAATGCTATATTATTCTTTATGAAAATATCCTCGATCAGATAAAGCGTGTCTTTCTGACTACGGCTAAGACGGTCCAGCTTATAGACTAGAACCGTGTCAAATTTTCTCTTTTTGGCATCTTTTATAAGTTGCTCTAGTGCTGGCCTGTCAGTGTTAGACCCTGAGAAACCTCCGTCAGTATATACCTTGTAAACACTCCAGTCTTTAATATCGCAGTAGCTAGAGAGTTTATCTTTTTGCTCATCTATGGAGTATCCCTCCTCAGCCTGGTTTGTCGTCGATACCCTGACATATATAGCTACTTTATTTGTTGTTATCATAGTAGTACCTCTTTCAAAATTTCCTAAAAAATGATAAAATGGGTACAAGAAAACATTTCAAAAGGTAATATCTTTTGAAAAGTTTTTCTTGTAATTGCTAGCCTCACGCTCAGACTCGCCAAAGTTTGAGAGCGTGGGGCTTTTTTAGTTTAGTCGTAAAGTTGGTCGACTAAAATTTTTGCATTCGGACTAAAGTATTCAAGATACTCCATAATTTTCTTTTTACCCTCCTCAGAAGCATTTTCAGAATAGTATCGACGAATGAATTTCTCTTCTTCATCGTCTAACCCTTGAACCATCTGCTCTAGACCGTTTGCCATTGATTCGGCATTAAATCCAGGATTGTTAGCATATGTTTTTGAAAAATCAGTTACAATATTTAAGTTGTCAGCAATTTCTTTGACTGTTTCTATATACTCTCTAGGGTCGAGCGTGTTCTTTAAAATAGGTTCTAGCTCTTCTATTTCTGATAGCATTTTCTGGATTTTATTTTTTTCGGAAATGAATTGATACTTATTAGCTCGCTCATACACTTTCAGAGTGATATTTCCTTTTTCATCCATTGGTCTAAACAGAGCAACAATCGCTTGAAAGAAACCAAGAAACATTGGTATACAAGTAAGAGAGAAAAGAAGTGCGATAAACCCTTTTCGTTTTTGACCAGAATAGAAGTATTGAGCGCCAAAAAAACCAAGAAAAAGGGCTAGAAGAATATATATCCATTTATTGCACTTGTAGGTTACCGTTTTTATTATATGTTTTTGTGGAGTAGAAATCACTGCCTGATTTGAATTTGAATGGGTCGGCTTCTTTTTTTTGCCACTTGATTTCGATACTTTCTTAATATCTTTTAACGGATCAACAGTCACTTTGTTGTAAACTTTGTTATAGATAGCTTTTTTAGGGTTGTTTATCAACCCCATACCCTTTTTACCATAAAAAGGGTTAACGGCTTTTTTCATTTGTCGTTTAAGTTTTCCAGTTGTTCTAGCTTTTAAACTTTTTGAAAGGCTTGGACTTCTATAACCTATTTTCATAATCTTTTCTCTCTCAATTTCTATATACACTGACAACTTCCCCAATAGTTCGGATGTCGTCATTTTCTGTTAGATGGATTTCTTCGTATCCACTATTTAAACTTTGTAAGTACCAAGAACCATCATAATCTCTTTTAAGCTTTTTGACGAAGTTCTTGCCGTTCACTTGGAAAATACCGATTGAGTTAATATCCACTTGACTTGTAACCTTGATAAACAATAGATCGTTATCTTCTATCAGAGGCTCCATTGAGTCGCCAGCTACTTTAGCAATAGTGTCATATTCGTTAGGGACATCATTGGCTCTCAGTCTTACTTCCATGTGTAAATTGTCTTCTTGGAAAGTACCATGACCAGCAGCTACCAAACCCTCTACATAATCAGTAATGTAGTCTTCATCCTCTTGAGGCTTGTCAAACATAGGAATAATATTAGAGCTCTCTTGCTCCTCAAGTTGCTCCTTAGCATAATTAAGGACTTTCTCCTGCCTTGGTTCTTCTAGTTTGTTGTAGATCGGCAAGATTTTAGCCTCATTGCCGTTGAAATAATCTAAAGGTACGTCGAAATAATCAGCAAGGACCCTGACTGATGAAAGCCTTGGCTCTTCTTTGTCATTTTCCCATTTAGAAATTTTCCCTTTATTAAAGTTCATAGTATCAGGATACCTATTATTCAAGTTATTAGCTAACTCATCAAGAGTTAAGTTGTGTTTCTTTCTAAGTTCTCTGATTTTGTTTCCAATCATTTTTCCACTTCCTCATTTCTTAATAATCATTATACTATAAAAGTTTCGTTTTCGCAAACATTTTTTAAAAAAATAAAAAAAGTTGTTGACAACGAAACAAAGTTGGTATATACTAGAACCATAAAACAAAGTTGCGAAAACGACAACTTGGAAAGGAGAGGCCTATGAGCGGTGTAATGGTGCTAGATAAGCCGTATCTAAATTTAAAAAGCATTATTGTTTCAAAAGGAATGAAACAAAAAGAAATTGCTGAACAGTTGGATATGGACAAGTCAACTTTTAACATGAAAGTCAATCGTTACCGTGGACGTGATTTCACATTTTCGGAAGCTAGCAAACTTTCAAAACTACTAGACATCAAAATGGAGGATTTCTAGTATTTTTTTAGAAAAAAAGTTTCGAAAACAACAACATAGAAAGGAGATTGTATGACAGACTTTAAAAATTTAGATTGCCAATTCATCTTTCAGGAATCCAACTGATGATTATACAGCTGTTAGTAATAGCTTTATTAACGATCCTGCGTTAGATTTTACAGCTGTTGGCATCATGATGGTGGTGCTGGCTAATCACCCGAACTGGCAAGTCTATCCAGAAGAAATAGCTAAGCGTAAGGGTGTTAGTCGTCCAACTATTAGTAAATATTTCAAAATCTTGGAAGATGCTGGGTATTTACGTCAAGTTAGGCGAAAGCCTCCAGGCCGTGGAGGAAGTCATGTATTTCGATTTTTCTCTGATAGAAAAATATCTGATTTCCAGTTTGATATCATGTCGCAACGACTCGATAAAGCGATTAGTGATTCAACTTTTGAGATGTAAGTTTTTTTCATGTCAAATTTTTTCATGTCAAATTTTTTCATGTCAAACTTTTTACACTAATAAGTATTAACTAACAACAAATACTAACTAACAACAAGTCCTACTTCTCTTAATAAATAAAATAGAGAAATTTAAAATTTCTAATTTAGGACTTTGGTTTGAAAGGAGAAAGGAAATGAGACCAAGACGATATCCGTATAGTGGGAAAAAGAGTCCACCTTTTGTAAGGCGGACGCTGAGTTAGTAAAAACATTAAACCTCGATGCTCATAATTTGAATCCACAATTATTAGATGTTGGCACAATAACTTGGGGCGATGTCTTGAGGTTGCTTATTTTATAAACAAAAAAAGCACCTGACGGAAATCAGGCGCTCAATAAAATTATTCAAGGAAATTATAACATGAAGAGAAAAAAAGAGCAATGGAAACCAAAAATTGTAAACATCATGGCAGATGGTTCTCAAGTTGACGATCTGACAGGATATGTCATCCCTGCCGGTCATTCGTACTATGACATTATTTTAGGCATGAACAAGCAGTCTAATGAGGAGGATGTAGCTTAATGAAATTACTTACCAAATTAAAACTCGGTCTTGAGGGCATCATCCATGAAGTGAGTCTTGACTGGAGAGTGGTAGCAGTCGAGCTTAACGAGGATCTTCTCGAAGAGCGCAAACGTCGCTTTGCTTTCGAGCAAGAAAACTACAATTTGAAGCAGGAGCTTGCTGCCTACAAGTACAAAGAAAACTTTGATATCAAGGCTAGACTGCAAGGAGAAATGTAGATGTACATTATATCAATCCATGTCAAAAATGCTGAAACTGGAAACGAGGATTTCAGTTTGATTGGAAGAGACTTTTTGCCAATTGGCAAGCAAGATTATTCGGCTACTGTTTTCGAGACTAAGGAAGAAGCTATTGCTTATTTGAAATCAGCTTCATACGAAGCTGCGGGAGTTTATGGAAATGACTGGGAATTTCAAGACAAGACTTCTTCTGGAGTGGAATCCCGCTGTCGAATTTGGAAAGTTGGAGAATAAAGAAAAAAGGAGAACAATATGTTTAAAGCAATTCGCGCAATCAAAAAAATCAAACAACTTCAGAAAGAAATGCATGCTTTCAGCCTTGCGTTTCTAGCTCTACAAGATATGGGCTTGATGCCAGAAACTGAAAAAGGTAAAGCAAAGGCTCAAACAATGCACGATGTAAGCCACATGATCAAGGACGTCTTGGACGGAAAGTCGGTAGATGAAGCTATGAAGCGTCTAGATATCAAAGTGAAAACTGAAGAGGTGGAGCAAGATGATGACAGTTCCAGAGATTGAAAATAAGCTCTATTCATGCGTGACAGTGAACGAGCGCAAGCGCCTTGATTGGTACAAAAAGAATGACATCAAGAAGTACCTGAAGGAAATTGCGAAACTCTGGAGAAAGTATGGGGACCAGTTAGATGGACGGATTATTTAATTACGACAGAGATATGATGCAACTGCCTGAAGAGCGAGAAGAACTCGACTCAAGCCAGTTCGTATATATTGGATGTGGTCAATATCGATATGTAGGCGATGAAGTATGATTGAAGAATTACACGCAGAAATCGACAATTGGCGGTCTGACTATATCCATCTTGGCCGAGAACTTGGGAAAATCATCAACGAACAACAAGACATAATTTTGAAATTGCAAAACAAAAACAGACGCTTGAAGCGTGAAAATTGGAATTTGAAGAAAACGAAAGGAAGAAAGAAATGACAAACGAACTAACACACAAACAATTTTTTAACTCACCAGCAGTAAAACAGAAGTTCTCAGAAGTGGTAAATGGGAATGGTCAGCAATTTGTGGCTAGTCTACTTAGCATCGTAACAAATAACAACCTACTTGCTAAGGCTACAAATGAAAGCATCATGACCGCTGCTATGAAGGCTGCAGTCCTAAACCTACCAATCGAGCCGAGTCTCGGTTATGCGTATATCGTACCTTACAAGAACCAGGCGCAGTTCCAAGTCGGATATAAAGGGTTGATCCAGCTTGCACAACGAAGCGGACAAGTCACATGTTTAAATGCTGGGGAGGTCTATGAAAGCCAGTATAAAGGGTTTAACCCACTTACTGAAGATCTTGAAGTGGACATGACTGCTATTCCAAAAGAGAAAGAAAAAGTCGTTGGTTACTTTGCATTCATGCGATTGGCCAATGGTTTTGAAAAGACTGTCTTTTGGACCAAGGAACGAGTCCAAGCTCACGGTAAGAAGTACAGTCAATCATTCTCTAGCAAGTATAGCCCATGGCAGTCTGATTTTGATGCTATGGCTCGTAAAACTGTATTGAAGCACATGCTTTCAACCTATGCGCCACTTTCTACCGAATTGCAGGATGCGATTGTGGCAGACAACGCAGACAGTACAATTTCAAACAAGAACGAAATCAAAGACGTCACTCAAGAACCAGTTGCTGAAACATTGGACGGCATTCTTGGAGCTTCTGAAGAAGTGACTGAAGAATCAAAAAAAGAGGTTATCAACCAGGAGTTGACAACCATAGATACAAAATACCCAGCAGATGAGATCCCAGATTTTGACCAAGAAACGGGCGAAGTAATCGACCAAGAGCCAGAAAATGGTCAAATGGACATGCTAGAAGGGGAGGATTTCTAAAATGACTGAAGAATTGAAAGATGTAACGGATAGCCTAGAACTCGTTCCAGTAACGGATTTAGAAGTCGGCTTTGTCCTGAAAGCGGCTGAAATCGAAATCCAAGGCAAGGAGGTTTTGGAACAAGCTTTAGCAGCATATCAAAAGAAATACGCTGGCTATATCGTAACAGAAGAAACTTTGTCAGATGACACCAAGGTTAAAGACGAATTGGGACGAGTGCAACGTCAGATTGAGCAAGAACTCAAAAACCAACTAAAAGACTACTCTAATCCGTTGGACGAAGTGAAAGCGTGGGTTAATGCTGTACTAGATCCTATCAAAACTTTGCAGTCTGACATCAAAAATCAGATTAAAGAATTTGAAGAGAGAGCGACAGAAGCTCGCAAGGAAACAGTCAGAGAAGCTTTTGAATCTGCAATCGCAGATAGCGGAGTTGATCTCGATATCAAGCTGTTTGCTATTTACTTTGACGATTTTAGCAAGAAAAAGTGCTTCATGGCTGATAATGTGCGGATCAATCAAGCGACCTCTAAGATGATTGTTGATTTGGTCGCAGAAGAAGCAACCAAAAAACAGCAACGCGAGGCCGGACTTATCCAGATAACAGAAGCAGCTGCCAAGGCCGGCTTTGGCCCAGTTGTCTATATCCGACTTTATGAAGGAGGCGCCAAGCTGGAGGATATCCTGCAGGCCATTTTAGACGATAAAGACCTAGCTGATAAAGCCAAGGCGGAGGAAGAACTAAAAAAACGTATTAAGGAAATGACAGCTATTGCAGAGGATAATGATCTAGCTCCTCAAAAATACGCTGACATGCTCAAGGAAGGCAAGTCCGTTTTGGATGTTATCAATATCTTACACACAGACGCAGCTGAAATGAGACAAGCTCAAGTGGAAGCAGAACGAAACACTCAGAATCAATCCTACACCCAAAATCAGCCAGAATTTGAGCCTGAAACGAGTTTGGAGGGGAATAGTGCCCACGAACAAGGAGTAGGCCAAAAATCGCAAAATATGGCTTCTGATGATGTGGCTAAAAAATATGGTTATCGATACCAAAATATGGAAATTATTTTCCCTGAAAAAAATATGCGACAAGTCAAAGAGCAATTCAAGGCTATTTCTCAAGAGTTAGGGATTATTGTCCGAGTAATGCCTGGAGCGGAAAGCAAGGCTGAAAGGGTGGAAATGGAATGACACAAGATTTACTTGGCAAAGATTACTATTCAGCAGCTTCTGCACGTCGCTACTGGTCTATCTCGCAATATAAGCGATTTAGAGAGTGCGAAGCACGGGCGTTAGCGGAGCTGGAAGGAGAATGGGAGGATCAAAGAGACAACACAGCCCTCTTGGTCGGAAACATGGTCCACAGCTACTTTGAAAGCCCAGAAGCACACAAGAAGTTCATGGATGAAAATGCAGATGCCATGATTTCAAAAGCTGGAAAAACCAAAGGTCAGTTGAAATCCGACTTCTTGGTCGGCCAGCGCATGATTGAGCGACTGGAAGCTGATAAGCAGTTCATGGAATACTATGTCGGCCAGAAAGAGGTTGCTGTAACAGGCAAAATCGAAGGCGTGGAATTCAAAGGCAAGATTGACTGTCTCAATGTTGAAAAAGGGTATTTCGTGGATATTAAGACCACGAAATCTGACATTGATAGCATGGTCTGGATTCAGGATGAAGCAAGCGGACGAAATATTCAGGTCCGCTGGTTCGAAGCTTGGGGGTATGTCCTTCAGATGGCGGCTTACAAAAAGATGCTAGAAGAGAAGTACGGCAAAGAGTTCACCCCTATTATATACGCAGTGACAAAAGAGCCGACTCCCGACACAAGAGCCATCGTTTTTCAAACTCAGGAAAAGCTTGGCTATGAGCTGACAGAGTTGTCTATGATCATCCAGCGCCTTGACAAGGTTAAAAAAGGCGAGGAGAAAGCAAAGCCATGCGGCCATTGTGAATACTGCAAAACGAAAGCTTTGAGCCAGCGTGTGGAGGTGATTTGATGAGTAAACAAGTAAAAGACATACTGGAAACCCATGACACAGGCTGCCCACACGGTATTACATTCGCTATACATCAAAACAAAGAGGAATGTATTGCGTTATTTGGCAGGTCTGGATGGCCTGGTCTCAAACCTCAATTTATTCGTTGGAATGAAAGTGTTGAAAACCAAACAACATACAAAACTGAGGAATCCTTACTTAATGCCTATGTTTGTGATGTTGAAAAAACATCGGAAGATTTTATTGTTATTCAATTGTTGCCCTTTTAAGAGGGGAAAAATAATCAAAAACCAACTGTTTCCAAAATGGAAACAACTTAAAAATAAACAAGCCGTGTATTCTTGTAAAACTGCGAACTAGAAACACGTCAGTAAAGGTTATGTGACCTTGGACGAGCGACTGCCCGTATTTAGCCAATTATCACAAAGGCAGTCGCATTTTTTGAAATGAAATGAATGAAATCAAAGAAAAAGCTCTGGCCAAGTTACTAGAGGAAATGAAGAAGGACCATGGACCAGCTGAGGACGCTATCCACAATTGGATTTGTGATCAAGAAGACGAGAAACTCTTTGAAGGGGTTTTGGCCGACAAGAAATCCATCAAAGAAGCTTTGAAATATTGTGCAAATCAAGCTAAAAGCTATAAGTCGGGATCTTGTGCGATGGTAGACGACTCTACTGTATTTGGCTGGGTCTATAAGTATTTTACTGGCAAAACTAAAAAGGTCGAGGCTATCCATGCGACTGTAGTAGTCGGCCAACAATCTGAAAAACCAAAATCTAAAAAAGTCAAAAAACAGAAAAATGTTATTGACGGTCAGCTCGATTTATTCGGAGAATTAGCATGACAAAAAATCAAAAAATTATTGATGGACGTTTGAAACCGCCCCAAAAATTCTTCGACTGGTGCTATTCGCAGATCCCGACCATCAAATGGTCTAACAAATCTCAAACGATTCAGAGCGACCGGACAGGTTGCAGAGTAATTGAAAAAAGGTTGACAAAGTCGAGCAGATTAGATTTTTATGATAAATTCCATATTTTCGCAATTGTTCTTGTGACGTGCAAGCGGATTGAAATCCAATCTTACGGATTCTGGTCGCGATACACAAATGGCAAGCAATCTATCAGGATGCAACTAACAAACTTTGAGCAGATGAGTGACAATCAAGTCATACAACTGACTGAGAGATGCGGAGTCTACGCTCCTGGTCTTACTCCTAACTTCTCAGGTCAAGGGGCTTACTCAGGGACAGTATTCTTTGAAAATAATTGGGAGGAAAAGATTCGGGAGATTTCTGAATTGAAGTATTTAGAATTTCCTTCCGGATTACGCTATTACCATTTGCCACACATGTATAAATACCGCTCCGAAATCGAGTTCTTGCAAAAAATAAAAGCCTGGAGAATGGCTACGGATCTCGCTTATGATGTTACTGAATATGATGGATGGCATGTGAGAAAAGCGGTTGATTGCCGTGTCGTAACAAAGAAATGGCTTCATGAAAATAAGCGATTTTTCAAAAATACCGACAGGTCCTTTAGAGATTACGAGCTAGAACGTCGCATCAAAGCACGAGGTGGCACGCTTGTTTCTGGGATTGAAAAAGTCCTGACTTATCAAGATATCAACAAAATCCCAAAAGCTGCCAAAATGAACAGGTTCCAGAATTGGTTCTTAAAAAACAAAGTTAATTTTGATTACTATGTAGACTATATCAGCATGTTGAACGAGCTAAATGTATCTATCGATACTGACAACCTCATCATGCCAAAAGATTTGGTCAAAGCACATGACAATGCAGTTAAGTTGCTCATTCAGCACAAGAGTGAGATTGAACAGCGCAAGTTCGAGAAGCGCCAGAAATCTTTGGCCAAATACGAGAAAGTGGTAGGTCAGTATCTCTTTAAACCAGCCTATAATTCCGGAGAATTGATTTTGGAAGGGAAGGCACTGTCGCATTGTGTCGGCAGCGCTAGATACACTCAAGATCATGCAAACGGCAAAACAACAATCATATTTGTTAGGTCAAAAGATGAACCAGACAAACCGTTCTTTACTTTGGAATACAAGGATGGCCGAATCGTTCAAATTAGGGGAAAACACAATTTATCAGCTCCTGAAGAGATCCATGAAGCTGCAGATAAATGGTTATTAGAAATCAACAAAAATACAAAACACGCATAGAGAGGAAAAAAACAAATGCAAAACAAAATCGACATACCAGGCACAACCATCAGCCTTGAAATCATAGATAAGATTATCACAGTAACAAATAAGATTAAGTATGATATCCAGATGCAATTTAAAAATCAGGATGCTGAACCGTCTCTTGATGAGAGCGGGGACATCTTTGAGCCACTTTATTGGTTAGATGTGAA
>QWCW01000597.1_pt1 | contig 11520 bp, 7 predicted proteins | sample 1972691 | NCBI WGS metagenome assembly QWCW01 (sample SAMN09866698, study PRJNA288562) | Human oral metagenome isolate pre2_saliva, whole genome shotgun sequencing... | reverse complement strand
TGGAGTGAAGTTCCTTTTCGAAACCAACGTCGGTGCCGGCCTTCCCATCATCGGCACCATCGGCGATCTCATCGCTTCCGGCGACCGCATCAAGAGCATCGAGGCCGTTTTGTCGGGCACGCTCAACTATGTCTTCAACACACTCTCGGCCGAAGTCCCGCTTTCTGAAGCCGTGCGCCTGGCGCAGGCCAACGGCTACAGCGAACCCGATCCGCGCATGGACCTTTGTGGCATGGATGTGGTGCGCAAAATCACCATCTTGGCGCGCGAGAGCGGCTATCGCGTCGAAACCACCGACATCTCCATCGAACCCTTCCTCCCGGCTGAACTGTTTGAAGGCAGCACCGAAGCTTTTATGGCAGCACTTCCGCAACTCGATGCCGCTTTCGAGCGCGAACGTCAGCGTTTGGTGGCCGAAGGTAAATGCTGGCGCTACGTAGCCGAGTGGAAAGACGGCAAAGGCAGCGTCGGGCTGCGCGAGATCCCCGTCGGTCATCCGCTCTACCAGCTCGAAGGCTCGAACAACATCATTTGCCTCACCACCGCCCGCTACGACACCCCGATGATCATCCGCGGCTACGGTGCAGGTGCCGCCGTCACCGCCGCCGGTGTCTTTGCCGACGTGATGAGAGTGGCGAATATATGATGCCTCGTTTTGAAGAAAAGCACGAGAATTGAACGGTAATTGCACTACAGCAAAAACAATCATCGTAGATAAAAACAAGAGACTGGGACTCAATTGAGTCCCAGTCTCTTGTTTTTGTCACAGCTGTAGGCCTGTTTCGTTCACAGGGAAATGTCCTCGCTTTTTTCACCGAAGCGCTGCGGAGATGGTCCGGCAAGGGCCTTTCTTCTTCGGTTTTCTTTCATGGGAAACCCTTATCGATCGAATTTCCTCTGCAAGAGATGGAGTGTCAGGTAGATTCTGTAAGCTCTTCTCCGATTGCCGAGGTTCAATTGCTGCATGGCGACGAGAATATAGTCCTCAATGCAGTTTAAACTCTTCGCATATCGATGGTCGTTGAATGAACGAATGATCCTACGACGTCCTTTGTTTCCTTCATACAGTTCCTTTAGGAATCGGCTGAACGATTGGAGATTGAACGAAAGATAGGAGTCTACATTTTGCATAGTGCTTCCAGACGTTTGATAATTTGCTTTTCCTCTTCATAGTCCATGAACTCAGGAGCGATGCTCGCCAGTCCATCCTTCAAAGATTCGATAGCTTTGGGAACCTCAGTGTTGAGTTTCGTGATCTGGCGTTCGAACTTTTGGGCTGAGTCATTCATGTTTTCTTCGAGGTCGCGACCGAGATCACTCAGAACTTTACCGATGGTGCTGGTAAGTTCGCGAGTCTTTTCGTTGGTATCATCGATGGCTTGGCGCAAATCTCCGATAGCATCTTCGATCTGTGTCGAGGTGTTGTTAAAGGTTTCGTCCTGCTTCTCCACCACGTCGTTGTATGTTTTGGTCAATGCATCGTGCAGCTTCACTTGATGCTCTTGGAACTTCTGAGTCAATTCCTCTTGAGATTGCTTGAACAGTCCAATCAGATTTTCCAGTACCCGGTTAACTGCATCTCGGTTTTCACCGACAACGTCCTTCAAGTAGGCGCCGGTGTGGGTCATCGTTTCGGAGAGGCTCGTATTGACTTGGCTGATGGAGGTCAGCATTGCTTGGGTAGACTTCTGATGATTGTCGGATACCTGCTCGATTACAGCCTCAAGCTTATCGCGAACGCGGTCAAAATCGTTCTTCTGTTCCTGAGAAAGTTGTCGGTAGGAGGCGATGGCTTCCTGGAAAGATACAGTGGCTTTGTGGAACACTTCGTTGTTCTCGTCGTATTTCGTGTTCAGTTGTAGCTGCTTTTCCGTGTAGCTTCTGACGATTTCCGTGTTGTTGCTCAGAGCCTCATTCACGTTTTTCGCCAGCATCTCGCTGTGCGCTGTGAGATGGGAGGTGAGTTTGTCAGCGAGATCTCCCATCAGCGCCTTTTGTTCTGCTGAACTCGTTTCGTGCATCTTCTCTTGTGCGGCTTTCAACCCCCGTATTTCGTTGAGCAAATCCCCCAAGGATTTAAGGGAATCCTCCTGTTTTTGGAGAATAGCGCGGGTGTTTTCGCCCTCGAGTTCCGACAATTTGTTCAGCGCTTCGAGGTGCTGATTTCGAAGTTCGTTGATGTGTGCAGCCTTTTTCTCTTGTTCATACGAGAGAAACCACCCCAAAGCAAGCGCAGCTAGCGCAATATAAATGGCGAAAGGCGAGATTGACTGGCTACCATTAGCCAGCAGGAAAGAAAATAACGCTAAGGTTATTCCGATAGCAGTGTTTTTGATCATGCTAATATCTTATTGAGTTGTTCGATTACAAAATGTGAGAAGGAATTTCCGACCAGAGAATCACATGTTTCTTCGAATTGCTCCTGGCTGTATTTATTCCATTGATGTTTTGACAGCCGTTGCATTAACTTAGATCTCCAGTTCGGAATGATTTCGCAAAACAGTTCGAAATCATCTTTTAAAACGTCGTCCCTTAAGCAGGGGAGCAGGCATTTATCTATGATATTTTTTGCAGTGTATAGGGCGGGATTTGCTGCGATACGGTTGATTCCGGCGTACTTAAAGATCTCGCGCCAAAGGTTCACCCCGTCCCTTCCGAAGCATGTGGCAATGAATTCTATCTGTTTCTTGATTTGCCCTTCAAGTTCGGAGCGCGGGGAGTCTACATAGGAACTGAGGTACGCGAAATTCGCATAATCGAATCGTTTGTTGACATATTGATTTCTCACACCTTCCGTTGTCCGATACTGATCACAGATCTTAGTGATCTCATTCAGCCTTGTTTCTTTCTCTGTCGACGCGATTTTATTGAACCCGTCCATCACGGCGACAGTAAACGGATGTGTTATTTGCTGATAGTAGTGTCGGAAAGCCTCCGTGTGCCAATTGTAGAAGTCCAAAAACACGGTGTTGTCGAAGTATCGCTGTTGCAGCTCATTCAATTCATCGGGTTTGCACCTTTCCATTGTGGTTCTGAGTAGGCTGATGTTCCGACCACTCAACATGTCAGCGCGCACCAGAAAGAATATGTGTTTGAAATTGAGACATTCAGTCTCGATTTCACCGACGTAGATCACGTCTTTTGAGATCAGATGAGTGCAACAAAAGGTGTAGACCGTGTGGTTTTGGATCTCACCTTGTGGGGAATTGCTGCACCAAGCCTTAAATGTAGGGAGAATTGTTGCAATCACATCGAAGTCAAATCGCGAATCACAAATATGCTTTGACGAAACATTCACCAGCAGACAATTGGGTCTGCCGGTGAATAATTGTTTTGTCAAATTGCTTACTTGAGGGTTACTCATTGGGAATCGTCAATTTTGTGATGTTTTCCAAGATGACTTCCTGTTCTTTGTTGGAGTCAAACGTCGAGTTTCTTCGTTTGTTGAGCGTTTCATTCAGCTCTGTTTCAACTTGTTCTATTTGTGTGTTGACAAACGAACGCATACCTTCTGCTACAAAAACCGTGATGCGATCCATTTCCTCTTTGGAGCGATTAGTCAAGATTTGGGTGTAGTCCGTGAGCTTCTCCTCGAATTGCTGTTTCGTTTCATCGGCAATCTTGGCACAGATGCGCTTCTTTCTTTGCTGCTCGAGCTTGATTTGCTCCTGCTCGAGCTCTCTGCGCATGGTTTCCTCGGCTTCTATTCGTTGTTGAATCTCGAGTTTCTTGGCTTCTTCTGCGTCCGTGATTCGATGCATCCTGCTGAGCATCGCCACTTTCTGCTGTACTTTAAGATCGAGCTGCGCCTGCATATTATTGACAAGGCGTTTGTATTCCGCTTTGTGCTGTTCGTCTTCGACATAAGTCGTCGGATCCACAAAATCTGCAACTTTCCCGAGCCAGTAGCTCACCGACAACTTGTCGAAGATTCCGCCTTTCTTCTTTTTGTCTTGCCCACCTTCTGTTGGTTGTTCGGGCTGTTGTGAAGAATCGGAGCCTTTCGCATAGTTAATCAGCTTCGTCATGTCGAGGGTAGTGTCGGTTGCCGCCAAAACTTTCGTGCCTTCACTGAATCCTTTCAGTATTGTGCTACCGGCTTGTGCTATTTTTCCTCCCTTAGAGAGAACCATGGCGTGTTTGGAGAGGAGGGCTCCAGCTTTTGCCCATCCTGTTGCCGGTATCAGCAACATAGCAACGTCGGCGGCATGTCCAATTTTTTTGATCACGTTGCCTATTGCACCTCCCTTTTGTACGTATTGTGGCACATAGTTATCCATGGCCGCTTTTATTTCTTGGTTTCCCTGTGCGATGACCTCTTCGTATTGCTGGAGCATTTGGGAGATCTCTTGCTTTTCGATGCCATACTTTTCCAGCTCTTGCTCACTGCCGGCATTCAAAGTCTTGAGCTGATAGTATTTCTCTGCGAGATCGCTTTGGTTGGCCTCCACTTGTTGTTCTAAGGCTTCGATGCTCGTGTCATCGAAATTCGTATCCATATCAATGTTCAGTGCCTGCAGTGACAACTCAACCTCGTTGATTTCCCCTTGAGCCGTCGCGACAACGCTTTGTTTCCATGCCTCTATCGAGGTCGAGGCATAGCTGTTGAGTGCATCTACCGCCTTTGGAAGTTGGCGTTCGAACAGTCTTTTAACGCTGTTCTGCAAATCATCGTCCGCAGTCTTGTCATCCACTTCGCGCTCGAAGGCCTTAATCTGTTTCTTCTTCTGAACTTGGAGTTCACTTTGCAGCAGAGATTGAGTGGAATCGTTGCTCGTTTTGATACGATCGGCCTGTGTGTTGAGCTTTGTGTCGATACTCTTCCGTTGTGCTGTCAGTTGGGCAATCGTTTCTTCGATTTCCACCTCGCTTTTCTCGGCATTTTTTTTGAGGAATTCCAACTTGGTGTTGAGGGCTTTCTCAAACTTTTCCTTCATGATGCCCAGACGTCCCAAGGTGCTTCGTGTATAGATCTCCTCAATTTTTGCGGCTAAGCATTGCGAAATATACTCTTTGAAGTCTTCGTATTGGCTCACCCATCGATCGAATTCAGGGCTATTTTGTTCATTGCAAAGCGCGAAGTAGATCGGCATGGTGCCGATGACCTGTTGCAGAAGTTCTTGTTCTTGTTTAATTGTCGAGTAGACATCTTCTTCTGAATCGCGCATTTCGTCGACATGCGTCCGCGCGAAAATCATGTCAATGCCCAAGTTTCCGATATTCTGAATCATTCGACGGTCGGAATCTGTGAGGGAAGAAGCCGTGACATAAACAATGAACTGGGAGTTCTGCAGCAGTTCCTCCGTCATTTTCACATGTTCGTTGATCAAAGTGTTCACACCCGGTGTGTCTACAAGGATCAATCCCGACTTTAACAGCTCGATCGGGGCTGCATATCTCAGTGCGGCGATGGGCTTTCCGTTGCAAGTGTGTTGATGGTCGAGCGTCTTGATGCGCGATATCTCGATGCTTTCTTTTGTTCCATCTACATATTCCAGCGAAGCCCACTCTTCTTCTGCATAACTGATGTAGGTCAAAAAGGCCGTAGTCTCCACACTTTTGGTGGGAAGCACCTCTTTTCCGATCAGTCTGTTGATGAGTTTAGATTTTCCTGCACTGAATTGACCGATGAAGGGCAAGTAGTACTGTTTGCCTTCCATGCAGGCGATGAGATGGTCCAAAACGGCACCGTTGGCGTCGTCGGTAAGAAAGGTGGCCACCTCTTTATACCGTTGTAATGTCTCTACAATATTCATGATTATTGCTTACGTTTGATTGTGTCTACTTGGGTTCCATTGATAAGTTCGAAGCAACTGTCCGCCTCATTCATGAGAGGAGTCAACTCCTGCCTTTGTGCCGACAGTTGTTCTATGATTTGATTCCTCTCTTCTTGCGATGCCGACAATTGTCGCTCGCGCAATTCGATGTCTTCCTTCTTTCGGTTGATGACTTCCGTGAGTTCCAGCTTCAAAACATCGAGTGCAGCGTTGGTCATCGCTGTTTTGCTGTTTCGCAGTGCTTGATAGAGTTGGGAGAGATTCTCTTTTTCGATGTCTTCGATGAGGCTTTCCACGTAGACTTCAGCTGCTCTCTGCTTTCTGCGCTGTTCTTTTGCCATTTTCGCCTGGTGTTCTGCCTTCAGCTCTTCTATTTCTTGCAGTAGTCTCTGCTTTCTGTTTTCCTCTCGCTTCGCGTCAAGTGCGGCAGCCGAGGCATCAATGCTTTCCAGTCGCCGTATTTCCCGTTCCAGGTCTTCGGCTTTACTATTGTATAGTGCGTCGATTTCCTTTCTGCGTTGGTCATAATCCTCTCGGTCTGAGAAATCCCTCTTTGTTTTGGTGACAGATTTACTCCGATCGCCCGTAAATACCCACTGTGTGAATCCAAAAAGACCTCCTCTCTTTTGAGTTTCGGTTGTCGTATAGGTAACTACGCTTGGGCGAGCGCCCAATAGTTGTGTCTCAGCGAACTTCTCTTCTCTCAATCTTTCACGAGATTGCTCTAATTTTTCGCGCTTTTTTTGGGCTTTGTTAGCTTGTATTTCTTTGATTTGTAGATCCGACAAGCGCTCCTCCGATTGATTGATTTCTTGTTGGATTGCAGCGCGTTTTGTCAGCCAATCATCGATGTCCAGGTCCATATCAAAGTAGCCTTGATCCATCGTCTTCTTCTTTATCTCGAATCCGTTGTCCTTCTCTTGCTGTTGTAGGCGTTCGACTATGCTCAAAGCATATTCGCTGTACTCGGTTTCTATGAGTTCATGGAATCTACGATCGGCCTCTTCGCTCACTTCATCCCAGATGAAGGCATATCTGCTGTAAATCCGGTTGATGTAGATGCGCGTGTTGTGTTCCAAGTCTTCAAGATCCTCTGCGCCGTTGATCTCATTGATGCATTTGTACTTCTCGTCGGAAGCCTTGACCTTAATGGTTCTTTCTGCATCGCGAAGAATCTCGCCCACCTTCAGACGGACACCGCTTTTCTTCTTTTCGAGCTGCGTGTTCACCGAGTCGAGTTCGTCTTTCAGTTGACTGATCTGGAGGCGCACTTCGTCGGCATCGGTCGTGTTGGTCAGTTCTTCGATGCGTTCCGACAGCGAAGCCTCGGTTTCCCGGAGAAACGTGCGGACTTTCTCCACCGGACTTAGCAATTCCTTGCGCGCCTTCTCGCCTTGTGTGAGATATCTCGTGAGTCGATCTTCAAATTTTTCAATTTCAGAGGAGTCGAGCAATTGTTTCCGTTCGCTCTCGCTGAAGTTGTCCTTTCCGTTGTAGTCCAGAGAGCGAGCGCTGCGAGCCACCAAAGCCTGGTAGGCCGAGATCGGGAAGATCTCAGGCAGATCCTTCGTATCAAACCACTTGCTGTAATTCTTTTTCAGCGTGTCCACCACCTCTTCCATGGTCTGCTCGCTCTCTTTGATCAGGTCTTTCTGGTTCAAAACGATGAGAACGGAGTTACATCTCTTGAGCAAGTGATTGAGCTTCTCGTAGTCGGTCTTCGATCCCGGCTGTTTGGCGTTGAACATAAAGATGGCAGCGTGCGAACGATCGATCTGATCATTGGTGATCTGTTCGTGTCCTTCGAGCACCCCGTTCAGTCCCGGGCTGTCTACCAGCGACACGCCATCGTTCAGATACGGCGAATTGAGAAACACCTCGACCGATTCGATTTTCTGAGCGACGTTGTCGCCTCGGGTGCTAACGAATTTCTCAATATTCTCCAGTGTCACGTCGTTGCATTCCTCCTTGTCTCCGCCTTTGTAATTGACTCGGATCAGTGGTTGGCCTGTGGGGCTCTCGTTGACTGAGCGGAGAAAATTGACCGTTGCGGTGGTTTCCGTGGTGAATGAGGGCAAATACTTTTCCCCCATCAGCGAGTTGAGGAAAGTCGATTTCCCCGCACTAAACTGCCCCACGACCACAATCGAGAAACGTCCGTTTTTTACGTTCGATTCCAGATCTTCCAATGTCGAGACTTGCTCAGCCCTTTCAAGTCCCGTGTAGAAGTTGATGCAACCTCTCAGTAATTCGATAACGGCGGCTTTGCGCTCGTTGTATTCTTTCTTATAGTCCATTGAGTAGTTGTTTGATTTTTCCGGATAGCTGCTGCAAAGTTTTGAGATCGGCCGCCAGGAGCTGAATCATGCGCTCGTTTTCTCCCGAATTGTTTAAGTTTTCGATTCGCACGATCATATCTTTGAGTCTGGCGATGTATTCATTTTTCTTTTGATCCCATAGTTTGTGGAGTGCTTGCACCAGCGGTTGTATGCTTCGTTGCAGACTCTCTCTGACTCCCGCCTTGAGATCGATGATCATCTTCCCGTCGGGCACAGAGAGTTGCTCATCTATTTGTCGACGCAGGTCTTTCTTGAGCATTTTCAAGTACGAAGTGCGAGCATGTTTTTTGGCCTCTTCGATGATCTCTTGCTCTTCTTTGATCCTTCTCTTCGCTTCCTCAATCTGCCTCATCCAGATTCTCTGCAGGTTTTCGTTGTCTTCCGCGTCGGCTAATCGCCTTTCCAAGGCTTCCAGTTTGCTTTGGTTGGCAGCCAACGACTTGGTGTATTCGCTTTCTATCTTGCTTCGATCCGCATCGTATTTCCGGCGCTTCGAATTGTCTTCAACAGTTTCGTTGATCTTTTTCTTAGGTATGAAGATACCTAGAAAACCTCCGCGCTTTACAGTCTTAACCTCCGTCTTGCGTTCAACCTGCGGCCGTGATCCCAATCTTTGCAATTCAGAAAAGCGCGTTCTCCGCAGCCGTTCTTTTTCTTGTTCGGCCAAATGTATATCGTTTTGTAGAGAGCTTACCGTTGGCCCCTTGCTGAGGGATCTTATTTTCCGTTGCAGCTGTTCGATCTCTGCCTCGAATCTTTTTATAATGGAGGTGGATGAAGAGCTTTCGCTATGGTCGAATTCCACATTCGAACGTATCTCCACGCGCTTGTCTTTGAAGGAAATAGAGGGTAGGAGGTGCTGCATGTTCGACAAAATCCCGTCTCTGATGCGATCGAATCCCACATTGAGGTGCTCGGTGAGCCACATCGTTTGCTCTCCCCAAAAGTTCTCTAATGCTCTTCCGATTTCGTTTCTATCACCGGCTCTTTCCGCTTCGTAGAGCGACATTTGGTCGACTTCTTGGAGCATACTTGAATGCCCGCTCCCCACGTTGCTCATGATTTGTCGATAGAGCATTTCGCGGAGGTCTTCAATATCGCTCTTGACCTCGATTTCGCAGTGTTTTTTGAAGTTCTCCGTCTTCTTTTCCGCCTCTTGTATTTGGTCAAGCAGCAATTTCTTCCCGGGCAAGTCCTCTTTTTTGACCTCTCTGATCTTTTTATCCGTGTCCATTCCCTTATGGAAACTCTCAATGGTCTCAAGAAGTCGGTGACAGATGGCCTGATAAAACACCTTTTCCTTCTCGCTCACACGCAGATAGTCGAACAGTGTCTTTTCGAGTTCGGGCATTTTCGATTCTTCCAGCAGTCTGGTTCTGTCTGCCTCGGTCAGATCACTTTGATCCGTGTCATAAACGCGCATGATGCGCAGATCGCGGGCACAGAGTGCCTTCAAAGCCGAGATACCGAATACGAATTGAGGCTTACCATGGCCTTCGTAGACGTAATTGACAATATCGTTCGTGAAAGCCTGCATGCGCTCTTCGTAGCTCTCCTCGTTGGTCTTGAGATCGTCGATGGCATTCAGCACGAAGAAGAAACTTTGTTGGTACTTCTTCAGTTCCTTGATGAAATCGAGGTCACTTTTACCCATGCCTCTCAAGTGGAAGAGACAGATGCTGGCGTGAGAATGGCGAATCTCATGCAGGGTGATCTCTCTGTGCCCTTTGGCCACGCCGTTCATTCCCGGCGTGTCGATGAACACAACAGGATCTTCGATGTCTGCAAAATGCACATAGACGTCGACCGCCACGATATCTTGCACCACATTATATTGGTTTTCTGAAGTTGTCACGTAGTCAATGAGCGCGCTCTTGTCCTTGCTCACGTCGAGCGTCACGTCATTCTTCGTTTCGTCACGGAAGTGAACAATCGCTTTGTCCAATCGAGGATCAGCTTTCGGGACATTATGGATGTAAGTGACCGTGGCCGTCGTTTCGTTCACCCCGTGGGGTAGAATGTCTTGCCCAATGATGGCATTGAGAAACGTGGATTTTCCGCTACTGAATTCGCCTACAATTGTGATCCTGAATTCGTTGTTTTCCAGCTCGAATTCGGTGTCTGTTAGGCTTTCTGTAATATAAGGGAAGCCTTTGATAGCTTGGGTCTTCTTTATCTGCGATATGATGTCCAGTAATCGCTTGTTCTTTTCCTTCTTGTCGTTCATTTAATCAAGGTTTGATTCGTATTTCACCGAACTGAGTCCGGCGAAATCCATTCTCTTGCGCCGTCTCTTGGTTGAGTCGGAAGAATATGAGCGGTAACGTTGGTATACAATTCGGGAATGTGTAAGCAAAGATATAAAAAGACTGATATGTGTAGGGAAACTAGCCGCGTAGTGTGTTTCTTTTTTTTACTTGCGAGTCAATCTGGGCAAAGATGACACAAAAATGGCGCAATAGATTGAATTGGCTGCGCTGTGTGGAACGAAGCGGGAGCGGTTCGAAGAAGGAGCTGAGGTGTTCTGATGACGGAATGCATGCTTTTTCTTCTCCCTCGCTTAGCAAAAAAGAGCGAAGGGTGTTTTTCTTGTGTTGCAAGGTGGAGTTCCTTTGAAATAGGGCACGGCCGGAACCGTTCGCGGAGAAAAGTGCCTGCGATACGGCCGGTTTCCCCTCTCTCGCCACACCATTATATATATAAGGCGTAGTCTATGCCAACTAGCCCCCGCCGTGAAAAGAGAATCCATCGACAGCATGATGAACAATGCTGTCGATGGATTCTTTTTTTGTGGAAGCGCAAAGCGCGCACCCGGTGTGCGGGAGAAAAGATGGGGGAAGCGCGCCGGTGGCGGAGCGAGTCGTGCGCCGCACAAGCGGGAAGGGACAGAAAGTGGGGAGGCGCGGAATTGAAAGCGCGGAGATGCGTTGTCGAAGCGCGCGGAGAATCGAAAAAGCGCACGGGATATAATCTAAAAGCGCGCAGGAGAGTCGAAAAACAAAGGGCGCGCAATCGAAAAACAAGGAATCGCCGAACCAAAGTGCCGTGGGACGAAATACGAAAGAGTGAGGGGCCGAAATCTGAAAGAGTGCGGGGTTCGAAATCCGAAAGCGTGCGGACGCGGAATCAGAAAGCGTGCAATTTGCCCACCACCTTGTAGAGATGAAGAATTCGGTTGATGGGATAGCGCTCCGTGCCGTATTCGGGGTTACTGGCCACGAATTCCAGCATCGAGGGGTCGCCGGGCACGCGGCGCAACTTCTTCACTGTGCGCAGTCCGTCGAGCACCACCGCATAAATATTGCCCGGTTCCAGATTGTCGATCGTCACGCGGCGCAGCGCAATCTTGTCGCCCGGTTCCAAATCGGGGAGCATGCTGCGGCCCTGCACGGCACACCAGAGGT
>QWCW01000827.1_pt1 | contig 11524 bp, 10 predicted proteins | sample 1972691 | NCBI WGS metagenome assembly QWCW01 (sample SAMN09866698, study PRJNA288562) | Human oral metagenome isolate pre2_saliva, whole genome shotgun sequencing... | reverse complement strand
AGAACTTGCCTATTTTAGGTAAGACGTCAGGAGAAATACTTTATCTTGTTACAAGGAAGATGATTCTCATTTTTTTCGCCTCCTTTTTCCGTGGTGCTAACGCTTAACACGTTGTGTGCGGAGCGTTCGCACTAATGGTGCGGAGGTCCTGTACATCCTCGTTTTATCAGAGAGCAATAGCTCTTATTTGACGGTCTTTATTTAACCAATAAAGAAATCATCTGCCACGTGTAGACAATCACTGGCGCGTGTCATAGCAGTGTAGAGCCACTGATAGGCAGAACGCTTCGGAGAGTGGCTGAGGTGTCGGGGGATGTCGAGATACACGTCCTTCCATTCTCCTCCTTGCGCCTTGTGGCAAGTAAGGGCATAACCATAGACCGCTCGGAGGGCATTGAGGTAAGGGTCGTTAAACATAGCAGTCTTAAAGGCATCAGTCTTGGGTTTGATATGCTGCTCTTTCATTCGTCGGTAGAAGTCGATGAAGAGTGCTTTTTGAGAATCTTGTGTAAGATTGGTCATATTACCATATAGAATGTCTTCTATGAGGAGGAGAGAGAAAGTTTGCTTGCTTACCATTTCTTCCACTTCAACTTGCAGGAAGGTGAGTCCTGCACGTCTTACGCGCCGTTCTGTAGAGATAACCTTTACGAGGTCACCATTCATGAGCCTTGTCGTATTGTTGTTCTGAGTGATAAGCAATAGTTCGCCCACTTCAAGTAAGGACTTATTGAAACCGAGTGCAGGACGTACGATACTCGTCAGTGTGTTGCAGGCAGCATTGCTTCCACAGAGTAGGGTTGCATCTTCAAAACCGTTCTGCTTTACGTTGTTGATATAGGCATTGACGATTGATAGCTGATTAGGATGTATCTTGATGTCTTTGTAACCACGGAAAGGAAACTTTCCCCATTTTACTTGAGGCGGATTCTGATAGAGTGTGCGCATACGTGTGGCAGCGACGACAATGTCGTTGCCATCCTGCTGGCGTACAATCTCATTGAGCGTAGCACGTTCAACAGTCATATTGTGAACATCCTCCAGATATTCTTTATCAAGCGCAGGCGAGAAGTCTTGCGAGATAGGAGGTAGCTGGCAGGCGTCTCCAACGAAGATAAAGCACCCCTTGTTGTCAAAGTTAATAAGGTCGTGCAGTAGCCTTCCTGTCCCGAAGATAGCCTGGGTGGGGTTCTTGTCAGGATGGTCAGAAATCATTGATGCCTCGTCAATGATATAGACTTTGCGGTTATAATCAGAATTCTTTGCTAAGATTGGTGTAAATTGCAATAGTAACTGTCCTGTATCATCAATACCTTTCGAATCGTCAATCTGTTCGACAACCTTCTCGATATCCTGATTGAAATCTGCAAAGGTATAGATGCAACTATGAACTGTTTTTGTCTCACATTCTGTCTTGTTGCTGAGAATCTTTGCCGCTCTGCCCGTCGAGGCAAGCAGTTGGAATTCTTTGTTCTGCTCGTTTATCCACTCAATGAGTGTCTTCATCAACGTAGTCTTTCCTGTTCCTGCATATCCAGTAAGGATGAACGTGTTGGCACTGCTATCGTTGACAAAGTCTTTCAGCTTATTGAAAGCCTGCAGTTGGGAAGGTGTCAGAACTATCTGCTTGTCATTCTTTTCTGTCATTTCTTTGATAGCTATGATTAATATTCTCTGAACTGGACAAAGGAGAACTCTACAACTTTTCGATGGTCTTCGGTTTCCTCAACAATACGCTCTGTGGTAGATGCAACACAACGGACACCTGCTTTCTTCAGTAGTCTGCCAGCATAGTAGCAGAAAGTAAGTTCGCCCATAATGTGCACCGTTAGGTTTTCTGTAGGGTAGGTCTCCAGTATCATCGTTACACAGGCATCAGCCTCCTTCTGTACGATAGCCTTGCTAAGTTTCGGTAGGACGGAATCCAGCATGGTTGAAATCGTTACGAACATCGGTAGCTGTTTTAAAGCTTCTGGAAAGTTTTTCTACGTCAGGATCTTTAATAAGTTCTCTTACCTTGTCTATAGCCTCGTAATTCTCACCATAGTTCGGCAGTTTCCATTTCTCTTCCTCCTGCTGTAGTTTTTCCTCTACAATGTAGAAAGCCGCATTGACCAGAGCTCGTGCATCTTTGTCAGTTTTTGAGAGTTCATTATTATTACAGATATAGGTTACAATCGTTTCTTGCAGAATTGTTATAGACTGTTGATACATGTGGTTGTCGTAGCACCATTGTGCAGCATGCAGTCCATTAAGGATATTAGCGTCTGAGATAAACTTTGTAAATGACCGCTCTATCCTTTTCACCACAGGAACTAAAGGAGCAATGATGTCCTCAGATAACTGGTTGATAGACTCTTTCAGACGGCAGATGCCCTTTTCCTCTGTAATATTTAATCCACGACACATTTGAAGATTGTTTGTAATATTATTCAGAGCGTCTGAGAAATCCCTGAGTGCTCGCGCCTGTTGGTCTTGTCCACGAGTGTCACGAAGAATTGGCTTAAAAACCTGTTGGGTGAGTTGTGTCAGCTGCTCGCTACGTCCATTGTGCAGGAAATCGGCAGCAGCAAAGGTCCAGTCTTGAAGAACTGTCAGCGGTAGTAAATCTACAATAGGAGACCCCTCCTCGTTGCGTGCTTCATAGTTGCCGTATGAAATGTGTGCTATACGTATATTTTTTAGGAACTTGGCATAATTACCAAGAACAAGAATGAGCATTGGTAAATAGCGAAAGCTGTGAGTAAGGTCGAAGTAAAGTTCATCCCCATCCTGTATCTGTTCAAATGTAGTCTGGAATATCTTCCACATTTCGTCCTCATTCTTCCCATCGCAGATTGATACAGGTATAATATGTGAACGTAAATCCATTTTCTGGAGTAAAGTGCTCAGTCCCTCATAGGCTATTTCCTCCTTCGTATGTGGATGTTTGCGTGATGATACCTCCCAGTTTAATTCTTTCGCTTTGTCTGTGAGCAGGATGCAAACCCTGTCTTCTTCCGTCCAAGTTTCCTTACATCCAATCAACTCAAGTGTTGCCTGTTGGATGAATCTTGTTTCACTTGACCTGAAGTCTCCCTGTGTATATACCCCTTTTTCGTATAGACCTGTTCCGAGAACGGATATGAATAGTTTTCGTGCCATAAATAGCTCTTATCTAGTATTTGTGTAAAATAGTTCTTGGTTAAGCAGTTGAAATAATGTCTCTTGTGCAGAATGGTGATTATTAAAATTTTTCATACTGAATGAGAGAATATGGCTATCAGAACACTTTTCGATAGCTTCAGGTCTCATCTTTGCATCTGTTATAAAGATAGCTTTCGAGCCCAGCCCACCATAGTTTTTGGCTGCAGTATTGAATTTGTCAATATCAGTGTTGTCATATATCTGTGTCTTGCATTCAACCATAAGTAGTTTATATCCCGTGTTGATAATTACATCTATCTCATTTTTTGGTAATTTGTTATTGTATGGATAAATGTTATTTAACCATACTTCTTTTGCATATTCCCACTGGCTAATCATTTGTGCGACTTCATATTCAAACCAGCCTGAGTTAAAGATAATCTGCATGATGTGAGGGGATTCATAGGTACTCTCTTTAAATCCAGATCTGCCATACAGTGAAAGGGTCACTCGATTTTCATTTTTATCCCATTCTATATATGAGCTATTTGAAGTCCGAAGTGTTCCTTTACTCTGATTGTTTATCTTTATTTGTCCTTCTTTGCGAGGAGTCGTTAGTTCTTTGAATTCTTTGAAATTGTACTGTCTTATCGTCTTGATAGCTCGCATTGCTTTAAAGTCGTCTTCTGTATAATCGTCTAATAAGGTATGTCTTTCTGCGGGCTGACCATTATATAGCATGATTTCCTTCATACTAAGACCTTTGCTTCTCCATTTCTTTTGTTGTGTGTAGTCATAACAAATACCATTCTGATCAATGTATAATAGAGTAACATTTTCCATTCTTTGTGTTTGTAAAGCGAACAAAAGAGCCCATGGTTTTGTTCCCCCTGAAAGATTGATGGTAATTTCATCATCAGTAAGTCTATCTAATAATGATTCTACAGATATTTTAATAGCTTCATAGTCAACTGGTGGGAATTCAAGTAACTGGCATTTTTCTGAACATAGTTCTTTTATATGCTTAGCTTCAGACAGGCTTTTCTTTGAATGTACAAGTAGAACCTCATCTGGAGAACTTTCCTTTATGCCAAGGAAAATTGGCATAGTTTGTCCACCAACGAGTGCTATGTGTATTTTTTTCTTCATTACTTAACTTTCTAATAATGTCATACGAATAAAACCTAAAGGTTTACAATTCTTGTCAACTCTTCTTGACTTAGGAAAACTATAGTCAGTGTATCTTTGATTATGAGGGCGTGCAGCTGGTACAATGTCTTCGTTGAAGTTTTCAAGATTCTCTGCCCATGCCCCTGTAATGAATCGCCAGCCAGAACCTGCTCCTAATCTTAGGATACACGTACTCTTACTTTCTTTTTTGCATTGCTGAATTTGATTCATAATTGTATCTAAGCCTTTTATGTATTTATCAACGTTGTCAGCATTTGGTTTATCAACTTGATCCTGCCAATATTTTATTTCTTGATTTAATAATGTTTCTGAATGTTGATTGATAGTGGAAAAGATATCTTTTAAAGATGTCATACATTCAGGAAGCGTTTGAACACATTCTTTTGCATTTTTATAAGCATTTAAATCCAGTTTCATATCACAGGTAGAAGAATCTTTAGGCATTAATGTTTCAACCATTTGACCCTTAGTCGTATCCCAGAAGCTGTTTTTCTCTCGTTCATTAATACTGTATAATCTAACAATATTTTCGTAATAATCACCAAAGATTGCATCTCCTATTTTCAGAAAGCGAAATATATCCTTGTTAGGATTCTCTCCTAACAACTTTTGTTCTATTGCCCTTGCATTTATTTTTGAGGGGTTAATACTATTCTTTATTTCAGTTTTATCTTTGATGATATTAGAAAGAATAGCAGTACGTATTGCGCCTTTGATCGAACTTCCTGGGATGTAGGGCCTGCCAAGTGCATCATGAATAAAAGTTTGAAGCGTATCAGTTTCTTTAAGCGTTTCAGACGTCTGGTCTATTCGGATACAATAATCATCTATAATAGCATCTGGGACATAAGCCTTCATAAAATCAATTATAGACTTCTTGCGTTCAATAGTAGCTATCCAGGCGTTTAAAGCTTTTGTATCATCTTTTATTAGTGACATTATCTTACGAGGAGATATAATGCCTATCCATTTGTCATTGTCTTCTTGAAAGTTAATAAAATCACTTCCATATTGCAGTGTATCGCCAGAACCAATATGAATTCTACTTACGATATCTATTTTAACTTTACTCATAGTTTATCATTTTAACAGGTACGCTGAGAGGTAATCCGCTTCTGTAAACAGGATGGATTTCGTCACTATTCCAATTAGGTTGTAAATCTACGACTTTCCCTTGTAAATGGTCTTCTGTTTTGAAGAAAGAACCGACGTTGAACATATATATGTTTTTTTTATGAAGATGCCGGAGTCTTTCATTATAACTACCAGCCATAAAGCCACCTCGGAGCAGAATGCTGTAATGTGAACTTTTGAGATTGATTTTTGGTAGCTCTTCTTCTGTCGGGATAAAAAGAGAGAGCAGAAGCTGTCCGTTACTATTTTCGTTTGTTTCTCCTAATTCTATAGTTCCTCCTTTTTCAACCTCGAATTTTCCACCTCCAATATTTCGGTCTGTTCCTATACCTTGTTCACCGAGAATTGTGAAGAGGTCATATAATTCCTCAAATAATTCTTCTTTTGCATCGGTGAGAATATATAATCCTGCTTTACTATGATAAAAATCCCACTCGAAGAAGAAAGGTTCTGCATCTCTCCCATCTTCGCGAGAAACAGAGACGCGCTCGTTAACTTGTGAACGTGAAATAATTGGGTGTAAACTGTTGGATGATTCTGCGAGTAGTAAGTTACGGTGTATCTGGTTTGGTTTTACACAAAGGACTTCTCCTTTAATGAGTTTGTTCCACAGACTACTTTCTATATATTGGACACCTTTAAGCACTTTACGTATCTCACTTTCTTCCTTTTCTTCAACTTTGACATGCAGTCGTCCTTGTGGTTTCGGTAAAAAAAGCTGACCTTCCCAGAAAGGGAAAGCTGAACTGATAGAAAATGAATTTATAAACTCTTTTATTCTTTCAGCTCCTTTGGTTTGTACTCGTATAGCTGCTAATGCTGCAGAAAGTGTATCGGAATGTAACGTATGCGCAGAATTATCAGTGACCTCTCTACCCATTCCTATATGAATGGGAGAGAGGTTGGTGAGTTTTATGATTGAGAATGTTTTCATACTCAATATTTTTTAACGTCCTCTTTTGTTATTTTTATCTCAACTTGTCCATATCCACGTGAACCATTTCCTCCAAGATAATCGTCGTGTAACAGAGTAATTCCTTGTTTTAAAGTGTTTTTTAAATCATCTTCGTTTTCTCCTTCAAAGATATTTAAGACCATTTCTAACTTAAAGAGTGCTCCTGCTGGTACTCTTTCAAATGTTCGAGGGTTGGCCTTAGCTGTTATACGATCAATGTTTACTTCAGTCTTACTCTCCGTGAATGGTAAATCTGTATTACTAAAATCGGGTATATCAGAACGTTCAAGTCCGAAGATCATTAGTTCATCTTCATCGTCAGCTTGTGTTACCATAACTGCATCTCTTACAATTAACCTTGATGCGTGATTTGACTCACTATCCCCCGCTGTCCCAAATAACGCACCAGACTTACTGTTAGGATCGTTAGATGGTTTACCTGCATTTGTTTCTCCATTTGCTAATTCTACCAAACTTCGTAGCTTGCCTTTAAGAGAACTCCCTGGTATATAAGGAATGTTGGTTAATGGGTTTCGAACGACAAACTTGTCTGGTCCTCCAATGTTGAGTGCAGCATTCGTTCCTCCAATATGTAAACCTGTCTTTAATCTGATTATACCAGTATAGACAATCTTTTTTTTTAATTTTGTTGTAGCCATAGATTATTTTTTTTATTGTTTTAGTCTTTACCTCCATACGCTTTATGATACGCAAGGATAGCCTCTATAAGGTTGCAAAAATTATGATAAGTTGTATGGTCCTTGACAAAAGGGTAAGTTTTATCGAAGACAATTTTAAATAGTTGTAGTCCCTTGTTTTTTTCATCTCTCCCCAAAGCATAGGCTACTTTGGGGCGGAGCAAAAAGAATGAGGCTTTTTCGATTTCAAATTTTCCCATTTGTATTCTTTTTATCTCGCCATAAATACTGCGAATCTTAGAATTGGTAAGTCCATTTCTTGCCATGTACTTCCCAATTTTTTCTGCAAAATCTGGAAGTTTTTCATTGGCTCCTTCAGTAAGCCAAGTTTCGTCAAAGCCAGCTTTTGTAAAAACATCTTGCGGACTTTCTATCTCTGTCCTGTTTGCATTCCAACTGTTTCTCCCCCGGTCAGGGAATCTGTTCTCATTGTTAGATTTTACCATAGTTTTTAATTTATATTTATCTGTTTGTTCGTATTTCTAGTTCTGCCCATCTACATGCCAATGCCCATAGTTCTAATGGGTGGTAGGAAGAGTTTATAGCTTCTCCATTTAGACAATTATTATTACTACATATCTCTTTGATGCATTTACTAATTAGTTCTTTTGCCTGTGAATTTTTTGTACGGCTCTTCATTCTTCCCATATCGTATGCAATCATCCAATAGGTCTTGAAGTTAGTTATTTTATGTGATTTGATCTCTGCATTTATTTTATGCCTTAGTATCTTTGATATGAAGGAACTCTTGATAGCATCGTCAACATGTAGGTCTTTTATTTCGTTTTTTAGAGCTTCAACGGCAGGGAATTCTTTGTCCCAGTTTAATGCCATGTTGAGTAGAGAAAAGGAGTTCTTTTCACTATTATCGCATTGATGTTTTTTAGCTCTCTCTTCTTCAACGGCACTTTCTTCTGCCCCTTTCATTATGGGGTATTTTGAAGTTAGCAAAGCTATACCGCCAGAAATTGACAAATGGGGATTATTACAAGTATATTTACGAAAATCCTCCCTGATACGCTTTGCTATTTCAATGGTCTTTTCCCAGCTACCAACAATGAATAGGTCATCACCTCCACTATATATTATTATTGATTCTCTTGGTGCTATTTCTCTCCAGATTTCATTCAAATATCCAGAGAAGAAATAGTCGAATGAACGGCTTAATGCGGAGTAACGTGATATAGATGTACGAGTGGAATCAATACCTTTTTGGAATACAAGTCCTAGGTTATCAACATCCATTCTTAAAACTCCTAAGCGTTTAAAAGCTTTTTCTGACTTGTTGCACAATTCTTCAAAGGTTGGTATTTTTGAACATCCTAATTCGTTTCCTCCATAGTGGATTAAACCATAGATGATGTTAGAAGAACCTTTTGGTTCCAAAAGGCTCTGATTCATCTTGTTTGTATTAGATTGCAGAATTGTAAGAGTCCCTCTCTCTGATTTTATCTTATCTTTTATCTTTATTAATTCCTCTTCTTTTAAAAGGTAGTAATAGAAGCCTAATCGAGCAGGCTCTAATGGGTTTTTGTCAATCAAATAAGATAATTCCGTTTCGCTGATAATGATAAAATCAAAATTACGAAGTTTCTGGCCTAAAACAATCTGCTCTTTTGTAATGAAGCGTAGAGGTGATAGTTCTCCTTCTTTGTAACTTTGTTCGTTTGTAGGAATTTCTTCGCCTGAGATGCAATCAAATTTGTTGAGTCCAGATTGTGGGGTAAAAAACTTTTTATAGTCCTCAGCTATTATCTCTGCATATCTTTGATTCTTTTTTTGATCTCTTTTCAAGAACAATCTCCCCCATAGATTACCTAAATCTTCTTCGTTCCTATATAGTAAAGCATCGTCAGAAATAGTAATACTATCAATAGCAACATATAATGATATGCCGTGTGTTCTAAAGATTTTCTGTTCTATTTCTCTGACAGCTTTCTTAAGCTTCTCTTCAACATCAGTTGTATTAGGTGCTAAAAGATAAAATCCTCCACCACTATTATAAATGACATTTGCTTGATATAGGTTTAGTTCTTTCAACAAATAACGTACGACGGCATCTGATAATACACGGACATAAAAAGACCTTCCTTTAAGGTTCTTGGCTGCATATTTTGATATAATCTGATAGATATAAGATTGGATTCCACTAAAATCTGCACCGATGAGGAGGAAACGATCTTTGTTTTTTTCACCTGAGCACATAAGATCATATAAACAAATGGCGAATGCAGCTGATGTTTTAATATGATCATATAGTGAGATGTCTGGAGAGTTAGATATTCCAGATGGGATACAGGAAGTATATTTGGATAGTAGCGTTAGGAGTGTTTCTGAAAATGCTTGATAATTATTACAAGGCATACTCTCAAATTCACTTCTAAATTCATTCCAATGACTACTATAATCGGGTGCATCCGGAAATGTCTTCTTTGGGAAATTTTCTATAGAAGGTGTTAGCTTCTTTATTGGAAGTTGATACCATTCTTTGTTATTTAAAAGTTCTCCGTGACTACCAATAGTTTGTAGTATAGGAATCAATCTGTCGTTGTTGTATGTGTCACAATTCCTTTCTATCTTTGTTGGTTCCTCTTCTCCAATCTCGTTTTTAGACGAAGATAATAATTTTGCTTCTTCGAAAATCTGTACTATTTGTTGAGATTGTGCGTTGATAAGACTTCTTAGATTATCTTTTTTTGTAAATTCGTTTTGAGAGTTTTCAAGCAATCTCTTGAAGATATGCTCATTCTCCTTGATGAATAGTCTTGTCCACAAAGTATTTTCATCTTCATTATTTAAAAAGAAGATTTTCTCAAGTTCACCAGTATTATTGATTCTACTATTTATTGCTATATTTTTTGTGGTTGCTTTTTGATAAAATTTTCCAATCTCACGTAACAATGCAGCTAAGTAGATATGTTCTCTTATGTTGTTCATATTTAAATTTTTAGTTTTTTTCTTTAGTTATTATACCGAATCCCACACTTGTATGTTTACCTATTCCTATAAAATTAGGTAAAGATATATTACTCCTAAATCGTATGTCCATACATCGTAATGGGACCCTTTTATATCTAATATCTCGTATGTTTTCAATGTCTGTTATAGAAACGGTAATTGTTGAAGAAATGTTCATACTCAGTCCTTTTGCAAGTGAAAGAATATTGCCGACAAGTATCTTTTCAAGTATATTTATTCGGTCAATAATATCTGTTGTCTCGTTAAATACATTATAGTTTTTCTCATTTAAAGGTAGCCAATCCCGTATTCGGTAATCAAACTTACAATCCCAACATTGTATTTCTGTTTGTTGAGCTTGTATATTTTGCAAGGGTAAGTTTCTTGTTTCTTCTCCAAGCCTTATTTTATAATCTTTGTTTATAGAGAAAAACTCTCCCATTGCGTCCACACCTTCACCAATACAGGTGATGGCTGCTTTTCCACCGATACGCTTATATTGTATCAGGGGATAAGCATAGCGGAGGGATGAGCCGTCGTGATTATGAAAAAGGATATTGCTTGATGGTATTGCGGCAATAATTGCTCCACGGAATAAGGGAATCTCTGAACGCCGTAAAGGTGTGTCAAACTGTATGGTTAGTGTTTTTATCTTAGTCATTCTTTGTTTTCATATCTTAGGTAATGTTTATAGTGACTTTGTCGCTAAATCTCTATCTTTCTTATCAAGGAATTTCTTCCGGTGAAATGATTTATGGTGATTAGGACTATGCATGCAAAGATATAAAAAATTAATAAATTGTGCATCATTTTTTATATTTTTATTAATGAAATAGAAAAAGTATTCATGATGTTTACCATTTTCCATGTACACTGAACATGCGCATTGTTGAATGGGTACAAGAAACCAGTAGGCTTAATAACGAAAATTATATAGTCAAGTGTTTGCGTGTTTATCGTATGGTGAAATCAGAATGACAGCAACAGACTTCTAATATCTCACGTATAGGAAGTTTATTTAAGACATGTATCCATTGATGAGATTGAAAAACAAGTCAATGTTCAAAAGTATGAGTTAAGGATAATTGTTGCGAGTATTAATCCTTGTTTTAATGGGAGATACTCTCTGAGAGACGTATGAGCGTCAATTCGGAACTGCGACTTAGTCTTAATCCTTGTTCTAATGGAAGATACTCTCTGAGTTGCGGTATGTTAGAGTTATTAAAACTACAACTTGTCTTAATCCTTGTTCTAATGGAAGATACTCTCTGAGAATAAGTTATAGCATGTTCAACAGAGAAAGTACGTCTTAATCCTTGTTCTAATGGAAGATACTCTCTGAGACTTTATCAACGCGAAAAACGATAGAGTTCTTAGTCTTAATCCTTGTTCTAATGGAAGATACTCTCTGAGAGCATACAAAACGATCGCTATGTCTTTAGGCGTAGCAAGGTCTTAATCC
>QWCW01001806.1_pt1 | contig 11537 bp, 8 predicted proteins | sample 1972691 | NCBI WGS metagenome assembly QWCW01 (sample SAMN09866698, study PRJNA288562) | Human oral metagenome isolate pre2_saliva, whole genome shotgun sequencing... | reverse complement strand
CTTTTGTCCGGGCCTTTAACGGAATCTATAGAAGAAGACGTAATCAATCGTCGTCTTGATGTGTTTAACAAGGCTGAAGAAGCGGTGTATGAAAAATATTCACCGAAAACACGCAAAACAAGATATATTAATGTAAAAGACCATGTATTGGAACCGATTACGGCACAAATAGACGGATCGGACATATACTTGCGTGTACGCATTTATCAAAACGAGTCGGGTGCCGTAAAGCCTTCTCAAGTGTGGGAATTATTAGCCCGGAAATTCGATATTCCCGTTGACCCGACCCTGATGCTTGCCGAAAGAACGGGCCTATGGTCGCGACAAAAGGGAGAGAATCGAACTTTGTTCGAAATGCCGTAATACGAAAGTTGGCGATGTGCTATGAAATTATTGGTTGCCGATGTTATTCCGGAAGAAACGCGAATGGCCGTCATAGAAAACGGAAAATTGACGGACTATGCAGTGGAACGAAATGACGAAGCACATATTGTTAATCATATCTACAAGGGTGTCATACAGAATATCCTGCCTGCCATGCAGGCTGCTTTTGTCGATATAGGTCGTAAAAAGAACGCCTTTTTATATTTAGGGGATTTATTTCCCCGTGCGGCGACAAAAGAAGAAATCCAACAGACCCATATTTCCGTAGGGCAAAGCGTACTTGTACAAGTAGTTAAAGACGAACAACCCATGAAGGGAGCCAAGGTGACGGCCAATGTCAGTATTGCCGGTCGTTACGCCGTCTTAATGCCTACGGTAGATTACGTAGGCGTGTCCAAAAAAATTCAGGACGAAGAGGAAAGAAATCGCTTACGAACTATTGTCAGTGTCGTTAAGCCCGAAGGTATCGGTATGATTGTAAGGACTGTCGCCAAAGACGTATCGGAAGAAGAATTAGCGGCAGATTTACACTACTTATTGCGTACATGGGAGAGTATAAGGGCACGTTATAAGACGACAAGAAAGCCGAAGCTTTTATATCGCGAAGCGGATCTTTTGATGCGTATGATCAGGGATTACTGTACGGATGATGTAAATACTGTCATTGTAGATAATAAAGACGCTTATGAACGTTTGAGCTCTTTTTTTTCGGAAGAAGAAATAGATAGAGAGCGCCTGATTTTATATGAAGGAGAGGATCCTGTATTCGACTATTATCACATTGAAGATGAGTTACAGAATGTTATGTCCAGGCAAGTTATGTTGCCTTCAGGAGGGACTCTTATTTTCGATCATACGGAGGCTTTGACGGTCATTGATGTCAATAGCGGTAAATATGTAGGTAACAGCACCCTCGAGGAAACGCTCTTTCATGTAAATCGCGAAGCAGCGGTAGAAATTGCAAGACAGCTGCGATTGCGCGATATAGGGGGCATCATTTTAGTGGACTTTATCGATATGCCCCGGTCCGACAGGAGAGACGAACTTTTGCGTATTTTGCAGCGTGAAACGGCGGCCGATAGGGCGAGAGTTCATGTATTCGGCATGACGGCCCTGAATCTCGTGGAAATTACACGGAAGAAATCACGGCAAAGTATCCATTTATCTCAATTTTCTCCTTGTACCGTTTGTGGCGGCACAGGTGTTTTGGCTTCTCCAGAATCGGTGTATATCCAAATCGTTCGTCAATTGCGCCATATGATGAAAGTACATCCTATTAAGGGGGATATTTTGATCAGTGCTCATGCCGATGTTTTGGCCCTGTTTAAGGATAAGAAACGAAAAGAGTCTTTGGAAAGAGAGCTGAACCGTTCCCTGTATTTTGAAGACAGCCGGCATGCAAACAGAGAAGTATTTTCCGTATTTTCAAAAGCCGAGTAAATATAAAAAGAATAATGCCGTTATGAAGCCATCCTTACCGTATAAGCGGTAAGGATGGCTTTTTACAGGGGTGTTCGTTTTAAAGATAAAAATAAAGATTTTATATTCTATAAAATCAAATTATTCATGAGAAAATAGCAAGAAAGAAGGATGCGCGGAAAAAATAGGACAGTAAAGCCTTTTGTCATATATAAAATAAATATTGGTGAAATCATATAAAATATAATTTAAAGATGCTCTTGAAATTATAAAGTTAATATATATAATATAGGCAAATAGAGGTAGATTCTCATAAAGAATTTATTGAGGTAGTTGATGTAAGTGTAAGGAGATGATTCTATGAAAACGGATGAACAGGATATGAAGAAATTGTCATTATTTGGTTTTTTTGCGTTAACTGCGTCAATGGTCCTGACCGTTTACGGGTATCCGACTTTCGCTACGGCTAAGCTTCATTTATTGTTTTTCTTGGTTTTGGGCGGTGTATTCTGGTTCCTATGTTTTGGAATGGCATGCACTCAGTGAAGATCCTCTGGTCAAATTTGTCGGTGTACTGGTTATCTTTTGGTTGTTAACCATTTCGCAGTTTGGAGGTACAAAGTATACGGCCAAGCTGGCCAAGTACGGTTTTATTGTAGGCATACTCTTGCCGTCGGTATTACTTTTTACTTTGGCCATTGCTTATATAGTAGGCGGTGGTACTTTGCAGATTCAGTTTTCAACCGATGCCTTGCTTCCCGATTTTTCGCGTTTAAATACACTCGTCGTCTTTGTTTCTTTTATCTTGGCGTATATGGGCGTAGAAGCGTCGGCATCACATATTAACGAATTGGAAAATCCTAAGAGAAACTATCCTCTGGCCATGTTCATCTTAGTTGTTTTGGCCATTGCCCTCGATGCGGCAGGTGGTCTTTCTGTTGCAGCTGTTGTCCCCGCTAAGGAACTGTCCTTAAGTGCCGGCGTAGTACAGGCCTTCAGATTCTTGATTTCTCATTTCAGTGAACACTCGGCTCTGTTGACAAAGATAGTATCTCTAATGATTGCCTTAGGCGTCATGGGTGAAATCAGTGCTTGGGTTGTTGGGCCGTCGCGCGGTATGTTTGCTACGGCCCAACACGGAATCCTCCCTAAGTTCTTCAGAAAGACGAATCGGGCAGGTGTGCCGGTATCCCTAATTATTGTCCAAGGAATTGTTGTTACTATTTGGGACGCCGTCTTGACTTTCGGCGGCGGTAGTAGCAATGTTTCTTATTTTGCTGCCATGGCTTTGACCGTTGTTATTTATCTTGTCGGTTATTTATTATTCTTTGGGGCTTATTTAGTTTTAATTTTTAAGAAAAAGGATTTGAAGCGGACTTATGAAGTTCCGGGCGGAAAGGTCGGTAAATGTATTGTTTCCCTTATTGGTCTTCTCGTGTCCATCTTCGCTTTCTTGATTTCCTTTATTCCACCCAGTGCGTTGCCCGCCTCATCCGGCAGAGCTTATCTGAGCGTATTGGGGATCAGCTTTATTGTCGCTCTTATCATTCCTTTTCTTGTTTATGAACTTCATGATAAGAAAGAGGCGTCAAGCAACTGTGACGATATGCCTCGTCACCTTACGGCTCAAGACGTAATTCATTCCGTACCGCCTATGGCGCGCGGGGAACATCACATTGTGGAAAAGGATGAACATATTTTGAGACATTGATTATCGATGTGTTCATTCAATTCATATAGATTTCTTATGAGGTATTTGTACTTAGTAAAGGAGGAGTTTATTATGGCACTTTACGGCAAAAAAGATCAGGAAGGACACGATACGCTGGATCCCATTTTCGGATCACTTAGTGAAGAACAGGATTTACCCAAATATCAATTAAACGAAACCCCCGTGGAACCGAGGATTGCTTATCAGGTCATTAAAGACCAACTCTTAGATGAAGGGAATGCTCGCTTGAACTTGGCAACCTTCTGCCAGACTTATATGGAACCGGAAGCTACTAAGTTGATGAGTGAAACGTTGGAAAAAAATGCCATCGATAAATCGGAATATCCGCGTACGGCGGAAATTGAAAATCGTTGTGTGAATATGATTGCCAGCTTGTGGCATGCATCACCTGACGAATCTTATTTGGGAACATCGACGGTCGGCTCTTCCGAAGCGTGCATGCTCGGCGGTATGGCTATGAAATTTGCATGGAGAAACAGAGTCGAAAAATTGGGACTCGATATAAAGGCTAAAAAGCCGAATTTAGTTATTTCTTCAGGGTACCAGATTTGTTGGAAGAAGTTTTGTACCTATTGGGATATTGAAATGCGTACCGTACCGATGGATATGGAACATCAGTCTTTGGATATGAACCGGGTTATGGACTATGTAGATGAATATACCATAGGTATTGTGGGCATTATGGGTATTACGTATACAGGGCGTTACGACGATATTAAAACGTTGGATGCTTTGGTGGAAGAATACAATAAGAACACGGATTATAAGGTATACATTCATGTAGATGCCGCTTCGGGCGGGCTGTATACTCCCTTTATGGAACCTGATATTGAATGGGACTTCAAATTGAAGAACGTCGTATCTATCAATGCATCGGGGCATAAATACGGTTTGGTCTATCCCGGTATCGGTTGGGTGCTGTGGCGTGATAAGTCTTTCTTGCCGGAAGAATTAATCTTTAAAGTAAGCTATTTGGGCGGTGAAATTCCGACAATGGCTATTAACTTTTCACGCAGTGCGTCTCAGATCATCGGTCAGTATTATAATTTTGTTCGTTACGGTTATAAGGGTTTTCATGAAATTCATAAGCGGACTCATGATGTGGCCGTATATTTGGCGAAGGAAATTGAAAAACTCGGCCTCTTTGAAATCATTAATGACGGCAGTCAGTTACCGATTGTTTGCTATAAGCAAAAGGATGATGTCAAGTGCAAGTGGACTTTGTATGACTTAGCCGATCGCTTAGCCATGACGGGGTGGCAGGGACCTGCTTATCCGTTACCGGCTAATCTGGAAGATGTAGAAGTACAGAGAATTGTCGTCCGCGGTGATTTCGGTATGGGTATGGCTCACGATTTTATTGAAGATCTGAAGAGAGCTATTAAACAATTAAATGATGCACACCTTCTCTTTCATAAAGACAAGGAAAATAAGAAATACGGGTTTACACATTAAGCAATCGGAAGAAAAAGGTAACAGGCAATGGTATGCCTGTTACCTTTTTTATACATATATAAAAAAGACGCCGACTGCTTTAGCAGTCGGCGTCAAAGGTTACACAGAGGTGTTTACTGTAAGTAATATACCACTTCTACCGATTCACTCAAGGTATTCGTTCCCGGTTCGATGGGCGTGGACGTTTCCATCTTTGCAGCCCCGTCGCTTCGGCCGCAGCCTGGGCCGTTTGCTTGCCGTTGTAAATAGCTGTCTTAATCAGGTTGGAACGTACCGTATCAGCCTTTTCCGTCGTAAAATGAACGCCGCTAATGTCATTGGCGCCGTCTTGCATAGCTTTCGCAATGAGTTTTGAAATGAGTGTAAAGTCCGTAACTTTCAGTTCTAAATCATTGGAAACGGAGTAGCCGTTGATTTTCTGATTTTTATCATAGGTCGGATAGACAGTGAAGTTTTTCGTCTTCATGTCCTTTTGGGCGATACCCGCCGCACAAATGAGAGATGTGGATAAACAAGCACAAAGAAGAGCTGTTTTTAAATATTTAGATGTCATCATATTTCCTCCTTGTAAAACTTTCTACAAAACTTTTTTTATTATATCATTACCAAGAAAAATTTAAAAGCCTCTTCAGTATCGATTGTGAGTTGAAGGAGCCTATATAAATAGTGTAATATATAATACTGAATGTAAATATCCCTTTTATGACAGTTAGGATGAGTATATATGCTGGAATTTCCCATTAAGCGAACGATTACTATAGACGATTCGAAAAAAGGGCGCAAGAAGAAAAGTGCCAAAAAAGAAAAGGTTATTATTAAGGGTAGTGTCAACCTGCCGGTAAGAGAACCGTTGAAAAAATTGGACCCCTTGCCGAAAAATGCCAAAAATCTGGTCATCGTCGAATCTCCCGCTAAGGCCAAGACGATTGAAAAGTTTCTCGGCAAAGACTTTAAAGTCCTTGCCAGTCGCGGGCATTTGCGTGATTTGCCGCGCAATCAATTCGGTGTCGATGTGAGTCGTGATTTCGCACCGACGTATATCGACATGTATGATAAAAAGAAAATTATTGAGGAACTGAGACACGAGTATGTACGCTCCAAGAAAGTGTACCTCGCAACTGACCCTGATAGAGAGGGTGAAGCTATTTCCTGGCATTTAGCGCATATTTTGGAAATGGATTTGCAGGAACCGTGTCGAATTATGTTCCATGAAATTACGAAGGACGCCGTTACGGCCGGGCTCAGTGATCCGGAACCGATTGATTTAAATCGTGTGGATGCTCAGCAGGCACGACGAATTTTGGATCGTATCGTAGGGTATCAATTAAGCCCCTTATTGTGGAAAAAGGTCTGCAAGGGACTTAGTGCCGGCCGTGTGCAATCTGTAGCCGTACGTCTTATTTGCGAGCGGGAAGAAGAAATAAAAGCCTTTGTGCCCGAAGAATACTGGTCCGTATCGGCTGTCTACGAAACTGACGACGGCATGAAAATTACAGCCGACGTAGTTAAGGAAAATGGCAAGAAAATAAAATTGTCCGATAAAGACGCTGCCGATGCCGTAGAGGCGGAATTGCGTTGGGAAAGTCGTAAGGAAAATCGTCCTGCCGATAAGGTTACCAAGGTAGAAAAACGCAAGCGTAAACGGATGCCTCAGCCGCCGTTTACGACATCGACGATGCAGCAGGAATGTGTAGGCAAGTTGAATTTCGGGGCTAAAAAGACGATGATGCTGGCACAGCAATTGTATGAAGGCCTTGAATTAGGAGGTCGCGGTCATGTAGGCCTTATTACCTATATGCGTACAGACTCGACACGTATTAATGAAGATATGATTAAGGGCGCTCGAGAATTTATCGCCAATGTGTACGGTAAAGAGTTTGTGCCGCCTAAACCTCATGCGTATAAGTCGCGGGCTACAAGCCAAGACGCTCACGAAGCTATCAGGCCGACCTCTCTGGAGTTGACGCCGCAAGTCGTTTCCGCTTTTTTATCTCGTGACCAACTGCGTTTGTATACACTCATTTGGAACCGTTTCCTTGCCAGCCAGATGGCTCCCGTTGAAACGGAACACATGTCCATTACAGTAGAAAGTGGCAATTATGAATTAAAGGCTTCGGGATATACGGTACTCTTTAAGGGCTTTACGGAGCTTTATGAAGAACAGAAAGAAAAGGGAAGCCAAGAATTACCGCCTATTCACGAAGATACGATTGTGCATAATAAAAAGGTTGAAAAGGTCCAGCATTTTACCCAACCGCCGGCTCGCTATACGGAAGCCAGTCTGATTAAAACGTTGGAAGAAAAGGGAATCGGACGACCCAGTACGTATGCTCCTATTATGGACACAATTAAGAATCGAAATTACGTGGAAAAGCTGGATAAACAATTCGTACCTACAGAATTGGGTGTAGTAACAATCAAGTTATTAAAAGAATATTTTGACGGCATCATTAATGTAGACTTTACAGCTCATATGGAAGAATCTCTGGACGGTATCGAACAGGGAAGCGATACATACATACACGTACTTAAAGAGTTTTACGATGTATTCAAGCCTGAATTGGACCATGCGGAAGAAGGCATGGAAAAAGTAACCGTAGCCGGACAGGAATCGGGAGAACTGTGTGAACTTTGCGGCTCTCCCATGGTTTATAAATTCGGGCGTTTCGGAAAATTCTTGGCTTGTTCCAATTTCCCTGAATGTCGTAATACGAAGGCTATTGTCGAAGATACGGGGATTACATGTCCCAAGTGCGGTGAAGGCAGTCTGATTAAGCGAAAATCAAAACGAGGTCGTACCTTCTACGGATGCAATCGTTATCCTGATTGCGACTTTGTCTTATGGAATGAACCGGTAGATAAAAAATGTTCTCTTTGCGGCAGTATTATGACGGTCAAACATTATAAAAACGGCCGGGATAAACTCTTTTGCAGTAATGACACTTGTGAAAATCATAAAAAGGGTGAGACAGTCAATGAAAAATAGTCTTCTTGTAATCGGAGCCGGCTTGTCCGGTGCCGAGGCGGCTTGGCAGGCGGCTCAACGCGGCATTCCGACGGAACTTGCGGAAATGCGTCCGCACAAAAAATCACCGGCCCACCATACGGATTTTTTTGCCGAGTTGGTGTGCAGTAATTCTTTTCGAGCCGCTAACGTGGAAAATGCGGTCGGCCTTTTAAAAGAAGAAATGCGTCGACTGGGGTCACTGATTATGGAAGCTGCCGATGCTACCCGTGTTCCCGCCGGGGGAGCCTTGGCTGTCGACAGAGTTCCTTTCAGTGAATATGTTACGGAAAAGATTAAAAACCACCCGTTAATTACCATTACACATGAAGAAGTGACGGAAATTCCCGAAGAACGGCCTTGCATTATTGCCAGCGGCCCTTTGACATCCGACGGCTTATCGTCGGCGATTACCCGGCTGACAGGTGAGGAATACTTCCACTTCCATGATGCGGCTGCACCTATTGTCACTGTCGAGTCCCTTAATATGAATAAGGTGTACAGAGCGGCACGATACGGTAAGGGCGGTGCCGATTATTTGAATTGCCCTTTTACGGAAGACGAGTATAAAGCGTTTTGGCAGGCTTTAACGACGGCTGAATGTGCCGAATTACATGAATTTGAAAAGGATGATACCGTCTTTGAAGGATGTATGCCCGTAGAAGTCATGGGAGCCCGCGGTATCGATACACTGCGTTACGGACCTATGAAGCCCGTCGGTCTGGAACTGCCGGGAACGGATACGGTACCCTATGCTGTTGTACAATTGAGACAGGATAACGGCAGTGCTACGCTGTACAATATTGTGGGATTTCAAACCCATTTGAAATTCCCTGAACAAAAACGGGTATTTTCCATGATTCCCGGCTTGGAAGAGGCGGAATTCGTTCGTTACGGAGTTATGCATCGAAATTCATACATCAATTCACCGGAGTTGCTCTTGCCGACCTTACAATACAGAAAAAGAGACTCTCTTTTCTTTGCCGGGCAATTAACAGGGGTAGAAGGATATTTGGAGTCGGCTTCTATGGGACTTCTGGCAGGTATTAACGCCGCCAAGCTGTGTAAGGAGGAAGCCTGTGTTACCTTCCCGAAGGAAACGGCTTTGGGAGCGTTGAGTCACTATATTTCCACGGGACCGAACGATAACTTCCAGCCCATGAATGTAAATTTCGGTATTATTTCGCCTTTGGGTATTAAAAAGCGAATAAAAAAAAGAGAAAAGAATGCACTGCTGGCACAACGTGCCTTAGAAGCTATTGAAGTGATGAAGGAGAAGATATAAATGGAAACGGCTTTTCATGCAACGACCATTGTAGCCGTGAGCAAAGACGGAAAAACGGCCATTGCCGGAGACGGTCAGGTTACGATGGGAAATTCTGTCATTATGAAAGGAACGGCGCAAAAGGTAAGACGTCTATATAACGGTAAGGTTGTCAGCGGATTTGCCGGATCCGTAGCCGATGCCTTTTCCCTTTTTGACAGATTTGAAGCTAAACTGAATGAATATAACGGAAATCTTATTCGCAGTGCCGTAGAACTTGCCAAAGACTGGCGCAGTGATAAGGTTTTACATAAGCTGGAAGCCCTTTTGCTCGTATCGGACGGAGAGCGGATTCTCATGTTATCCGGAACAGGTGAAGTTATTGAACCCGATGACGGTATCAGTGCCATCGGTTCCGGCGGTATGTATGCTTTGGCGGCTGCTCGTGCTTTAAAGGATAATACGGATTTGACAGCTAAAGAAATTGCCGAAAAATCATTGCATATTGCGGCGGATATTTGTGTATATACGAATCATAACGTTATATGCGAGGAAATATAGAAAGGGAGACCTTAATTTATGACGGAAAGAGAAAATTTGACGCCTAAAGAAATAGTGGCGCAACTGAATAAATATATTATCGGGCAAGACGGAGCCAAGAAATCCGTAGCGGTAGCGTTGAGAAATCGCTGGAGACGAAAGAAACTGAGTGCCGAACTGCAAAAGGAAATTATTCCGAAAAATATTTTGCTCATCGGCCCGACCGGTGTCGGAAAGACGGAAATTGCCAGACGTTTGGCCGACTTGACGGGAGCTCCCTTTGTAAAAGTAGAGGCGACGAAGTATACGGAAGTGGGTTACGTTGGCCGCGATGTAGAACAAATGATTCGCGATTTGTTGACCAATGCCATTCGCATGGTTCAGGAACGGGAAAGCCGACGTTTTGAAGAAAAAGCGGAAGCGGAAGCCAACAATCGTATATTGCAAGTCTTTTGGCCGAAGAAGGAAACCGTAAAGGAAGCGGTGACCGATCCGGTATCCTTCCTTTTCGGAAATAGTGAAGGAGAAGAAGAAAAGAAGGAAAGCGATATGCAGTCAGAAACGACGGGGATGTCGGAACGTCGCAGACAAATGGCGGAGCGTATCGCTTCCGGCGAATGGGACGACCGTGAAATCGAAGTAGAAGTAGCCGAAGCGGATAGAGCCGTACAGGGAATCTTGACGGGAAATTCGACGGAAGAATTGACCAATAATTTTCAGGAAATGCTGGGAAACCTTGTTCCGAAGAAAAAAAAGAAAAAGAAAATGACCGTAGCCAAGGCCAGAGAACTTTTCAAGGAAGAGGAGTTAGGTAAGCTTCTGGATATGGACATTATTATAGAAAAGGCCATAGAAGCGACAGAAGAAACGGGAATTGTCTTTATCGACGAGTTTGATAAAATAGCCGAAAAGGGGCGTTCCAACGGACCCGATGTATCACGTGAAGGGGTACAACGAGATATTCTTCCCATTGTGGAAGGAGCTACGGTGACCACGAAATATGGCCCTGTAAAGACGGACCATATTCTTTTTATTGCCGCCGGAGCTTTTCACGTATCTAAACCGTCGGATTTGATTCCCGAATTACAAGGGCGATTCCCTATTCGTGTGGAATTACAATCTTTGACAGTTGAAGATTTTAAACGTATTCTTACAGAACCCAGTCAGTCGTTGCTAAAACAATATACGGCCTTGCTCGGTGCGGATAATACGGAACTGGAATTTACGGAAGACGGGATCGATATGATGGCTGAATATGCTCATCACGTAAACGAAGAAACGGAAAATATAGGGGCCAGAAGACTACATACGATTTTAGAACGTATTTTAGAAGATATATCCTTCGACACACCCTATGAAGAAGCGAAGAAAATTCGTATTGACCGTGATTTTGTGTCGGAAAAACTCGGCAAAGTCGTTACGGATGTGGATATGAGCCGCTATATTTTGTAGGAGTCACTATGAGAACATACTCAAAAGTCGTAATCAATAAAAAAGCTCTTCGCATGGCGCAGACAGGCCACCCTTGGGTATACGGGGAGGAAGTGGTAAATATAGACGGACCCTGGCAGACAGGTGATCTGGTCAACGTATATTCGGAGAAAAATAAATACGTCGGCACGGGTTTTATTAATGATGTGTCAAAAATACGGGTGCGTCTTGTTTCTCGAAATGCCAACGATACCTTTGACGATGCATTTTGGCGGCGGCGTGTCGACTACGCGCTCGCTTATCGTCGT
>QWCW01000594.1_pt1 | contig 11550 bp, 8 predicted proteins | sample 1972691 | NCBI WGS metagenome assembly QWCW01 (sample SAMN09866698, study PRJNA288562) | Human oral metagenome isolate pre2_saliva, whole genome shotgun sequencing... | reverse complement strand
CAAGGTGTGTCTTTGTACCACAAATTGCCATTTGTACCACAAAGACCCTTGCCCCAAAAGGGGGATCAATCACTCCGAAGTCGTGATAATGAATCCAGATAAAAGATGAAACAGAACAAGCCTGACAGCAGATGTGCCACCTGCCCACGATGGGACAGATGGCACATCAGAATACCCAACCCCAAAGACCAGCAGAAGCTCATCGAGCTATATCAAAGGTCGGGGGCAAAAAGGAAGAGCAACTTTATCCGAACGGGGCTCTTAGACGAAGCCTTTAAGGTTATCCAAAAACTTCGGCTGAACCTTACAGAGAAAGACTTACTAAGATTATTACCTTAATGCCCAAGATAGGCTTCCTTTACAACAAAGCTGTGAAAGCACTCAACATTTATCATTCGATTGCGATAGTCCAGCAAATGATAGGTAAGCTCGAGACATACACCTAAGTACTCATCAGACTGCAAGAGCAAGCTCTGCAACTGACAAAAGATTTTGAACGGAGGATGAACTGAAAGCAGACAAATCATAATTTAGAGGAGGTCGCAAGGCTACTCTATGACCATTGGTTCATACAATTCGACTTCCCCGATGAAAATGGTAACCCTTATAAGAGTAGTGGGGGGAAGATGGTTTGGAATGAGAAATTGAAACGTGAAATCCCAGCATCATGGGAGGCAAAGCAGATAGATGATATTGCAGAAGTCTTCAATGGTGCTACTCCTTCAACAGCCAATGAGCAAAATTACGGAGGGAATGTAGTTTGGATTACTCCAAAAGATTTATCCGACCAAAAGCAGAAATTTGTATATCAGGGGGAAAGAAATATATCACAAATGGGATATGATTCTTGTAGCACACATTTGTTGCCAATCAATACAATATTGATGTCTAGCCGTGCACCAATTGGACTATTGTCTATTGTAAAAAAAGAGCTATGCACCAATCAGGGCTTCAAGAACTTTGTCCTTAAGGAGGGAAACATGGCAGCCTATATGTATTATTATCTGCAAACTCATATCAGACAGATTGATCAATTGGGCACAGGTACAACATTCAAAGAAGTTTCTCGTGAAGATATGTTGAAGTTCCCCATTTTAAAACCCAGCGATGAAGTTTTGAGTTTATGGGAAGAGAAAGTGGCAGCACTAAATGACAGGCAGCTGGAACTTCAAAAAGAGAACGAGAACCTAACTAAGCTGCGAGATGAACTTCTCCCCCTCCTGATGAATGGTCAAGTGTCGCTAAATTATGATTTATCGCACGATTGAGTGCAATCTTGTGGTGGATGGTATGATAGAAAGCGGTGAAGTCTACTAAACTATCTTCATTAGGGACATATAGTAGAAAGTTGATTAAATACTCGTTTCTTATATTATTGATACTTGTCCCCTTGGCTTGTTTCTGTATATACTCTCGAAATCGGGAACTTTGAAGATGAGCGGATATTAGTGCTGCATACTTCGTTTTTTTAGGACGAATGATCCGGAGAAATGCTCCAATTTGCACTTCTCCTAATGAGGAGAAAGCTGTTGCTGCTTTTCCAAGTACCTCCACGCTACCCGTAGAGGCAACTAGGATTGTGTCTCCTTCCAGAATGGTGTTCTTGTTGTCTTTGTATATATGTGGAAGATACACATCATCTTCTTTCAAGCAAATCTCCCCATTTTGAATATTCCCACCACGAAGTATTCGTATACCACTGGTAGCAATATCTGCTTTATTAAAAGTTACACCTCCGATGACTTCTGCTATCTCTCCGAGTCTATATTTCTTCATATTCTTTGTTTTTGCGTTTGCGTAACTCCTTATCGAAGTCAGAGTCTATGCGTTGTGTAGGGTTGAAGAGTTGATACTCGGCATAAGCTTTTTCCTTTGCTTGCTCGCTTGAGATAGCACCTTTACCTTGAAGAATCTTATATCTTCTAAAATTCAGGAAGGCATCAACACTTTCCGAAAAATCAGCCATAGTGAAGCTATTTTCTCGTTCAATAAGGTCTTCTATGTAGTCAAAGAAGCCCGTAACCGCACGCTCTAGTCTACGTATTTCTTCTTCGGATAAATAATTCTTAGCCACACTCACATCCGATTTGAGGATACGCCCGTCTGGGGCATATTTCCACGTCGTTAAGCCCATGTTTTGCTGGTTGTGATTCGCTTTGTTATACACTATTTCTGCAGCTGTATGTCCTGTGATGGCATAATGAAAGCGATTTTGGATCATAGCATAAAACTCCTTAGTTTCAGGAGACGTGCGATCATAGTCAGTGCAACACTCAGCATAGATATCGGTAATTTGTTGCCAGATGCGTCTTTCACTGGCTCGGATAGAACGTACCCGTTCCAGTAACTCTTTGAAATAGTCTTTTCCAAAGATAGTCTCTCCTTGTTTGAGGCGTTCATCATCCATCACAAAACCTTTGCGGATGTACTCATTCAATACCTTCGTTGCCCATTGACGGAAGCGTGTCGCCTTCTGAGAGCTAACCCTGTAGCCCACCGATATAATGGCGTCAAGGTTATAAAAGTCGATGCTTCTCTTGACCTCTCGTCCCCCTTCGTTTCGAACTATTTCCATTTTGGAAACAGTTGAATTTATCTCTAGCTCGCCTTCCTCAAAGATGTTTTTTAGGTGCTTACTTATTGCGGGGAGATTGACACCAAATAGATGAGCCATAGACTTCTGTGTTAGCCAAATGGTATCGTCTTTGATTAAAGCGCTAACCTCTCCTTCGTTGTTGGGGAGAGGATAGAGAAAAAATGGGGTTAGATTGTTATTCATCATTATCCAACTTCAGGATTGAACTTCAGCGCACGTAGTTGCTTCATTATCTCCTCCTCGAGGCGATGCCCCTCGGCAAACTGCTCACTGAGGGTTTTCATATAATTCGCCATACGCTGGTCGAACTCTGCTTCGCTGATGTCCACGTAGTCAATCTTGATATCGAAGTATTGCCCAGCCGAAAGCGAATAGCCCTTTTCCTTGATTTCATCGTAGCTGACTACCACGGAGAAGTCCTCCACGGGCTTTACCTCACGGAAGGTAGAGACAATCTGCTCAATCTCAGAGTCGCACAAACGCTTCTTTTGGTTGTTACCCTCTTTATACTCCTCGCCCAGCTTACTGGCATCTACCAGCACAACCTTATCGGCAGAAGCGGACTTATCGAAGAATAGTACTGACACATTCGTACCCGTATTGGCAAAGACATTGCTGGGCATAGACACACAGCCATAGACCCAACGCTCCTCTACAATGCGTTTCAGTATTCTATTCTCAATGCCACTCCTAGCTGTAATAAAGCCCGTAGGGATAACGATAGCCCCTCGACCATTGCTTTTGAGTGAGTTGATCACATGTTGAATGAAGCAAGTATAGATAGCCATCGCCTCCTTCTTCTTGGCTGGAACATTGGGTACACCCGCCCAAAAACGAGCAGGCTGGGCAGCGATCTGCTCCCGGGTAGCCGAAAAGTCCATCTTAAAGGGCGGGTTGCTGACGACAAAGTCGAACTGGCGAAGGCTTTGCTTATCATCGCTTTTGTGGTAAGGTGCAACGAGCGTATCACCCTGGATCGCATAGTCGAGTGAAGACACAAGGCCATTAAGCAAGAGATTGAGCTTTAGCATCTTGTTGGAGCGTTGTGAGATATCTTGCGAGAAGATGGTACAACGCTCTTCTCCTATTTGGTGGCTGAGAGCCATAAGGAGTGTGCCTGTACCTGCAGAAGGGTCATAACATTCTTGGCTGTGCAAATCGGGATTGTCTCCAACCAAAAGACGAGCCATAATGGTGGCTATCGAATGAGGGGTATAGTATTCGGCATACTTACCACCACCTGCTGTGTTATAGTCCTTGATAAGGTACTCAAAGATCGAGGCAAAGAAGTCGTAGCGTTGCTCAAAGGCTTCTTCAAAAGAGAAATTAGCAAGCTTATCCACCAAGGCACGCGCAAAGGGGGCACGCTGTGCCGTGTCGGTAACATAGTTCGTCAGTGTCTCGAAGAGTGGTATCTTGGTGTTCTCTGTCGTCTGCGTAGAGAATATCTCGGCATTCTTTTCGGCAATATCAGTCATCGTATTGTCAAAGATAGTGTCGAAGTCGCCTTTGCTCTGCTGATTCCATAGATGAGCGATAAGGTGGTAGGGCTGTAGAAGAGGTACTTCTGGTGGTAACGATGCCTGCAATAGCAACCGTTCCTCTTCGCTAAGGGCAGCATAGGCCTCCTCCCACTGGGAGGCTGGGACAATCTTTTGGCGTGCAATATCGCTCTTGGCACGCTTGAGTTCGTAACCGAACTTATCATTGAGGAACTTATACAGGAATACTTGCGTGATGATCTTATACTCGTTACCATCATTGCCCATGCCATAAGTAGCACAGGTGGCTTTGAGTTCGTCTATAAGCTGTATTGTCTTAGCTTTAATTGGCATAGCCTATACGTTGGGGTAAGTTGCGTTATACTGGCTCAGGTATTGTTGTGAAATCCGCTTTTGGATAAACTGATAATCATCCATTTCGGGCTTAATCTGTGGGAAGTGATATAGACAGCCACTGATGAGAGACTGCACAGTCCGAGCAAAGAATGCATCCTTTTTGAGAATATCATTCTTGTCGTAGACCCTGCCATCAATATCAGACTTGATCATCTTAAGAATAACCATAATCTCTTCATCACGGAAGGAGAACATCGGAGGCTTTTTGGCTTGGCTACGCTCTAAATTAACCTCACGGATACGCTTGTGTACACGTGCGAACTTAACATCACCATTATACTTCTTAATGAGTGCGGTATTGCGTTTCTGTATATCTTGTAGACGCTTGACGACCTCGTCAAGAGCTTGTGCCTCTTCGTTGAACTTGGCAATCGTATCTATGACAAAGCCACGCTCTTTGAAGCGCTCGGCAAAAGCATCTCGCAAGGAGATAAACTCGGGGTCTTCTTGGTCATCATTTTGCGTGAAAGCAGTAATGGTGCGTTGCCATTTCTCTTTTAACTCCACTCCTCCAGCAACCAGCCGAAGTTCTTCTTGCCCGATTTTAGCAAAGTTGAACTCAATATCGAGCATAGCCTCGTTGATGAGGAGTTTGGTTTCAGCATTAGTATAGAAAGCCTCCTTTTGGTTGATAATATTGATACGATGCTGTACCTCGCTTAGTAGTTCGGGGAGCTTTGTGATTTCGACTTCGGCAAACTTCGCACGTAGGTCGTCGTCCCCAAAGGTGCGCACTAGATTGGCCATATCTTTGGCAGAGACAAGTGCGTGCTTTAAGTCCAAAAGAGCTTGTTTACCCTCTAGGGTTGAAATCTCCGTAGAGAAATCTTCTGCATTGTGGCACGAGTAGTCGAAGAGTATCTGCCTAATTTCCTTCATCTGTTCGATGATTTCCTCTTTACTCACTAATACTTGCGTAAAAGTGTTGGGCGTATTGGGATTTTCCTCTTGACTAATATCATTGAATCGATTAAGCTCTTGTAAGTAGGCTTCGTTGGTCTCTTCAAAGTTCCGCTTGATATCGGCAAAGTCAATCAAGTAACCGTAGCGTAGGTCTTTATAGGGACGATTGACACGAGTGATGGCTTGCAAGAGGTTATGATCCTTGAGTTTGCGACCAAAGTATAGACGCTTGAGTCTGGGTGCATCGAAGCCTGTGAGCAGCATATTGTAGACGATGAGCAAGTCTATCGTCATATTCTTCTTGAAATCTTTTACTATCTGCTTGCGAGTTTCTTTGTCCTCATAGTCGTGCAGGACAAGCCCTGCCTTGAGCATTTTGTCGAACTTAAGCTCCTCGCAGATACGCCCAAAATGCTGATATAGCTTCTCGGCTTGAGTGCTGGTTTCGCAGATAATCATCCCCCCAAGAGTCTCGTCCCCTTGTATCTTCCGGAAGCGGATGAGGTCTGTGAGGATATAGCGTAGCAACTCGTCGACATAGCTGTCATGTTCTATAATTGTATTCTTGCGTACGTCTTTCTTTTGTACGAGAGCCTCAAGCTTGTCTTGTACCTCCGTGAGTTTCTCTTTATAAGATGTCTCTATGTCCTCACGGATAATCTTGAGCGTATAACCGTCAGCTATCGAGCGGTCATAGTAGTAGGTGTGCAGGTAGTCGCCAAAGATCTTACACGAGGCTTGCTCTTCCTTGAGCAAAGGTGTACCTGTTAGAGCGATTTTAATTGCATTTTGGTCTGCATCAAAGAGATTGGCTAGGAAGCAACCTCCAGGGCGATAGCCACGATGAGCTTCATCGAGGATAAAGATACGCTGTAGGTTGGTAGCATAGGCTTTGAGTTCTATACGCTCGGTATCCTCAGCAAAGCGTTGGATATTAACGACCGTTATCTCTGCTTGACCTGTGGAGCCATGCTGTGCTTGGTTCATACGAAATTGCTCCATCAGCTCTTTGCGTGTACTGGCCGTATTGACCACTAACCCACGTGCCTCAAACTCCTGAGTAGCCTGCTCTAGGAGATCGAGCCGGTCTACAATAAAGTAGAACTTAGCCACCTTACCCAGCCTCGCAAAGTGGTCACTCAAGATGTGAGCCAAGTGAAAGGAGAGGGCTGTCTTGCCACTCCCTTGCGTATGCCAAACCAGTCCCGAGGTAATTCCTTGGGATAGTTTTTGCTCTATTGCCATGGCGGCAAAGAGCTGTTGGTAACGCATAATATGCTTTTGATCCGTAGACTCTATTTTGCCATCTACTTCCCGCTCTTGTCGCACATAGGCGATACCGTAGCGTAGCAGATAGAGCAGACGCTGCGGACTACACATCGATGTGAGTATGCGATTGGTAGGTGTATACTCAGAAAGGTTACTCCGATATTCAGGGCTAGTATGGATTACTTGACAGTTGAACTCCGAGAGGATAGCTTTTTCCACCTCAGGGTCTACTGGGAGATAGGGATAATCGGCATAGAAGGGGGCTATCTCTGCTCCTTTGGGATTTTCTTCTCTGAAGCAATTGAACGGGGCATTGCCTCTAGCACCAGTACAATAGAACGCACCTTCAACAGGTACCACACCATTCAGTGTGTCGTACTCCATATTGTTGGAGAATATCATCAACTGAGTGATATTAATGAAGCGACGGAACTTTTTATTTGGAAAGCGAGCCTTATTCATTCGTCTACTCTCGGCGACCATCCCCCCCATATTATTGGGCTTTTTTACCTCAATGAAGCAGAGAGGTAGACCATTTACGAAGAGTGTGATATCGGGGCGAAACTCATCTTGCCCATTACGGCAAGTAAACTCTGCCGTAAAGTGAAAAGTATTGTTTCCAGGCACATCAAAGTCTATCAACCGAATGGGCGATACCGACTTTAGGCGTCGATAGAAACTACGCCCCAAATCATCATCGTCAAGCTCCTTACGGATGTCTCTTAACACCTGCTCTACTTCTCCCTTATGTTCGGGATTGAGACGAATGAACTGCTCTTTGAAAACTTGTAATAGGATGTTGGTGTCTGCGTCATAAACACCCTTGGAGGCATCTTCTTCGTGAACCTTACCAAAATATTTATATCCCAAACGTGTAAGATGTACCATTGCTGGCATCTGTACACGTGTTGCTTCATTGAATGTTCCCATATCTATAATTGTGAGGGGCTAAGGAGTTCTCGGACATCAACATCTAAGGTATCAGCAATTTCAAGAAAGCTTCCGATAGAAGCTTGCGCCCTATTGGAGCACCAACGAGAGAGCATATTTTCCGCCTTACCCAGTTTTTGGGCAAGCCATTTACTCGTCAGTTGCGTCTCTGCCAATATAGCCTTTATCCTATTCATTGCCATAATATGGTGACTTCATCTACTCATGCGACCAGTAGTATATCTGTAAAGGTATAACATCGTGGGAATATAGCACAAGGCTTAGCTCGCTTCTCATATGGTATCAATGGGTTGCTCCCGTCTCAATAGCTCTTCATCGCAGGATCCCTACTCTCCCAAGTCGAATACGTGCCTTATAATTCATTAAACTTACTCATGGCATTCGCCTTGATATCGTCCGCAATGTCGATGTAGGGCTTCATAGCCTTGTAGTCGCTGTGCCCTGTCCATTTCATCACGACTTGAGGAGGAATTCCGAGGGCAAGCGCATTACAGATAAAGGTCCGACGACCAGCATGCGTACCGAGCAGAGCATATTTAGGCGTCACCTCATCGATGCGCTCATTCCCCTTGTAGTAAGTCTGACGAATAGGTTCATTGATACCAGCAAGTTCGGCAAGCTCCTTGAGATACTCATTCATCTTCTGGTTGGTGATCACGGGCAGTGCCTTGTCGTGCTCAAATACCACATCCTGATACTTCTCCAAGATAGCCTTACTGTGCTTGTTGAGCTCGATGACCAGACTGTCAGAAGTCTTAATCGTAGTGACTTCTATATGATCTTCCTTGATGTCGCTTCTTCTGAGATTGTAGACATCCGAGTATCGCAGTCCAGTGAAGCACTGGAAGAGGAAGACATCACGCACACGATCAAGCGACTGCTTCGCTGGAGGGATCTCAAATTCACGAAGCCTTGTCAGCTCCTCCCAAGTCAAGAAGATGATCTTCTTCTGCGTATCCTTGAGCTTGGGTCTGAAGGTATCGTAAGCATTGTTCCTATGCATTCCCTGGCCGAAGCTCCAACGTAGAAACCACTTCAAGAAGCTGAGTTGCTTCCCGATCGTGCTATTGCGCATCTCACGGACTTCCCGCAGATAACGGACATACTCCGTCAGACCAGCCTCATTGAAGAAGGAGAAGCTAAGGTCAGCTCGGAAGGCTCTAAGGTGATTCTTCACCGCAGCGAACTTCTCATAGGTGGCATGCGTCCAGTCATTCTGTCGGCCACAGACACGTACGAAATCATCAAAAGCCTTGTAGAACTCTGCCGAAGCATCAAGCTTTTCGGAAGTCTGCTCCTCTTGTACGTCGTCAGACCTATGGCGGGCATTGAAGGCGCTCTTAACATCAGCAGGGCTTGGCATAACCTCGGCCACTTCAAAGCGCTTGAAGATCTCTTGTATCTCGGTGTAGTAGCCCAAGAGAGCAGCGTTGATCTCTGAAGCTGATTGCTTAAGCTTGTTCGTGCATCCGTTCTTTACTCGTTGCTTGTCTGCATCCCATTTTGCCACATCGATACGATAGCCCGTAGTGAACTCTATTCGCTGGGAAGCAAAGTTCACTCGCATACGGATAGGGACGTTCTCCACGATCAGGATACCGTCCTTCTTACGGCTCTCCAGAGCAAAGATGATATTGCGCTTGATATTCATAATTCTCGGGTGTATAGTTTACACACCCAAAGATACACCCAAATAAGGATATAGCAAGGGAGATCCTATGATACTACACTTTAAGGCATACACCCATATACATACTGATAAACAGCACTTTGACACCAAACAAGCATCTATGATAGTTCAAGAGAAAGAGCCTCTCTCTCCGCAAAAAAGGGTGCAAATCGCAAGCGATTTGCACCCTTTTTCTATACCTAAGGAAATGCGGGTAAGCCCCTACAATTCTTTGCTGAGGAGGGTAAGGACTTCGGTAAGAGTGTAGTGCTCGGCGGTAGCTTGGGGCTTTCGGTAGCGGCGGATCAAGCCACGAAGGAGACGCCACAGCGAACTAAAGTCCCGCACACTGCGCGTGCTGACTTCGCCCTCCTCGCTTACCAGCGTGCAGCAATTGCTCCCAGAGAGCGGGCTACCAGCCACACGCGTCACGAAGTGCTGGATCCCACGCTCGTCCGTGATGAGCGCAGCATCACACTGCATCCAGAGCTCGATGTACGCACCCAGTGTCGCTTGGGGGAAGGCGCCCAGATATGCCAAGCCATTCGTCTCGGCTATGGGGATGAGGAACATTCGGCTATCCGAAAGGATTCGCTCTCGATGCCGCCACAAGAGGGAGAGGCTTTGGCGAAAGAGCTCCGTAGCCTCGGTACGTGCTTCGGGCGTCAGCGGTGCGGGGAGAGATGTCGCGGGATAGAGACGCAGCAGGGTACCATCCATCCGACGCAACTGTCCCTCGGGGTGCTCAGTCGAATAGATAGTGCGGGAGCTGAATGTGAGCTCCTCTGTCGAAGTAGATGTAGCTTGGGTAGTCATACCTTTTATTTTTAGATGAGACGATACGTCCTCTCGTGTCAGGCAGGGGGTCTGCCTCTCGCACCTTGCCCCGTATGCGGATAGGTTGCGGACGGCTCGTAGCCGTTCTCTGGACACTTCTTAGAAAGACACTTCCCGTCCTGGGAAGCACCACGAAGTTAGGCTTTTTCTAATAATCGCAGAGCCTTACTGCAGGCCTACAATAAAGTAGCCAATCGCTCTCTCAGCATATCGACCGTCACCATATCTGTCGTAGAGATACGATAGGGAGGGAGATCATACTTGGAGAGAAGGCGGTCTTTGAGTGCATCTCGGGCCTGCTGCGTAGCACTCCCCTTATGGAAGCTCCAGCCATCGACCTCGATGACGAGTAGCGGACGCTTCGTCAGCGAATTGTAGACGAGGAAGTCCACGTGCGAGAGGGGACTCTTGACAAAAGCTCGCTCCTCAGCATCCAGTAGCGACACATCAGCGATAAGTCTCTCAAGGGGATAGTGACAGAGCACGGAAAGCTCGCTACGCCCCACCTCATTGAGAGCCTTGAGCAGCGTATCATAGAAGAGCGTCTCTGATAGTTGGTCGGAGACCTGATGCTTGGACTGATAAGCCAGGCGCTCCGTAGTGTACTGCGTATATAGCAGATCAAAGACCGAGCGTAGCTTGCTCTCCTTTACCTCGAAGTTGTTGTACTGAATGTAGCTGATGAGCTGAGATAGGATGCTCCCCTCAGGCAGATCATTCCCTGTCGCCACGATACAGAGGTGAGTCTTGGCACGAGAGATAGCTACGTTGAGGAGGTTCGGGTCGTCAGAGAACTCCGTCGGACTATTGTCCACCATGCTCATGATGATCGTGTCGCACTCTCGCCCCTGGTACTTGTGCACCGTACTTGCGATATCCATGCCCAGCATCTGGTTGATAGCCTGCGCCTGATCTTTATAGGGGGTAATGATACCGATGCTCCCCTGATCCTGAAACTCTGGGAGCACCTCCTGCGTGATGACGTCTATCTCACGCTGGTTGAAGCGCCCTCGGGCATGATTCCCCTTCACGGTGCGTAGGACTTGAAGCACCTTCTCCTCACCCTTATCCGTCGTCATGGAGATCAGCTCACCGTCATAGAAGCGCTGATTGCAGAACTCAATGATCTTGGGGTGGCAACGATAGTGCTCACGTAGCAGCGTCACGGGGGCATCCTTGAAGATCTCTAAGCAGGACTTCAGGAAGCTATGCGTCACAGCATCATATCGTTCATCGACCTGATAGGTCTCTCGTATAGCTGTGAGAGCAAGGGCCTCCTCTCGGCTTACTACATTAGGTAGCTGCTTGTCATCCCCTACGATCACAGCATTCATAGCACACGATAGGGTCAATGCTCCCGTCTTAATATCGATCTGCGAAGCCTCGTCCATGATGACATAGTCAAAGACATAGTCGGGATTGATATT
>QWCW01001136.1_pt1 | contig 11560 bp, 6 predicted proteins | sample 1972691 | NCBI WGS metagenome assembly QWCW01 (sample SAMN09866698, study PRJNA288562) | Human oral metagenome isolate pre2_saliva, whole genome shotgun sequencing... | reverse complement strand
CAGAGACATTAAGTCAACCGATATCACAGAGCGTTACAGCTAATGTTAGTTGAAAGGCCTCTGTGAACTCTGTATGCCGGAGGCCTTCTGTGGGCTCGAAATGTGCGCCAAAATGCTCAGTGAACTCTGTGCGCTCTGTGAGAGATAAAACTCCCCACTGCGAGTATCCAACAATCTTTCTCTCACAGAAAATCACAGAAGAACAGAACACACAAACTTTCACAGAGACATTAAGTCAACCGATATCACAGAGCGTTACAGCTAATGTTGGTTGAAAGGCCTCTGTGACATCTGTATGCCGGAGACGTTCTGTGAGTTCGAAACAGTGCGCAAAAATGTTCTGTTAAATCTGTGAGTTCTGTGAGAGAAAAACCTCCCCAGCGAGTTGTTTGTGTGTTATCTCATAGAGAGCGTGCTTTCTATTTCTCACAGAAGAACACAAATGAACAGAATACATAGGCATAAAAGAAAGAGGTGAACACTCCTCTGGCCACTCCATCGCAGGGTGGGGAAAGGTGGGAAAAAGGGTGAGTTGATGAGTGCGGACGGCCCAACGACCAAGCAGGCAGACGCATTACAGCAAGTTAGTAAGGCTCACATTTGTCAAGATAAATGACAACTTACGGAGGAGTGGAGCACAAGATGATGTGCGAACAGCTCACATGTAGAATTTTAGTAGCCAATCCGACAGAATCGATAAGCTCCCTATTAGTCGCCGAAAGCCGTCAGACGGGAATTAAACAGCAGTCGACTTCGTCATTATTAGTACTTCTGAGGTTGGCGTCTTGGCAATAGAATCATATTTCGTCACCGTTTTTAGACCAGGTGAAAGGGGTCCTTCGCTGTCGTGCAAGCGGCTTGACAGGGCAGACACACACTATGACAATACAGGAAAAGACTACGCTTTGAAGGGTTCTGATTACTTTATTGTAAACACAAAGAGTACGCATAAAATTCAACAACACAGGGGGTTAGACGCCATTTAAGACTCGAAAGAAAGCGTAAGAAATACTTACAGAACTGGGGACCACCGTCCACTTAGTAGATGTCAGTGCGACAAATAGGGAGAGAAAACTGACAATAGACGCACTAAGTATGTCGACAAAAAAGGAACATCTTTCTTTTTTAGCAATCTGAACGAACTGAACAGAGGCACAAAGGGGCTGCGACAAATAAGGAACATGACCTCTTCAGGGAGGAAGACGACAAATTGGGAATGTTTAGAAAACACTTAATAAAACACGATAAAAGACTGATAATCAGTGAGGCTATAAGCGTTGATGAAAGTAAAGTGCGACAAAAAAGTGACAAGTTTTGTTACTTCTTCTACGTAAATAACGCTATTCTTCTACGTAAAATACTCATTATTAACGAGTTAGAACACTGACAGGGTAGGAGACAGTTAAGAATACATTCCCTATCTGTCGCACGTACTTTGTAGGCGAAGAAGCTGCAAAAAACAGGCGTAAAGACTCGAGGATTGATGAGAGGCGACGAAAAGGGAGGAAAAACTCGACCGCTGTGAAGAGTGAAAGACGACAAAAAGGGAGGTCGCTTTCTGCCGTTTTTGGGGGTCGTGAAGAGCTGCTTGAGGACACGAAATGGATAGTAAACTGAATACAAATCAACGATGAACAACGACTAAGAAAATTATGGTCAAACGACTTGAAAAGTAAGCAAACAAAAAGAGGAAAAACTTAGTTGGTACGTAGAGAGGTAGGGTAGAGATATAAAGATATTCTTATAAAGATACATTTTTATATATTTCTTACCAAATAAAAACTAATAGTAGTATGATTCTTGATAGTTTAGAACAACTACATATATTATATTTAGTTCATTAACAAGTACTTAACATGATAGTAATTATTTATATAAAGATATATTTATAATCATTTATAATCACTTAAAACATCATGTTAACTAACACCGAAAGGCGACAATAAGCATAGAAAAGACGAAGGAGCAGAAGATAAAAGGCCTCGGAAACGCATCTTGCATGGGCTACAATTATGGGAAAACGAGCCATGAAAAAACTGAAAGAAAAGCTCGAAAAACGACAAGAAAATAGTGCCGAAAAGAGCGAAATGAGCTATACGTATCGGGCCATCCGCGCCGCCGAACATCTGAGAACGTTGTCGGAAAACGGAGGGCGAGGCGTGAGGAGGGGGCGAGAAGACAAGTGCGACAAAAAGGGAGGGTGCATTAGAAACTTGTTTAAAATCGTCTTCACACACGGCAAGAAATTCTATATACCTTTAAATTAAAAAACTTCTTCTCAGGTTAGATTATCGTTATACAATCTTTATAAGACTTAGTAAGGGCCGTTGAAACATTTAATACTCAACGAGTTACAAGGCCGATTGACGACAAATTAGTAAGTTAGCGGCGACAGATAAGTAAGTATGATGCGACAGAAAGGTAAGTATGGTGCGACAGTTTAGTAGCTACTTGGGGGGTGGAGACGACAAGTTAGGAGGTTGACTGCGACGAATAGGGAGGGAATCGTGGGTTGTTGTGAAATAAATATACAAATCGGTCGAATTTTGAGGGGTTTTGTTTCTTCTCGCTCTGTGTGTTGTCTGTGTTCATGGCTGAAGATTTCTAAATCTTATCTTATGCTCTTCTTTTGTGTGACAAGTTAATGACTTGTGTTATTGATAGTTATTATTTTGACGGTAGAAGTGGGTGACAAAAAGGGAAGAATTAGCGTTGCAGTGTTTTGGACAAGTACCGACAAAAAAGTAAGATGATAAAAATAGTTTACAAGAAGACGGATTAACGAGTGGACAAGGGAACAAGTTAGTTGTATTAATAGACATGGTAACAGGTGAACAAGTTCGGAGAGTAACATTGTAAATTGACGAGTTGACGGGGAGACGAGGGAACAAGTAGTATGCAAGAAGAGACAGGGTAACAGATGAACAAGTTCGATGAGTAACATTGTAAGTTGACGGGTTGACGAGTGGACAAGGGAACAGGTTGGTGGCGAGAGGAGACAGGGTAACAGATGAACAAGTTCGGTGAGTAACATTGCAAGTTGACGAGTTGACGGGGGGACGAGTGAACAAGTTGGTGGCGAGAGGAGACAGGGTAACAGATGAACAAGTTCGGGGAGTAACGGAGAGGGGAGAGTGGGCTGGGGACGGAAAGAGAGTGGAGTGGGGGTGGAAAGGAAACGGGTGGGGAGAATGGAAGTCATGTGAGGGGGAGGAATATTTTATCTTGATGTAAATTTGTTTTGCCCCACATGAATGCAATGCGTGCGTATTAAAAAAGAAGAAGGGGCCTTTCTGTATTTGAGAACATGCCCTTCTTGCATGGAGAAGACGCCCTTCTTGAAGTAAGACAGGCATGGTCTTGAATGGTATGTGTAATAGTCTGATTTCTTGATGATTGTGGGGTCTGAACTGTGGGATGTAATACTTTGGGAGAGGGGACTATCTGGAATTTTTATCTCTCACTGAGTCTATAAATAAGAGGTTCGTTGGGAGTTTTGTCTCTCACAGAGTTCACGGATTTTACAGAGGACTTTCTGCGAACGTCTTGAGGCGTTGGGAGTTTTATCTCTCACAGATTTTCACAGATGGACAGAGGCTAAGTTGCTAACGGGGGAACCCACAAACGTCTGCAAGCAGACGACAGATATCACAGAACGTTATAGAGAGTTAACCCACAAACGTCTGCAAGCAGACGACAGATATCACAGAACGTTATAGACAATTTTAGTTGAAAGGGTCTGTGTCATCGGTTGACTTAATGTCTCTGTTGGCCTTTGTGAGTTCTGTTCTTCTGTGTAGTTCTGTGAGAAAAGGGGCCCTTTTAAGAGATTTGCGAGTGAAAAGAGCCGCCTAAGTTTAGAACTTTGAAGAATTATTACACTGGGAGCAGGAGGGTGCGGAGGATTATTAAAACAAAGCAAGTGATGGCATGGAGGCACCGACGGTGTGTGGAGAGACGGATGTTGGTTGCGGGTTTTATTAGTGACTTTATGTCTAAAGCGTTTATCCCAAGAGCTGTCAGGAGTCTGTACGCTACAGCTCCATCGCTCTATGTGCCGTCAGCATCTCCGTGATATTGCCTTTACCTCTGTCCACTCGGTGTCTCTATGTGCCTTTATGTAAGGACTTTTGTTATCACTGTATATCTCGGGAGAACCACAAATATTGTGTATATGATAAGGATGAAACCAAGAAAAAATGAATTTTGCATCACCAGTTCAATGCTTTTATGAAAAGATTGCCTAAATTTGCACTTACTAACTGAGCCTGTAAGCAGATGAAGATCTACAATGAGATAAAGGAACTTAAAAGCTTACTCGCAGCAAGCAATTGAATATGGAAACAAAAGATATTACCACGTTACTCTAAATGGGAGAGCGAATCAATTTTGAGACGAAAAAGGCAGAGAATAGTATCCCAAAGTCTGTATGGGAGACTTATTCTGCTTTTGCCAACACGATTGGTGGTTATATTCTTTTGGGGATATCAGAACAAAAAGGAAGAGAAGGAAATCTACTCTACACGACAACGGGTATCAAGAATCCAGAGAAACTAAAGAAGGAACTTTTTGACACATTAAACAGTGATAAGGTCAGCACCAACATTCTGACTGACACAGATGTGGAGGTTGTGGAGTATGAAGGGAGATGTCTGTTGTCTATACATGTTCCTCAGGCAGATTATCGACAACGTCCTATTTATATAAATGAAAACCTAAACAAAGGAACTTATAAGCGGAATCATGAAGGAGATTATCATTGCACCGAGGAGGAGGTAAAAGCAATGATACGCGACTCTAATGATGCAGGGAACGATGGTATCTTGATAGACCATTATAATATGGAAGATATAGACATTCCCACGCTGAGTGCTTTTCGCAATAGGTTTCGTTCTGCCCACCCAGAACATTTATTAAACGATTATGATGACAAGGAGTTTCTTAGAAATTTAGGAGGATATACCAAGGATAGAGCAACTGGGCGAGAGGGACTGACCTTGGCTGGTCTTTTTATGTTTGGAAAGGGATTAGCTATAAGAGAGCGTTTTGATAATATCCGTTTGGACTATTTGGATATGACAAACCTACAACCAGATAGTCGTTGGAGCGACAGGATGACCTATGATGGTAGTTGGGAGAACAATCTCTATAATTTCTTTACCCGTGTGTTAGCAAAATTAGTACGTGACATAAGACGCCCATTTATTCTTAAAGGTACAGAAAGAGAAGACGATACGCCGATACATAAAGCCATTCGTGAAGCATTGACCAACCTGGTAATCCATGCAGATTATATGATAGAAGGAGTATTAAGAGTTGAGAAGCATGATGATCGGTTCTACTTTTCCAACCCAGGTTCTCTGAAACTGCCTATTGCAGATATCTACAAGGGAGGAAATTCTAAAGCACGTAACCCTCATATCCAATCTATGCTACGTATGCTGGGCTATGGTGATAATATTGGTTCTGGTTTCCCGACTATTGTAGATGCTTGTAAGAAAGAAAACTGGAGAAAGCCATTACTCTGTGAATCTAATGATTTACACACAGTAGAGTTGACAATTTCTAAGACATCTGTTATATCGGAAGAATGTATACAGCAGCTACGTACTATTCTTGGTGAAACAGTCTTTCAGTCGCTTGATAACGAAGAAGTCTTGATTCTCTCAGTGGCTTTGACAGAAGGAACTGTAAAGAATAGTTTGATACAAACTCTCTTAGACAAAAACTCTCTACAAGTAGGAAAACTCTTATACTCGTTGGTTGAAAGGAACATTCTTGTTACAGAAAGCAGAGGACGTTGGACTTCTTATGGGGTTAATCAGAACTTTAGAAAAGTTGAAAAGTCAAGGAGTAAAAGTCAAGGAGTAATTGATGAAAAGTCAAGGAGTAAAAATCAAGGAGTAATTGATGAAAAGTCAAGGAGTAAAAGTCAAGGAGTAATTGATGAAAAGTCAAGGAGTAAGCACAAGGAAGAAAAACAGATAAGGATTTTGGAGTTCTGTAAGAGTCCACGGACGCTTGCTGAGATAGCAAGGGAGTTGAACTTATCAGACCGCTATTATATGAAGCGGAACTATATAGATTCACTTTTGGAAGATGGAAGTCTGTGTGCGCTGCAGGAAGCCAAAACTGCACCTACGCAAAGATATATGGCTACAGAAAACAAGTAAAATGGTCAATATACAAACGATATAGAATTAACGAAACAGTCGCTGACCTCGGTATCGCATCGTTAGTTTACGTTTGAGACACTGATACAAATTGCGTTCTTCATAATTTTAGAGTGTTAATGATCCGCCTAAACTTAGGTTTCTGACGAAATGTCACACAGAGAAATGGAGGGTGCGGAGGATTATTAAAACAAAGCAAGTGATGGCATGGAGGCATCGACGGTGTGTGGAGAGACGGATGTTGGTTGCGGGTTTTATTAGTGACTTTATGTCCAAAGCGTTTATCCCAAGAGCTGTCAGGAGTCTGTACGCTACAGCTCCATCGCTCTATGTGCCGTCAGCATCTCCGTGAGATTGCCTTTAGCTCTGTCCCCTCAGTGTCTCTGTGTGGTTTATTATATAATAGTTTTAGTTTATTACTCCATATTTCGTAAGAACCAAAAAAGAGATGATAGGTTCGTTGGGAATTTTGTCTCTCATAGAGATCATGAATTGAACAGAAGACTTTCATCGAACGTCTTAGGTCGTGGTATGTTTTATCTCTCACAGAACTCACGGATTTAACGGAGGGCTTTCTGCGAACGTCTTAAGTTGTTGGGAGTTTTGTCTCTCACAGAGTTCAAAGATTTAACAGAGGGCTTTCTGCGAACGTCTTAGGTCGTTGGGAGTTTTATCTCTCACAGATTTTCACAGAGGAACAGAGGCCAAGCTGCTAACGGGGGAACCCACAAACGCCTGCGAGCAGACGACAGAGAGCACAGAATTTACAGCCATATATTAAGAATTAATAGCTATCTGATGATAAGTATCAGGCTGGATAAGTGCGGAGAGTAGACGATTGAAGGAAATGGCAAAGCAGCGTTGATGATAAGTATCAGACTGGATAAGTGCGGAGGGTAGACGAAAAAAGGAATGTTTGCAGGTAATGTATTTAGCTGTTGAGTCAACGTTTTAGCATTAAATATGTATGGGGAGAAAGTACGGGGATGAGTGAATTGGAATATACAGACAGGTAGAAAAACCATGAGTTTTACTTGTATTTTGGTTCATAATATTGTATCTTTGCAGTAGAGAACGCAGAGGCTATGTTGGAAAGGATTTCTAACAGGGATGCTGTACCGCCTTCTTTACAGTAGGATGAGCGTCTGCATATAAGTACGATAACTTCAAGCTCCGCAGCCGTCCTACCTTATATAGAGTCGTATCCTTACGGCTCTTTTTGTGTAGAGAGTGCGGGAGGTAATTCAGACCAGTCCTGTTAGTCGAGGGTTAAATAATCCACTCGTTTCTAACCAAATCTGTTTGAAAATGATTATCTTTGCAGAGAGTATATATAACACTGTTGTGTACAGAGCAAGGAGAATGTAGTCACATAGAATTACTGCGATGAGGGTGAAAGAATACGGTTCTCTAAGTCGATGACAAAACACATAGAATTGTCGTGTTATATACTCATAACTATATCTGAAATATAGGATATAACTAAATCATATTAGGCTTAATGAATATAAATTATGGGGTTGAATAACAGATTACAGATTGGTGATGTATCGAATAATGGTCAGGTAGAGATAGTTGATGAAGACAGATTATGTTATTTGGTAAGGTCAACAAGTAAAGGTGCTACAGGTTTACGTACCATCTCAAAGAGTCTGTTGGAAGAATATGTAAACTATTGGAGTGAGCATTCTGATGCTACATCTGAATCTGCAAGACAAGCATTGTCTGGGCGCAGTGAGATAGATAAGTATGAGTATGGTTATACGTCCACACTGTCGGTAATGGCTCAAATGGTTATTCAATCAACTCATAAAGTAAAGAATAACGTAAGCAGTCTTCCCCGCCAGCAAATCTTCTATGGTGCACCTGGTACTGGTAAGTCATTTACAATCAATCAGGAGATAAAGGGGGAGGATGTCATCCGTACTACATTCCATCCAGATAGTGACTATTCGTCTTTTGTGGGAGCATATAAGCCAACGACACGAGAGATAACGATGCGTGACTTGTCGGGACATCCTGTTGTTGAGCATGCGCAGATACTGACGGAGGAGAAGATTGTCTATGAGTTTGTTCCACAGGCTTTTCTACAAGCATATATTGCTGCGTGGGAGAAGTATGCTAAGTGTGACGAAGGCAATCCACAGCGACAGTTCTTAGTGATAGAAGAGATTAATCGAGGTAATTGTGCACAGATCTTTGGTGATTTGTTCCAGCTCTTAGACCGCAACCATATCGGCTTCTCTGACTATCCTGTGAAGGCAGATACCGATATGAAACGTTATGTGGCTAAAGCACTAAAGGGATTGACTATTCCTCAGGCAGGTGCCATCAATAGCCTTTATGGTGGTCGTGATGTAGTGAGCGTGGTGTTGGAGGGTAATATTCTCCTACTGCCAAGTAATCTGTTTATTTGGGCAACAATGAACACCAGCGACCAGAGTTTGTTCCCTATAGACTCAGCCTTTAAGCGTCGTTGGGATTGGAGCTATATGCCAATATCGGATGCAAAGAAAGGTTATGTCATTGATGTTGCGGGCAGTCAATATGACTGGTGGCAGTTCTTGGAAGCTGTGAACGAGAAGATTGCCAGTGTAACCGACAGCGAAGACAAGAAACTCGGTTATTTCTTTGTCAAGCCAGCTGATGGGCACACGATTACGGCAAAGACGTTTGTGGGTAAGGTGTTGTTCTATCTATGGAACGATGTATTTAAGGATTATGGCTTTAGCGATGACGAGTTTCAGACGAAAGAGGGTAAAGAGATAAGATACCCAATGTTCTATGAGACAGTTGTTGCAGGTCAGGAAGTGAATGAGGGACTTATCGCTCAATTCCTCAATAAGCTATTGCCAAAACCGGAGGAAACGGACGAAGCAACGAATACTACAACCCAAGAAGAAGCCTAAGCGTGAGAGTTATCATAGAAGGATATTGCTATCGAGCCAGTGCAGTGCGTGATGTGCTGCACGAGCTAAGCACACTGGAGAATGTGGAGGGCGAGATAAGTGTGGGTTACGTTGGTTACTATTATAATCCGCAGCTAAAGGATTGTGTCTTTATTCTTCCTAAGGTGTTAGTGAACGAGGAGAACAAAGCGTTTTCTCGGTTAGATCCGCACGACATCATTGACTTTGATAACTGTAAACTTCTGACATCAGAAGAGCGTAGTTTTATCTATGAGTTTGCTGTGTGGATATATCGTGCAATAGAGGTGTTTAATAAGAACAACCCCAAGAACGACATTGTTTACCGTAGACAGATAGCCGAGATGGGTAAGGGAAAACGAATGTTGAGCAATACCTTCCTTGATATCCTACTCTCCCTATTACGGTTTAATAAGGAGCGACATAGTTTCTTCACCACAGTATTGCGCAATCTCCATTCAGGCTATAATAAGATAAACTGGACACGTACTATCTCTCGTTCTACGGCATGGGTGCAAGATGGAACGCCTGTCTATCTTAACCCTATGAACAAGAAGCGACAGATAAATACCGATGAGGAACTTATCATTATCTATTTCTCAATCCTTAATCATATCAGCGAAACATACGGCTTCCCTGTAGATATCACGCTCGGTTTTGAACTAATAAAAGGACGAAAGTTTGAACATTATTTGAAGGGTTATGGAAAGCGTCGATTGAAACAAATAAAGTATCGTTACTTCTCAGATATACAGCTGCGATTGTGGGAGTTGTGCTATGCTTTCTTTGATAAGGCACATCAGATTCATATCGTAGCAGAACAGCGAGAGTACTTATTGGTAAAGAGTTTCAACATTGTTTTTGAAGCCATTATTGATGAGCTGATAGGCGATAAGGATGTGCCACGAGGGCTGAAAGACCAAGCCGATGGCAAGCGCGTAGACCATATCTACAGTTATCGGAACCTCACGAATAACGAGGGTGATAAGCCGATTTACTATATTGGTGACAGTAAGTATTATAAGTTAGGGAATAAGGTCTCTGCGGAGTCAGTCTATAAGCAGTTTACCTACGCTCGTAACGTGATACAGTGGAATCTCAATCTCTTTTTAGATGAAAGTAAGGAGAACGTTGAGTTACAGAAAAGGCATCCGAAATACAGAGACGAGCAGACAGAAGGATATAACATCATTCCGAACTTCTTTATCAGTGCAAAGATGGACGAAAAGCTGTCGTATGCAGATAATGTTTCGACCACAAATCGTGAGAATAACACTTTCCTCTCTCGTCATTTTGAGAATCGTCTTTTCGATCGTGATACGCTGTTAGTCTATCACTATGATGTAAACTTCCTCTATGTCATTTCCCTTTATGCAAGGGAGAATAAATATCAAAAGGCGCAATGGAAGTTGAATGTGCGTAAACTCTTCAGAAAGAAGATACAAGACGCATTAGAAGAGAAATACAAGTTCTACGCCATGGCACCGAAGAAAGGTGTGCGCTATGAGGAGTACCTACGTGAGCATTTCCAAGAGTTGCTGGGGAAGGTTTACGCTCCCTATGAACAGTATGGTGATATCTACTCCTTGGCTCTTGATAAAGGAGAGAATTATCAGAAGGAGAATAATTTATTACTGAAGCAACTTAAAGACTATTTCCTTGTTGAGGAATGTAAGTTGGGGCAAGACCCACAAGAGGTGTTGCCAGAGGTAGGAGCAGCGTCGATAGGCACTCTACCCGTAGATTTCCATGAGAAGAATGTACTCACCTGTCTTGTCCGGAAGGCGGATAAAAACCATCAAAAATTTGTCAATCATGCTGGCAGAACCTATACGATGGAACACATCCCAAACGTAAACCTTTTAGGTGTAAAGTATCTCTTGCCAATGGTAGGCGGATCTATTGATGGCTATTATGACCTCAAGCGTATGGCCATAGCAAGTAATAAGGGTGGAACAAACCTCCGGCTGAGTTTAGGGACATATCACCCTCTCGGCACTAAGTGGGTACAGATTTATCGTACGAAGATGCAGCCTGGTGAACTGATATCGTTAGAAAAGACACTGGAGATGTATGGGGGTGCAAGTAGACAAGTAGACGAGTTAGACAAGTAGACGAGTTAGACAAGTGGACAAGTAGACGGGTAGACAAGTTGATTGTCTCATTCAACTGATTAGTTTGTCGTTATTAACATCCTGCAAATCTGTTATTTCTCATGTAAGCCATTTACTCGTTGCGTGTCTTTCATGCCTGCAAAAACGTGGAGAGGTTATGGTGGCTTAACTTACGTATTAATGATTAGATAAGTAAAAAACGGTTTTGTTATCCACAAATAAGCAATGAAGATAATAGGATTCAATCCCTTAATTCCGCAGCATAAATTCTTGTAAGAACTCCAAGTGTCTGAGAAACAAAGTTCTCAAAACACTTGGATATGTCAGAAATTTCACCTATCTTAGT
>QWCW01002461.1_pt1 | contig 11589 bp, 6 predicted proteins | sample 1972691 | NCBI WGS metagenome assembly QWCW01 (sample SAMN09866698, study PRJNA288562) | Human oral metagenome isolate pre2_saliva, whole genome shotgun sequencing... | reverse complement strand
GTATTTACTTTTTGCTTATCCATAGCGACATTTTTTTTATGCGTCCAAAGATCGGAGTATGCTGATTCCTTTTTGTAGCAAAATAGAGGTAGCGGGGCGAGCTTGCACAAGGTTTTGGCGGAAAATACAACCCGTATTTTCCAAACAAACCAAGCGACACAGACCTTTTGAAAGCCACAAGCCCCGTACTACCTTTGCGGATAAAAAGGGAATAGCATCCGTCTCCTTGTCATCGCATATCGTGGAGCATTGGAAAAGAAGCAAAAGTGCAACGCTCGTAGTGAAAAATAGAAAAGGTGGCTATCTCAAAATGCGAGATAACCACCTGATGAAATAACATGAAAGGTTTTACAGAGCCGTGCTTCTCAAAGCACGCAAAGCAGGATGGTACAGAGAATAGCCACCCAGAAGAGAATGCTCAGCAGCGTAATTGTCACTTTTAGAATTACCCTGACTATAAAGCGTAGAGCATCAAGTCCACCAATTAGGCCTCCAGCAATACCGCCTTCCAAAGTTCTTAAGCTGCAAGAAACCCTTTTCCAAAACTGGAACCTCCTACCAATGAATTGCCGACACCAGGTATAAAACCTCCTGCGAATCCTGCTACTTACATCTGCGGTCACGCCAGCAAGAAATCCTGTAGAAGATATTCCTTTGGCCAATCCGGCAGTTATAATCCAGAAGTTACCTCCTGTCATAGCAACGTTTACTTCCGATGCTAATCCTGCACCGATAGCTCCGGCTACTGCACCAGTGGAGAAGTAGCCAAGTCCCTTAGCATTAAGCTGGAATCCATGTGATACCCAATTGAAGTATAGTCCAATTAGCGTGAAAACACACCGACAGCCTTATCTGATTGACAGACTAGCTGCCAGTGTGAATTTATAGTCTTCAAGAATGTTTATTAAATACCCTTCGTTAGAAGAACTAAAGGTATTAAAACGGTTAATTACCACAGCTATTTTCTCTTCGGTCTCCTCAATACTATTCTCAACGAATCTGTGAGTACTCTTTTGTTATTTCTCATAATGCAGTTTGATGGTAAAACAAATACGACTAAAGAGTCATCGATCCCCTGTTCTTTATCTTTACGTTCATAGCGTAATTGTACTGTAATTAAACGATTCTTTACATGTGTATTATTTTTTATATGTATTTGTTTCTGAACAGGGTAATAATTTCCCTACTATTATGTTCTTATCGCAAAATTCTAATTTTAAGGAATCGGGATTCATTACATATTCTCCTTTTAAATCAAAGAGAAGGTAATGCCAGCCATTGAAGTACATACTGCAACCTTAACCATACTGTCCTCCGATAAAGAAATGTCATAAATCAAAGCATATAATCCTTGAAGTCCATAATTCGCTAAAAACAAATCATTTAATGCACGAGAATACCATAGGTGATGAGAGCGACAAACAGCAGTTCCCTACGGGCTCATAGGAAGAGTCCCTCATCCATAACGAATAGGATACTGCCTAAATTGTCCGTGAAGGCAAGATAATATTGCTTGTTTCATGATAGTCATCTATAAGCTTTTAAGCCTGATTTTCAATGCCACGCGCAAAGTGTCATTGGTTATTCGTTGACCATTATACGTAATGAAGTCTGATGGCAGGATAGACAACACCAAGGGATCTGCAACGCCAATGGACTTGTCTCTACGAATAAATCCTAAGCGAATAGAGAGAACCCCTTCCTTAAGTATTTTATACGTATGAATACCTTTGTCGGGCAACTTTTTATATATTAATAAGTTATCATCATTTGTCTGCAATTTAAGAGAGTCATAATTCACAGTACACTCTCCTTTCATAATACCGTAATTTAAATAATAGCAACCTTGAAAATACATACAACTAACACGAGTCGTACTTTCACTATTATGTAACTTCACGATCGCACTATTATAACCTTCAAATGTTTGCATATACCCAATATCGCAAGAGTATAACAAAATAATTGGCAGTAAAAAATAATAATATTTTAATTTATTGCCACACTGGATGTGTATCCCACCATGGATAATAATTGACAAAATCTTCATAATAATTCCTTTCATCTACAAAGTTTCCTTTTAATAGTAATGCGTTCAAGCCTTGAATTCCATAATTCACTAAAAACAAATCATTCAATGCACGTGACTGCCAAAGATGATGTAATTCATGGGGTAACACTACAGATAATCCACTATTTCCAGTAACTGTATGGGGACTAAATCCAGCAGAATACTCTAGATAGGGTTGGAAAACATCCATTAGCCCGCCTGTATATTTTAAAGTCAGATTTTCGGCATCAAAAGAAATTCTTCCTCCAAAAGCTGTATTTATCAACCCAAAAGAATTGAATGCAATATTACCCAAGTTATTTTCCCATTGCAATAACCTTTGCCCTTTACCTAAAGTCAAGTTTAATGGTCCGACTCCTAATGTTACTTTTGAAAACAAGCCTTTACCTGCTGCCCAGTTAAATCCGACCGATTGGCTTACGGTACCGATCATCTGATAACCAAGTTTTCCAGCTAATTTCCCTAAACGAGATGTCGCACCGAAGCCTTTTACCATTCCAAATCCTCCTGTGATAGACCAAGCACCTGTAGCGAGTCCTGCAATCCCAGCTTTCCACGCACTATCCCAATTACCTCCGAGAGTAGTATTATATGCAATATTTATGGTCCCACTATTCAAAATAGAGCTGGTTATACCTGCAGACTTAGATACAACTTCTTCTCCTGTGACTGTAGTTGTAGTAAGACCGGTTACTCCACCAGAAGATGCCAATGCAGAAGATACACCATAGCCAATTGTTGCACCAATAATTCCGCCAACAATGGCACCTTTCCAGGCATTTGGCTTCCAGTTCCAAAAAGCAGCAGTTCCTGATTGTATAGAAGCTCCTGCATAGGCTCCTATAATAGCACCAGCTATAAAGGGAACAAACCATGCTAACTCCCCACTCGGATCTGTATATTTCAGCGGGTTGTTCAGACAGTAGCTGTAACGATTGAAGTTCTGACTGTTGTCCGGCATCTGAACATAGTTGTCCGGGCTGAAGAACCGGCCAAGTACAGGGTCGTACAAGCGACCGTTCATATTGATGATGTCGAACTCGCTGAGCATCTCATGTCCCGTGTAGCCTTGGTGTAAACCTATCGTATTGAGTGTCACCGTCGAAGGTCTCGTCAAAGGTCTTCAGGACGCTACCTTTTATCATTGTAGCTTGTCTTGCAAAGATACAACATTTATTAGAAGTACAATAACTAATGCTGTAATAAAATTGAAGAGGTACTTTTTGTTCTATCAACCTTGCTAACTTTGCAAAGGAAAATAGAAACAAGACAAGTGAATGCATGAAGTGAAACGATACTTCTATTAGGGCGTCTCACACGATAAGAGGAAAAATACGGCAAGTAGGGGACAATGTGTTTATGTTATAGCTATCTTGTCTTGCTGGTCCATAAAATGCAAAACAGCTCTTACCTATAACTCAAAATTAGGGGTCGAGTCTCTTTTTCTGAAAGAATTGATATGATTTGATATAAAAGGTTCGAATCACATCTTTTTGATTTTTTAATTAATCATTCATATTCAATTACTTAGATGTTACGAAAATAATTTACAAGAAAAAGTTGTTTCATTGCTTTTTCAGAATCTTCGGAGTAAAAAGTGGGTCAAAAAGTGGGTCAAAAAATGGGTCAGGTCAAGCAGTGGGTCAAATTTTAGGGGGTTCAAAAATATCTACATTATTTCATAACTTGTGAGGTTTTGAGAAAATATTTTACAATAAGTAAAAGTGGATCAAAAAGTGGGTCAAATCTAAATGTTTGTACGCTCGCGTATAGATGTAACTCTCATATTAACAGTGTATATTATGCAATTATATTATTGAGATATCGGTAAAATCTCATATTAAAAAAGGAGAATTGCTCTCATTAAAGTAACTATATTAATAGAATTCAAAAGTTGGTAGTTTATCTAAGATTGTAAAATTGTTGTATGAATGTTCTTCTAACTATAACCTCTACCTTCTTTATTTTTAGCTACACAATTTTTTGTGCTAACACTGTTATCCACTTTTTTCTATTATGTAATGTAAAACTTAAAATCGTTATATAAATATTGTTATTTATAATTTTGTCTCGATAGATTAAAAACCAACTACTACAATGAATGTATCTTCTAAAATTGGTATTAAAAAGTTAAGCATGCCAAGGGAAATCACTAATGGTAAATATTCCTCGTCAGAGCAGACAATCCTTTCTCAGTCATTATCTACTAGAGTTTCATCTTTAAACGATAAAAGAGTCACTATAAAACACGAGACGAAAGAACCAGAAATGAACCTACTAATCAGAAAACAGGGAAATATGTTCTTGATAACTTTATGAATAGCAAGCCCACCATAATAGAGGAAATTCCGAAAGATACACCATCTTTAATAACTTATTCTTTTCCTCACCATCATCTTTTTTGGATAGGAGTCAGAGCAGAAGTAGAGTATTCTATTATTATAGGATTAAGCAGTCTTGTTGAAAACTACGATATACGCCCTACTTTCACAATGAGTGAACATGGTGGTATAAATCCTCATATAGGAATCTTTGCCTACCAAAGATGATATACCGTCACAAATAACAGAATTCACGATGTTGTCGTAATTTGGTAAGTCTCTGAGAAATGCTATTTATTCTCGGAGACCTAGTAACTATAATTTATTTAGAACTATAAACTTCTATAATCTTGTTGTTGTTTTGTAATTCATCATCTACAGTTACTACTTTTATGTCATAAAGTTTGTGCCTTTACCTAAAGCATCAAGTCCACCAATTAGGCCTCCAGCAATACCGTCTTCCAAAGTTCTTAAGCTAGCAAATTGGTATACAAGAAGATAATGAACAAATAACAATAGGAATACACACAAATAGATTTATTTTGCTCATACTCATAGTGAATAAGATAACAGAATTCATGATGTTGTAGTAATCTGGTAAGTCTCTGAGAAATGCTATTTATTCTCAGAGACCTGATAACTATAATTTTATTTAGAACTATAAACTTCTATAATCTTGTTGTTGTTTTGTAATTCATCATCTGCAGTTACTACTTTTATGTCATAAAGTTTGTGTTTGCATATATCAACCCACGTATATTTTCTTGCATTGCTTAATTTAATTATGAATAGGTATCCTGTATGATTGTGATTAAACAATGACGAATATGTAGTTCTGCCGATCGAGTCTGGTAAAATGAGATTTCCATGAATATTCAAATGCCCGGATTCGTCAATACTGGTAAAACCATAAAATGCAGTGTCATTACTCGCTTCTAAAAAAACATCTACACTATCAATGCAGTTATATAAAGATCCACCTATAATCAATGTGTCGTGGGTGCAATTTCTGACTCTTATGGAATGTACCGTGTCAATTCCGGTGATGCAAGATGACAGCATCTGACAAATTAAAAATGTAGACGCTATTGTTATTCGTGAAACTAATTTTATTTTTAACATAGGAGAATCTTTTATTTGTAATAAAAGGGCAATCCAATGGGATCATACGGAGAATGTGAATGTGTATGCGTAGATAGATATATTTTGAATTTATTTGTCGGGCTAATATTTTGTACAGGATAATCTCTTGGGAAAAATTTTCCAAGCCAATTAACTCCAAAATGTTTTTTTGATAGATAGTTTGCCCATGTTTCAGTCCAATATTTGTGATGTGCATCACAAGAGGACAGTGAAGCACTGCAAAAACTTTCGGGAGCAATGACAGACCAATATGCCTGAGGACCAATAATTCGATATTCAAGGATATGTCCAAACTCGTGTTGCATCATAGCCATTCCTTCTTTTGCCCTATAGGTAAAGACACCTTCCCCGACAATTATTCCTCGTTCTGGTATTGTTACACCACTATATTTACCTGTTTTATAAGACCCTAACTTAGAACTTTCGAATACATTTTGCCCCTCATAAGTCCCAACATATTTCCCTGTAACGGTTGTCTCACCGATTCCAAAATTACCGGAAGCAGCATAGCCTTTGCTTAAGTCAAGAGAAGTCTTCCCTGTCCAGAAGTTCGTGCCTTTGTCTAAAGCATCAAGACCACCAATTAGACCTCCAGCAATACCGCCTTCCAAAGTTCCTAAGCCTCCAGAACCTAAGCCGGCAAGAAGACCTTTTCCAAAGCTGTGTCCATCTAACCAAGAATTGCCTGCATTATTAATAAAACCACTAGCAAACCCAGCGCTAGCACCCGAAGCAGCGCCTGCAAGGAATCCCGTAGAAGAAATTCCCTTCGCCAATCCTGCGGCTCCAGTCCAGAAGTTACCACCGGCCATAGCAACGTTCACTCCCGACGCTAATCCTGCACCAACAGCTCCTGCAACAGCTCCAGTGACGAGGTGCCCAAGTCCTTTCGCATTAAACTGGAATCCAGAAGACAAGATAAGTTTTTACACTGCCGTTTTCCTTAATGGCGATGGTGTTGCCATCAAGATAATAGAACTCACGGGTGTTACCATTCTCGGTAATCTTCTCATATTCCCCGGCATAGACTGTAGTTCTTACATCCGTACCATTGTGTGATAATTCAGAATACCATCTTTCTTGATCAGGACCATAGGCAAAGTCCATCCTGAGGATCTTGCCTGCATCTTCTATCAACTGAATCTTTCCGAAGTCGTTGAAAGACGTATTCAATGCGTCACCAGGAATCTTTCCGTCAGCATTTTCTATCTCCGTCACAGCATGTGGTCGGATATTCTTATCATAAGAGAAGTTGCCAATTCCGGTCTTGAAGAGAATATTTCCGTTCGACGCATAATTTATCTTCATCGTTTCAACTGTTCCACTTTTGACGGAAACAAGTCTGTCAAGATTGTCATAGCCGAAAGTTTCTTGTGGTCCATTGTTCCTCTTGCGTGACAGCAGGTTATCGGTCGTCCCATCGTATGACTCATCAAAATTTTCTAATATAGATGAACCGCGAGCAATTCGACGGTTACTCTCATACCCACGAGCATCGCGAGTAAGTGTAGTTGTAAGTTTACCCATAAACGATGTGCTATTTACAAGACCGTCAGTACTTTCGACCTTATAGATGACCTTATCACCTATTGCAGACTGTGATTTGAATCCAAAATTATCATACAGATATGACTCCTCCAGACCACCGGGATAGGTTGTCTTGGACAACTGGTTATTGCTGTTGTAAGCGTATGAGAAACTATAGGCTCCATATCTATCCACATTACGTTTTTCTGTAACAACACGTCCAAATTTGTCATGAGTGTATTCTACAGAATTGTTGTCAGAAGCCAATTTTACCAATCTCAACTTTTCGTTACCCGTTGTTCCATAAGTATAAACGATAGTTTTCTGGCCAATTTGGGTAGACGCCAAACGTCCTAAGTCATCATAGTTGTTGATGGTCTTGATGCCTCTTCCGTCTGTCTGTGTCAGCAATGTGCCATCGGCTGCATAAGTATAAGTGGATGTTCCCGCATCCGGGTCGGTGAGAGACAGTTGGTTTCCTGCAGCATCGTAGGACATCGTCACAGTAGAACCTTGCGTCTTTACACTACTTGGTTTTCCTATAGAAGAATACAGGTATTCAACTTCACTGACAGGATCGGTCGACTTAACAACATTTCCCCATGCATCTGTAGCCTTTGTATAGCTACGTCCTGCAATGGTCGTAGTAACCGAACGGTTTCCGTATGAATATGACGCAGACTTGCCGGAACTCAGCACATCCGTGACGACCCTTCCACGCTTATCATAAGTGAGATCTTGTGTAATGGTCAATTTACCCGTTTTATTCTCTACACGAGAAATCTGCCCATTACTATAGGTTGTGGCCTTAGAGACAGGCACCCCTTTGGCACCAAAAGACTCCTGCAGAACCTCATGTCCTCCTTTGTCGTACCATACCGTCACGGAAGGTTTGCCAGTAGTGGATTCTTTGGAATAGTATTTCTTGCTGCTGGTTGTTCCCCAACCAGTATTATAGGTCGTCTGTGTGCCATCAGCCAGTAAAGCTGTCTGTTTCCTTCCCCATCCGTCATAAGTATATTTTGTGGTCAGAATATTGGAAGGCTCCGTAGCGTCATTCTCTGTCAGTACATTACCCCATAAGTCATACGTAAAGGTATTTACGGCAGAGGCAGGATTTGTATAACTTTTAATGACGAAACGGCCGGACGGGTCATAGTCATTATATTTTGTTATTGTTTTTACTCCACTACCTGTAATAACCGAGGAAAGAACATTACCATACACATCATAGGTCGATGTTGTCTTGAGCGCCATATTAGTTCCGCTGTTCACGGTAGAAGAAAGCACATTGCCTTTATCATCATAACCATAAGTTGTAACGGAAGTATAAGGTGCTGCATCATCACGGTGCTTTTGAGTCATGGTAAGCGTAGTTGGCAGCCATACTCCAGCCTTGTTCTGGTAGCCTGAGTAGGAAACCTTCTTATACATATTGTCACCGTCGTTCTTGACTGTCTCGTCAGTAAGGACACCCTTTGACACATCATAATTGGAAACGGTTGTAACCTTGTTTCCATCCAAATCAGTCAATGATTTTCGGGAAGTGTATGCATAATAATTTTGACCACTTATATTGTTAGCAATAGTTGTATATGAAATAATCTTTGAAGAATTGCCACCAACTGTTGACGTGGTAGTTGTCTGAAGAGGTATCCACTTGTCAGTATCCCATTTATCTACTGTAGTTGTTTCCTTAGTGCCTAAGGTAAGATTCACAGTAGTCATTGAAGAAAAACCTACTATACCTTTACCAGCAACATGTAGCTTCAAATCGCCATATTGATATTGTATGAATTGTGAACCGGCACCATCATTACCCTTAATAACTTCAGAAACCAATGGTACAGGAATAGTATAACTATTTACAGGATAAGCAGAAGAATGAGAATCAGTCTGAGTATAGACAGATGGTTCTGTTGCACTCTTATAACGAATAAAAGTCCGCAGACCAAAACCGTCTGTTATTGAAGAAATTTTGCCCTTGCTTACTAAATTATAACCACTACGATAAGTATGAATCTTATCATCAGACTTATCATTATCTACAAGAAGGTTTTTGCCGAATGAAGCATATTGTACATCACCATCACCAGTAAAGTCGCCTAAGAATATATTATTAGGTTCAGCATCTTTTTCCTGATGTGTAACATATTCCTTGTGTAATTCGAATCCAGTACCTGTAGATCTAACAAAAAGAGTTTTAGTACAGTCGTATTTCCCATACATGTAAACATCTGAGTAATGAGCCTTGGTAATCACAAAGTCACATTTGCCATCATGATCAAAATCGTAGGCCACCATATTAAAACGATCATTATCTTGATACGTATTCTGATCCGTTACACTTAAAGTAATAGCTTCATTATTGACCGTAAACGTACCATCTCCATTATTGATGGCCAGACCATATTTCCAGTCATCTTGAAAGAAGGCAAAATCAGTTATGCCATCACCATCGAAGTCACCTTGTACAATACGATGCTTATCACCAAGATTGATTCCCTTCTTTGAATTATATTCCGTATATTTCGTAGAAGATAATTCACCACCATTATTGTAGTAAATCTTATAACCTCCATCGTAGAAGACAATGATATCAGTAAGACCATCATGGTTGTAATCACCTACAAAAAGCTTCTTTGGATCACTATCTAATTTGAATTGAAATTTTGTAGGATCCAAATTGTTACGATCTTTATAACGAAGAATGGCACCATTGTAATAGCCATCCTTAGCACGATCCTCCAAATAGAATAAATCATCGCGTCCATCACCATTTGAGTCATAAGTGGTAAATAGTGGAGTATGGTCACAATTAACCATTCCACTGGTAATCTCACTGAAGCCACCACCATTCACAAGACTCTTACCCCATACGATGGTATACCTTTCATCATAATTGCTCTTATCACCACAGTAATATGGAATAATCAAGTCATTGTAACCGTCACCATCGAAGTCCATAGCTTGAATACCACCAATAACATTATTCAAATCATCCATAGAGAATGATGGATTCAAATCAAATTGTTTTGGCGTCTGATAAAACACAATACCATAAGGATCTTTCTTGCTTAAACTGACAAAAAGGAATGTCTTCCCTTGTCTTTTCTCACCACCATAATAGCGCTGCACATAAGCACCAGGTGATAAACGGATAATATCACTTATTCCATCATTGTTAACATCTACAGCAATAAACATTTTGGCACTCTCTTCGATCATGCTAGAAGGAGAATTTGTCTCTACGTCTAAATTCGTATTATAAATATCCAATAAAGGCAAATAATCCCAATTAATTTTAATTGGAGCTACCTTACGTCCTGCCCCATTAGCTAAATCTACTTGAGTAAGGCGATAGTACTTATCTTTGGTTCCGTCAGACGTACTATTATAGGTAAATGTATAAGTGCGAAAAACAGAACCATTCGTCTGCGTTATTATCATAGACAAATAAACATTCATTTTACCTTGCCTATCGCCAATAGCAAATGGACGAGCGTACGAATCTGGCAAAGCACTGTATCTAAAGAGAATTAAATTGGTTATACCGCGACTCTTAGCTGTATTAAGACCATACTCTATACGAACAGGTCGAAGGTTATAATGCGTTGTTATATAATAGTACTTTACCAAATTACTATGTACATCAGTAGTTTGATTGATATACCATGCAGCAATACACGTTACACTCTTTCTATTTACAAAAGACAAACGTGAATTGCTTGTGTTACCTAACTGATAAGTCTTGCCATCAGCACAAACAACAGAAAACCAACATGCACTCGTATTGATATTATTATGGAGGGTTACTATTGTATAAGGATCGCCTTCAGGAGTATACGTAGAGCCATTATAACCATAAGTTCCTGTTTTCAATATCAAGCGTTGTCCATTGAGAAATAGGGCATCACTTATACCATACGAAGTTCCAGCAATTTGCTTATCATGATACAAATCCTTGCAACCACGTGTAATGCATGATAAACCAGTAATGTTAAAACCAAAACCGGCCAAACCGTTACCTGACTGACTATTATAACTTACACCGATAGAAGGGGTAAGGCTACCACCATTAGGTGCAGATATATCAATACTATAAACTGCAGCTCCTGAATTATTTACACTAAGTGCTCCCTTAGGAGTACCAACATCATAGGTACTAGACGTAGACGTTGGTGGAATTGGTACAATTAGTTTATCAGGATGATTAGGAATAATAGGCTCTCCAGGTTCAATAGGTAGTATCGGCTTTTCAGGATCGATGGGATGAACAGGTCGAATGGGGTCTCCTAGTTCAAATGGTTTATCAGGATCTATATGGATTTCATCATATATTCGCCCTAGCAGGATTGGTTTTTGATTAGCTATTATTTTGATAGAATCATTACTAGCATTCGCAGAATTTGTACTCGCCAAACCTGCTACTACAGTAAAAAGTAGTGCTTGAAGTAAATTCTTTTTCATTGCTTTACTATTTTCCAGGTAGTTGATTGTCCGTTAATTGTGATATGGAGAAGATAG
>QWCW01000923.1_pt1 | contig 11622 bp, 10 predicted proteins | sample 1972691 | NCBI WGS metagenome assembly QWCW01 (sample SAMN09866698, study PRJNA288562) | Human oral metagenome isolate pre2_saliva, whole genome shotgun sequencing... | reverse complement strand
TCTTTTCCTGTAGCGGACATCAAGGCGATGTCTGTTCCCAATAAGGACGTATAGCTCGTCATCAACTGATAGAGCTCATTGAATTGTTCCTGATACAAATCGAGCACCTTGGATTCCGATGTCGTGTTAAAGTTTGGCTTACTCACTCCAGCCAAACTAGCCTGAGCCTTGGTCAAACTACTGATATGCGCGTTAAACAGAACCTCAGATAATTGAATCGTTCCATACATGACCTTACCCCTCCCTTGTATGTAGTAGCTTCTCGATGAAATTTCCCAGATTGTTAATCTGACTTTGGCACCAACCAATAATGCCATGTTCTTCGTTCTTTTGATTTTCCAACCTAGTGATTTCATCACAGATGGCATCATAGAAGGTATTCATCTCCGTTTGAAAACTCGTGTAGTCACTGGAGAAGGTTTCCCACTGCTTGGTGAAATCATCCTTTTGTTTGCCTTGCCATTCAGGCTGAATATTTCGGTGCATGATGGGATACTTGATATTGTGAACATTTTGTTGGATTTCCCCTACAGACTTCTTGGCCGTACGAAGACGTTCCAATTTTTCATCGATGGAAGTAATCCGTGATTGGGCAGAGGAGATGCTGGCGGAGTAGGCATTCACTCTACCTTGAAGATAATAGATTTGATCATAGTCTATTTGCCCCATGTATTAGCCTCCTAGTTCATTTACTTCATTCAACTCAGCAACATTCCCTTTAGGAATATCTGTTGTAGAGACAACCGAAGCAATATGTTCTAACATAAGCTCATTATCATCATCGCTATAGCCCTCTTGAACAACCTTAAAAACATCTTCATGATTAAAGTAGATAAGGCTATCTCCTACCATTCCTTCTGGATAGAGACAGGCTCCGTAATCAAAACGGTAGAGATCTCCTTTGACGGGTGCTGCAATCACACGAGCAATGATGAGCATCTTTTTAGTACTTCCCTTTAAAACAATAACACTGCCTAGTGGTAATAATTTAGTATCTGACATAAATAACCTCTCTAAATTTCTAATAATTGAACGGATTCATAATGATCTGGATAAAGAATGTAACCTTGGTTCGGTTTCAGTGCCGGCTCATTTGTGATGTAAGGATAGCGAGTATGATCTTGATCACTGATACGTACACCAAGAAAGACTTGATCCACTAACTGATTCGCCAATTTTACAAAAGTGTCGTAATTGTTCGCTACTAGATCTTGGTAGGCGCCTATAAAGAGCAAGGTTACTCCATACTGAGCTCCTTCACTAAGGAGTTGCTTGAAGTCCAGTTCACTCACTCCAGCCGCCATAGCCGTCGCAGCAATATCAGGTATCAAAATTAACCATTTTGGATAGTCCTGATTTGGAGACGCAACCCGTTTCTTAAAGTCTTCTAATATCGTCTTCATGACATTATCAACCTCTAAAGAAGTATCAAATCGTTGAATACCATCAAAGAACTGACTGTTAATACGCTGACTAGGATCTAAAATAACAGTATTATACACTCCTGATAAACGGTTTAGGTGATATTCTAGTAATTTATAGTAATTCGTTACAAAAGCAGGACTGTCTGAGGCTATAAGCATAGGTCGCTCGAAACTAAAGGATGCTGGAACAACGGCTTCTCTTTCGAGTCCCAAGATAAAGTCTTGACTGCTTTCTAAGATTTCTGACATCACCTCTTTGGTTACCTTTTCTGGTAACATTGGGATACCTGCAGGAAGTGGGCCATCGTATGCCATAGCCATTGCTTCTTGTTCTGCACGAACTTCCTTTATGTAGTCCGTATAATGTTCACTGCTATATGGCAACATCACTTGGAATTGGACGATATCATCCAATTTAGCTATGGCACGGCCTTTGATTTCATCGAGTGGAATATTTGAACGTCCTACTACACCTGATAAGTCACTGGTATCAAACAAGAAGAGAGAAATCTTGGTCTTAAAGTTCGATTGTAGCTGTAGACGCATCGCATTGAGACGGGAAAGTGTCACAACCAGATAGATTCCTAGAGAGGCACCATCTCGAGAAATGACATTTAAAGTATCATAAAAGGCATCGACAAATGGGGCATCCATCACACTATCAAAACCATCTATCTCTATGAAAATAGTTGGAAAACTCTCATCTGACAACTGATTGTATTGCCTTAGATTTGTGGCTCTTGCTTGCGAAAGAGCATGTTTCCGAGTTTTTATCTCTCTATTCAAGAATCGAAGAGATTTCATGATTTTCTCAGTTTCATCCAAGGTGAAATAATCTGCAACATGAGGAAAATCTGAAATAGAGATTAAGCCACTGGTACCAAAATCATAGAGGTAGAAATGGACCTGTTCTGGTGTGTGCTTACGAATCACATCCATCGCAAAGTTCTGTAGAAAAGTTGACTTACCGAATCCTGGACTAGAAACCAACAAAATATGGCCTCTTTGTTCCATATTGAAGTAAAGGGGGGATTGTTCCTGTCTTTCTGGAATATCTTGATATCCAATTAAAATAGGTTGCAACGCCTCTGAACGTCCCCAATAATCCTTGTAGTTAGTCGATTGTGTATCTTTAGCATATATCTTCTCTTCAAGTGGTGGCAACCAAGGACTGGCTACCTGATGAATATGAAGACCTTCAAAGACTTCACGGGCTTTTTCTACAATGGCGTCTAATTCTGTTGGAACAGCCTTTGCTTCTTTTTTATTGACTAAACCACTCAAATCTTTATTAATGGCATTGTATTGACCATTACTTGTAATCTCATACACAGTTGTGTTTTTTTGAACATGATTTCGTCCTTCTGGATTATAATCCGCACCTGACCAAGCGCTTTGGAATAGCTCATAGATTTCATTGTTTCCGACTTGAAGATAGGCTCTACCTGTCTGGGTAATTTCTGCGGCATCAGGTGTTTTGATTACTTCTCTAGAATCTGCAGCATCCTGTACTTTAAGAGCTATTTTAAACTTAGAGTTCGACCAAATTTGATCGTTGACAACCCCACTAGGTTTTTGAGTTGCTAAAATTAATTTAACCCCCAATGATCGACCAATACGAGCCGTAGAGACCAATTCGTCCATGAAGTCTGGTTGATTCGCCTTCAACTCTGCAAACTCATCACTAATGATTAACAGATGTGGTAATGGTTCTTTGACCTTCCCTTCTTTGAAGAGTTTCATGTACTGGTTGATATGATTGACATCATTTTCTGCAAAAATACGCTGACGCTTCTTAAGTTCAGCTTTGATAGATACCAGAGCTCGATTGGCCTGGTTGCCATCCAAGTTTGTAATCGTACCAACAACATGAGGTAGGTCTGCAAAGAGATTAGCCATCCCTCCACCTTTATAGTCAATCAAGAGGAAAGCAACCTCATACGGATGGTAGTTCACAGCTAAAGATAGAATGTAGGACTGAATAAGCTCAGACTTCCCTGACCCCGTAGTACCAGCAATCAATCCATGAGGCCCATGCGCCTTCTCATGGATGTTTAGATAAAGAATATCATCTCTACCTCGAACTCCTAGAGGAACAGCCATTGTTTGGAAAGTTTCATTGTCTTGCCATCGTTTTAAAAGTTCTAGTTCCTCTACCTTATTGACTCCATACATCTCTAGGAAGGTAATACTATTCGGAATCGAATTACGCAAAGTCTGAACATGATGAATACCCGCAAGATTTCTCGCAAAATTTTCCTTTTCCGATAAACTTACAGGAGGAAGAGGCGTAATTTCTTTATTTGTATAATTGCCATCCTGAAGTAATACTGTACCTTTTTTATCTCCTCGATAGTCAACAACTGTCTTAACGTGTTCTGGTAAACTTTCAAGTACTTCTTCTACGAAAACATAATGAATCCCTAAATGGGATAAATCTTCATTGATGTACTCCATAATGTTGTGATCCAACATCAGGCTTAAATCTGTAAGAAAGAGAATATAATGAGGGCTGTATTGCTTTTCTTTCCCTTTATCCTGCTCACTATCTAACTTTCTATCTTTAATAACTTGATAGAGCGACGTTAATAGTTGATCTCGAGTACGTTGATTGTAAACAAAACCACGGCTATTTAGTGCTTTTATTTTCGTATGAGGTAGCCATCGACTCCAATTCCATAACTCAAACTCTTCCTCTCGGAAAATTGGAATAAACTGTAAATCATGGTAACTTTGAAAAGTCGCTAATTGCATCATCATCTGTTGAACTTGTTCAATCACTATTTGCCGTGTCCCGATATAACCCGTAGGATTTGTTAATGTATGTGTAATAGGTACCTGCTTAGTCACACGATAGTAGGAAAGTAGTTCTTGAATTTTTTGGTTAGCAGCTACATTATATTTTGTTAACTCAGAATCTGAATACTCAATAGAAAAACTAGAGTTAACTTCGCCCAATCCTAAGCGATAAGATAAGAAATCGAAGTGATAGAGTGTTTTCTCATAAATTCGTCGATCAGTCTTTTCTACCATTTCCAAAATATGAACTGTATCAGGGAAATGATAAAACAGAGCTCCAACTTGTTCGTCATGTAAGTCAGCTAACTGTGAATATTTGGTTTCCAAATATTCCATATAATCAACAATTTTCTGTTCTTGAAGTTCCTTATGTGATTTTTTATCAGAAAAATAAGTATGAATGGAAGTCCCAATAGTAATGACAGACATCCCCATCATCATGAACATCATGCCACCACTACGTGTGAAGTAAACCGTTAGTATCGTAAAGACAATCATCGCCAAAGGGGTAATAATCAATCTTAGTAACGATTGTTTGTTGCCTTCATCATCTGTTGGTGCCGAAGCAATCGTTACTTTATCCTCGGGTTCTCTCAGAATAATCCGTGGAGAGCGATGAAATTCTTTTGAACGATCCTCGACCATTACTTCAGAAAAAGGCAGTAAGCTCGTCTCAATAGAAAATAGTGAATGAATCGATAAGATTTGTTTTTGAACGGATAAAGCTAGACCTTTTTCAAAAACAAGTTGGTCCATATCTTGAATATTTTGCGTCCCTGTTCTTCTTTCACCATTAAGATAATATGGACTAGCACTATAAATCGTCTTATTTGTCCCATCAAAGCTCAAAATGATTTCTATAGGAAAATCAACTAAGCGAATAGTCGCTTCTTTCTTATCTGATAAATATAGTATTTTTTCGGGAAGAAGGTAATACTCGGTGTTTTTAATAATCAATAAGGATACACTTATATCTTCAGCTATGGAAACCAAATGATACCCATAAGAATAAGTCTCTCCGAGCAGTTCAACTCCCGTTTCCTTGACTTCCAACACCACATTTTCAAGAATAGGAAGATAGATATTAGAAGCTATAGAAGGCCCCAGTTGATAGGTATTCCCTGTATAGAGTGGATAAACATTGTCTTCAAAAAATAAATAATTCATAGACCACTCCTATCTTGACTCTGTTGAAGTTGAAGTCGTATTCGACTTATTCGTCTCTGGTGTTAGGTAGTTTTTCTTCAATTCTTCCAATTTACTCTTATAATTGTTTAGTTGCTCAGTACGTTGTTCAGATGTGAGGTTAGGGTTTCTCTGAACTTCATCAACCTTTTTGGTAAGACCATACATCAATAATTGTGGGTCATCTAAGTAACTTGCAATATCTATAGCTTCATCAACTTTCGACTGCCCAATTAAAACCCAGTAACGAAGATAGTCTGTACTTGATTGAGTTGATATTTTGGATAGCTCTGTCTTTTGCGTTTCTGTTAAAGGCTCTGTTTTAATGACGGAATAAGCCACCATATAAGCATCATCTTGACTAAGTGATTTAGAATCTGTATTTTTAACAGTAGATACAACCGAAGAATAATCTTGGTTTACAAAAGCCAAACGTAAACCTGAAATCATTTGTTGATTAGGCATAGCGAACAATGCAAAGTAAAACACTCCAACAATTGATAGCACTCCAATAAATGATGCAATAATGGTAGTCCACTTCAACCGCGAAACAAGTTTATTAGGAACACGTGAAAATTTTTCTTTATTTTGTTCCTTTTCTTCTAAGTATTTTTCTAGTAGTAAGGCTAAGATTTCATCCAAATTTTCAGACTTCATGATGGTCTCACAAAACAGTTTTCCTTTATAAAATGGCGACTGTCCCTCCACTAATTTTTCATAACTTACCTTTTTATCTAATAGAGATACTATCATAGCTTTAAAGTTAACTGTAAACGCCTCTAGCTTCAATGCATCATAGGGAGGCACTTGCCCTTTAACACCACGAAAAATGAATAGAGGGTTCCCATTTCGTGAAAACACTAAATTACTAGGTGATAATTCATAAGTATAAATTGAATCCTTCAGCGAGTTAAATAATTGACCAACATTGATCAGATGACGTAATTTTTCTTCCTCAATCATCGTAGTCAGCTTATCCCAAGAATAATATTCATCAGTCAATAGACTTTCAATCGTTAGTTTACCTTCTTCCTCAATAACATTTTGATTCACAAAATAAGGTTGTATTGCTGTTAATAAAGCATAAGCTATTTCACGATTTCCCTTGATATCTCCAACTACTAATTCAATTTTTTGAACTTCCATACCTGACTCCCTTACTATATTCTTTCCAGGTTTAATAAAACTCCGTCTTTCACTAATACTAGACTGCTCGTACTAGCAAGAATTTCTCCTGACTGTTGATTTCTTACACTTGGATTCATTACCTTAATTCCAATACCATAAGCATCTGAGACGATTTGTATCAATTCTTTAATCGTTAACTCAGTAGGGACCCTTAAATCTAATATTTTAGATAAAAAAGGCGAACAATCCAGACTAATATTAATGTACTCTTCCATATAAAACTCCTAAATCTATTATGCTATGCCTATTATATCACGCAAAACATGAATATTAAAGAACTTTCTATTTATAAAAAGAGATACATTTTGTATCTCCCTTTATGTATTTTTCTATCGACTTTATTGTTTAGCTATATGTAACTTTTTATAAAAGAGCGAGTAAATTGTGACAATCATCCCTAGTATAAACAATAAAATTGCAGTCCAAGAAACAGGAGACTTTACATTTTTAAGTGAAACAGTCTTTTTATCACTGTGGTTGATTTGAATCTGATTGGTAAATAAAGCAGACTGATACTCATTAACGATATTCTCCGATTCCACTTTAGTGCTAAATAAGTTTGTTTTAACTAATTGATACTTTTCTTTATCCAATTTTTTAGTTGTATCAATCAATTTATATGTCTCAGGATGAAATAACTTTGTCAAATTACTCTCCTGTTCAAAGTACTGAATCTCTGTTTTCTTGGTATTCTTATCTAAAGACGTATCTATTTGCAAAGATCCATCGTTTGCAAAAGCAACACTACCTTTTGTAAAAATTGAAAACAATAGAAAGATAAAGACAATATTTTTTTTCATATTACTTGCTATCCTTAACTTGGCGATACAAGAAAATATTTACAAGTCCCAAAGCAATTGTTAGAACAACAATTACCATTACTGACTGAACAACTCCGTTTTGCTGATTAATGAATGATCTCACTACACCTTCAAGATATGTTAACGGAGAAAGAGTTGTTAAAATAGGAGCTGGATTCACATAATATTCATCAAATAATTGAGTTGCTGAAATGATATAAAGCAGTAATAGACTTATGCTTATCAAAAATCCAAGACTTTTTAGTTTATCAAGAAGGATATTCAGACTATATGTCATCATTAGACTCACCAAGACAAGAAGCATTACAAACCAGCTCAATTGACCTACAGAGAAAGCAAGTTTAACTCCAGAAACAATCGCAATTATAGAACCAACAGCTACTGAAATCACACTTAGGAAGAACATTGGTCCAGAAGAATTTCTCCATGACAAACGGTCCTTCAAACTGATTAATCTTTGCAATTCTTCTTTATCTGCATGTTGGAAAAGATAGGCAACAACCAAGCTAACAAGATAGCTGATTAAGATAACAAGGAGTCCTGATCTCTCATCTTGACGATTCGTCTGTGACGGTCTATTGGTCGCAGCTGATACAACATTCCCAATTTTAGAAGCATCAACAGGATTTGACAAATATTCATAGACTGCATCATTTTTCGTATTACCCGTTCTAGTATTGCTCAAAACAGTAGAAAAGTTTTTAAGGAATTCTTCGTTTGAACCATATTCACTAGACATGATATTTTTCAATTCAGAAACGCGTGCACTTAATGATTTTCCGTCTTTTTCCAATGTATTAACATCATTCGTCAACTGAGTCATAGTAGCTTGTATCGTCTCAGAAACAGCTTGGTTTGCTTTTGTATTGTCCATCAAGGTTTTACTAGCTGAAATCAGTGTACCTAGGTCCCTGTTCATATCCATACTAACATTAACCATACTAGTATTATCTACTTTTTCTGTTGCAACAAAACTAGGTTTACCTTTAATCGTTGTATCCACTAATTTGGTCTGTTCAATTAACTGTCTTAACTGAGTTATTAGATCATTGGTTGTTGTTCTCAGCTGTTCGATGTTAGATGTTAATTTCTCAGCATTGGCTAATCGTGACTGAATATCCGTCAATTTTTTATCAGAAATCTTCAAATCTGATTTTAGAGCTTCTACTGTAGTTGCTTTGATTAGATTGGTCACAATGGTCTTGAGGTCATCATTATTTGCTAAGGCAGCAAGAGAACCTTCTGCTGGAACAAACGTAGTGTCTGTGTACGTATTTTTAGATAAATCTAAGCCGTAATACGCAGTAACAAGTCCTGATAACTGTAGATACGCCTCAACATCTTTACATAAGGGGCATCTTCCTTTATAACTTTTACATCTTCTGTCGTATCTAATTGATACTTAACAAGCACAGGTGACAAGACATTGAGATCATTTTCATTCTTGATTCCTAGTGTGTATGAAATAGTCATACCTGGAGATACTTCACCAGGGAAAGATACCTGATCACTACCTCCTCCAAGATCAGAAAATCCAAAATTTGATTCTTTAAGATAGTATCCGCTTGGTACTGTTATCTTTAATTTTGAAATTTTTCCTTCAAACGAAGGTAAAGTTAGCTCACGTTTTGTTGTGCTCTTAGACTTAATGTCATTCTTTAACTGAGAGAATTCTTCATTTTCAAGTGTTGTAGATTGCAAAGTTGGCAAATCTTTCCCTATCTTCTTACTATACCACCGTATAAAAGCACTAATATTTTTCAAATGTTGTTTATCAGTATCTGACAAAGAGAGATTATTTATAGTTGTATCATCGTAGTATACACTTGGCCATTTACTAGTAATTTGATTTTGCATACTAGTATTTAACGACTTGATATAACTTCCAAGAGTTTTATTAGCTCCATCTACCGCTGATGGGTTTTTAGCCAAGGAAGACTCTACTGCTTCTCTAATCTTTGTATCATAATTTGATAAGGTATCATCAATTTCCTTATTATTCTTCTTCAAACTTTCTAGAAGTTTTGCGATATCTTTGTTATAGGAAGAAGCCTTATCAGTGGTTTCTTTCCAAATAGCTGGGTCTGAAAACTTCTTATTAAATTGAGTGCTTATAGCAGCCAATTGAGATAATTGTTTCTCAACTGATAATTTGGAAAAGTCTTTATCATAGTTGGACAAAGCCTGTTCTCTAGTATTCAAGGAATTATCCCATTTTTTTTGTTGCTTATCTATTCCATTTATTGTTTCCTCATATGTCTTATTAACAGAATCAATTGATTTAAAGGCATCATTTGTATTTAACAGGGTCTTGTTAAATGACGAATACGATGATAAGAGATTATTCGGTGATGAACCCAACCCATTAAACTGTTGACCATATTGAGCAAGAGGATCCACTAACTTATTATTAAAAGAAGTCAGTGACTCATATATTGAAACTTCGCCTGAACAGGGGAAGTTGATTCGATTGCTAAAGCTTCTTCTGAAAATTTACTTGGCAAGACTATCATCAACTGATAAGTCTCATTTTTTAGACCGCTTTCAGCGATTGACCTAGAAACAACTTCCACTTTGTAATTATTTTTAGCTATGAACGAATTTACTAAAGTATTCGCAATGTTAATCGGTTGTCCATTATATACCTTACCCGTATCTTCATTAACAATAGCTACTTTAATAGGGGCTTGTTGCACCGAGGAATCTGAGTTCGTTCGGCTGATAGGTGTTGGTTTTACAATTGCAAAGAAGGATACTATCATTGTCACAAATAACAGTAGCATCCCTAAGCTAAATAAAACTTTCTTTCTCACATTTTCTCCTTAATTAAATATAGTAAAAAAGTTGAGGATTTCTCCTCAACCTCAACTTTAGATTATTGAAGACCAAAGTTTCTAGATAAGTCTTGGTCATTTTGTTGCATCGCTTGAGCAGTCTTATCAAGTTGTGTATTGATTTGTTGCATTAAATCAGCAAAGTTTTCAACCTTTGGTTTCAATTCAGAGAATTGTTGATCAAAGCCTTGGAACGCAGCACCTTCCCATTCCGAACGCAAGGTATCTTGCAAGCGTTGAAGATTGCTCAAAATAACTCTGATATCGTTTGCAGCTTTTCCATATTCACGTGCACGTGATTGGAGGGTTTCTGGAGATACACGAATTTGTCCTGACATATTTTTACTCCTATGTTTTTTGTTTTATTATAACATTATTTCATATATGAATCAAGGATTTTTGGAAAAAAATTTATAGTATTAATCCATAATTAAAGTCATATAGAATACAATAAATAGTTACTTATAAAATACAGCATAATTTTTTCGATTTATTACTTCTGTCAATATTTAGAAAATTTAAAAATCTTTAAATTTTAAATTACCTTTACTCTAAATCAAAAGGTAATATTTCAGATTTTCATTCATTTCTTTCCATCTTTTGCTCTAATCCCTTATTACACGTAAAAAGAAGCCTTTCGGCTTCCTTTCTTACAAGACTTTTGCTGAAGTACGAGTAATTTCTTCTACTTGAATATTCTCTGATTCAAATTTTTCTTTCAAGGCTGGTAAATCAATTGATCCATCGATTTGAACTTCGATAATCACCTTACCATCCTTACGCGGAATATTGACTGTATGCGAGATATTCAAATTTTCTTCTACAATCAAAGAAACAATCTTTCCGAGTACACCAACTTCATTTTCCGTAACAAAGCGTACACGAATCCCTTCTTCGCCATAACCTGCGATTTCAAGAAAGGCTTGGAAAACGTCACGGTCCGTAATAACCCCATAGACTTGATGGTTATCTACGACAGGAAGAATACCAATCTTGTTTTTCAACATCAGATAAGTTGCATCCTCTAGACTCGCATAGCCTGAAACAGTGACAACATCGCGAATCATCACATCTTTTACTTTTGTCTTATTTAGAAGATAATTCATCTCATAGATAGAAAGACTTGTTGCTTTGGATGGACTAGCTTGGGCAATGGTTCCCTCAGTTACCAAACCAACCAATTGATCATTTTCGATAACAGGCAAGCGGTGCAACCCTTGCTCTCTCATCAAATCTGCTGCATGAGATACTGTTGTATCTGGACTAATATACACTACCTTGCGGGTCATAAAATCTTTAACTGCCATGAGACTTCTCCTTTTCTATTCTTATCCCTATTATACAATCTTTTTGTAAATCTATCAAACGCTT
>QWCW01000587.1_pt1 | contig 11625 bp, 5 predicted proteins | sample 1972691 | NCBI WGS metagenome assembly QWCW01 (sample SAMN09866698, study PRJNA288562) | Human oral metagenome isolate pre2_saliva, whole genome shotgun sequencing... | reverse complement strand
TGAGATTCGTCCTATTTGGTGCGAGATTGATACACTACCAATGCCACACGGAAGTTCTCTCTTCCAGCGTGGTGAAACAATGTCTCTCTCTACTTGTACGCTCGGTACAAAGATGGACGAGAAGATGGTTGATAACGTATTGGAGAAGAGCTACCAGCGCTTCCTCCTTCACTATAATTTCCCTCCATTCTGTACAGGTGAGGCTAAGGCTCAGCGTGGTGTAGGCCGTCGCGAGATTGGTCATGGTCACCTTGCATGGCGTGGTTTGAAGGGTCAGATTCCTGCTGACTTCCCTTACACAGTTCGTTTGGTAAGCCAGATTCTCGAGTCTAATGGTTCTTCTTCAATGGCTACAGTATGTGCAGGTACACTTGCATTGTTAGATGCAGGTGTTCCAATGAAGAAGCCAGTATCAGGTATTGCTATGGGTCTTATCAAGAACCCAGGAGAAGATAAGTATGCTGTGCTAAGTGACATCCTCGGTGATGAGGACCACTTGGGCGATATGGACTTCAAGACAACTGGTACAAAGGACGGTTTGACCGCAACTCAGATGGATATCAAGTGTGACGGTTTGTCATTTGAGATTCTTGAGAAGGCATTGATGCAGGCAAAGGCTGCTCGTAAGCACATTCTCAACATTATGACTGAGACAATTGCAGAGCCACGTACTGAGATGAAACCACAGGTTCCTCGTATCGTACAGTTGGAGATTCCTAAGGAGTTCATCGGTGCTGTTATCGGTCCTGGTGGTAAGATTATCCAGCAGATGCAGGAGGAAACTGGTGCTACTATCACTATCGAGGAGACTGATGGTGTTGGTAAAGTACAGGTTTCTGCGCCTAATAAGGATTCAATCGATGCAGCTCTTGGTAAGATTAAGTCTATTGTCGCAGTTCCAGAGATTGGTGAAGTTTATGAGGGTACAGTACGTTCTATCATGCCATACGGCTGCTTCGTTGAGATTCTGCCAGGTAAGGACGGCTTGCTTCACATCTCAGAAATCGACTGGAAGCGTCTTGAAACTGTTGAAGAGGCAGGTATCAAGGAAGGTGATAAGATTAAGGTAAAACTCCTTGAGATTGATCCAAAGACTGGTAAATACAAACTCTCACGCCGCGTGTTGCTTGAGAAGCCAGAGGGGTACGTTGAGCCACAGCGTCGCCCACGTGGTGACCGTCGTCCACGTCGTGATGGAGAGCGCCGTCCACGTCGTGAAAATAACGAAAATGAGCATAACGATTAATCGTTCGTAATTAATAATATAATCCCTCAGAAGTCGCCAAGACTTTCGGGGGATTATATATTTAACAAAGTCAAATTGACTACAAGCCCAAATCTACCTGATTGACTTTAAATTAATTTATAAAATCAATTCAAGTCTAACTATCTGACCCTCGCGTGGGATAGAAAACTCTATGTTTTATTAACCAAAACTATTAATACTAAAATGAAGAAAGAATATCTTTCTCCCACTATGGCTGTTATACCTGTCATACAGGAACATTCTGTCTTAGAAACAGGCTCTGGTAATCTCCCTGATGGTTCCCAAGGACACAACATGGATGATGAGACAGAGGAATATGACACTGATGAATCAACACATATTAGTGGTCAAGCCAAACAAGTTTCACTCTTTTTTGAAGAACCTTTCACAATGCACAAAGTTTTAAAGTTTGTTGTTTATGCAGTTATAACACTTGGTATAGCAGCATGTTCCCAGGATGACATTAACTCAGCTGAACAAAATAAAAGTAATGAAGAAACGACTATCACCGTTGATGTTACATTGGATAAGAATGTAGAGGAAATGGTGAACGCAAAGCAGATGACAGCTGTATGGGATACCGAACAGTCCGCTATGACCCGTACACCTATCACCTACGACAAACAAGGGTCATTGACTTACAACTGGAAGGTTGGAAGTACGATTCCCTTATTTGTCTATATTACTGATGGAGCACACCGAATCAGTAGTAAGATTGATAAGGGTTTGCAGATTATTTCTGCCAATAAGGGTTACTTTACATTCTCAGTACCAACAAATTTTGATTTATCTAAACTGCAAGTAGCATCGGCTACAGGTAAGGAGGATGGTGTAGAAAATGGTGCATGGACACAAGGTATTGGCACTGATGGCGTTATGAGGGTTTCTGGACCAAAGGAAATTGATGCAACTTCATACGATTATAACATCCCACTTTATTCGAAGTTGACGAAAGTAGATCCTGTGGCAAAGCACGCTAAAGTTCAGTTTTTAATGTTAGGTAGCTGGATTGGCGTTAGAGCAAAGTCGGATATGTTTTATAAGAGCAATGTCTATTCTATCGCTTTGAAGTCTGACGTGCTTCACATGGATGGTACCTTCAATCTCTCTCAAACTTCTCCTGTATGGAAACCAAGTGAATACAGAATTAATATAGACAGACGGCAGGGAAAAGTTTTGGACGAATGTGACACGATTAAAGTCAATAATTTTGCTATTGGTGGTGAGGCTGATGGAGCAGGAACAACCAAATATACCAAGCCTTTTTATATCTGGGTAAAGGCTACACCAGGCGTAACCAGTACGACAAAAGCAAGAGTTATCCTCCGCAGTGAGGCTGATAGCAAGACAGGAGCAGTAGCCCCACAGATTGACTTCTTGTCTATGCGTAATCGATTCTGTCGTGAAGCGAAAGCCATTGTTGACTTCAAAGAGGGTGATACATATAATTTCAGTATCAATGCAAGTCTAAAAGAGACACGTGGAGCATTGATGATAACAGAGTATTACCACTCGTCTGCAGAAAATGGAGAGAATAGTTGGATTGAAATAACAAATGCCTCAAGAGAGACTGTATCGTTGAAAGGCTATTATCTTGTGAGTCCAAACCCATTGAATGTACCTCCTTATAGAGCATTATATGTTGCTAATCTGACTGACCTCAAAGCTCTGAGCCGAGGAAGCAGCAGTGTCGGTATGCCAGGAAACTCTACAACATCGATACCTGCGGGAAAGTCTATTTGTTTAGCAGCAGGTACTGGTTATACAGAAGTTGTAGCTAAAAATAAGGCTTACCAAGTAATCAATACAGGTTCTGGAGTTGCTTCTCCATCAGCAGTCACTGGCGGAGTACGCTATTCTAAGTTTATTTGTAAAGATGGTTGGAATATTGATTTAAAAAATCCTAATAACAATATTGTTGACAACTTTGGTATTCAAGTAGATTATAAATTGAATGGTAGCAACGGATTCTATTATAATTATTACTTAGGGCAGAAGGATTTTATTCGTTCAAAGGAAATGTCTTTTAATGCCCCTTATAATGGATTCAACCCGATGGGATGGTATTACATGCCAATAGAAACAAGCGGATTAAACTTCCTTGGAACTTTTAATGATTATGATAGTAGGTTCATACCATTCGTGGATTATAAAGATGGTGGAAGTGCGAATAGAGTAGAACGATACCATGATATGTCTTATTACACCAATATTGTTCATCTTCCATAAGCAAAGACAATGAAGATTATTTGATAATAAACACATTGTTTATATAATCATAGGCAGGAATACTACATGTATTTCTCGTGAATTCAACAAGTAAGTGCAAATTTACTTGTTGAATTCACGAATTTCAAAACACCAAGAGAGTGTTTTACGAACTAATTAAGTAAATGTGCACTTGCTTATTAAATTCACATTATGAAGAAATATACAATTGTATTAATTTTGGCATGCGGATATTTTTTATCCTCACATGCACAACAATCTTGTAAAGATTGTATATATGATCTTTATAAAGTGTTAGGAACATGCCAGTCAAAATGCATAGATATAGGGAACAATACTTATTCTGTCAAGTCGCTCTATCAAGACAAAAGTGGTAGTATTATTTTTGCAGCAATCACCAAGGCTCACGTCTTCAGTTACGGTAACCCGTTAGATTCCGTTGTAGAACTTGATTTGGGTGATAAAGCACTGTATTTTATGGTAACTACTGAACCACCTCGCAGTTTCAGATATTCTGATATCAATTGTGTCTATGATAGTAAAGGATGTAATCTTCTATATAAAGAGGATTACATGAAATTTCCTGCTGTGATTAATGACCCAGATGGTTTCACCTATGTCAGAGAGAGACCCTCAACGAAGTCAAAAGTAAAGACAAAGATTCGTAGGAACCAGATATTTTTATATACCCCAATTTGGAGAAGTGATTGGTGCAGGGCTTATTCTGACGATGGAAGTTTATTTATTGGATATATATATCGTAAACGAATACTACCATTTGATAAATGCTCTGTGGATATTAAAAAGAAAATGATAACACTCATGTTTGATTAAATAATTTTAAGAAGGATAAGTGGATTGTACAAACAAAGACCATATCTTTCCAGAAAACTATTGAAGGGGGGGGAAGATTTTGACACACCTTCAACTTACTAGTATAAGTAAAGAAACAAAGCAAAAATCAAAAAATATTTATAAGATTACGTTTTTTAGATATGAAACTATTTGTAATAAGACTATTATATTCTCTATATTGTGCAGAAAGATAGAGTTATCATATTCCGATACGAATACTTGGACCTTTTATCAATCGTGTATGCAAACGGCTATATTTTTTGAATCCATTTGACTATATTCAGAAAAATAATCCAACGTTAGAGCACTATATAAGAAATGTGTATAAAACGATGGAAGTCGTTTTTTATGATATAAATATAGGAATAGGTATTGCGCATGCAGAAGAAACATTAGCTTTTATGTTTGTTCCTTATGAAATGCTTATTCTATCAGTTTTCAAGAAATTCAGAATTCCCATTTCCTTATATTTCTTATTATCACTTGTAGTTTTTCCTTACTGTTTACCCACTTCTTGGGTCAAAAAAATGAGGAATATATAGGCTATTTCCATAAATTTGAAAGTCATAAGAATAATGCAGTTTGGCATGTCATTTCTTCTATATTTTTCATTGGCGCAGTTTGTGCAGGTATAATCTGCATTATGTGGTGGAATGATAAGATTTTGTTCTGCGGAATTAAGGTTTGAGATAGAAGTACCGCAGAGAAACGTTATTGCATAGAAAATCAAAGGGTTATATCCTTTGAAAGGTGACCTACGTTCCTCTGTGGTTATTCTATTCTTACATGAAGCATCTTACTTACTTACATTACCACATACTAAAACCATTAATTGTAACGTTACATAAATAATGGTATCATGTTCAAAGATAAGAATGAAGCAAATGAAGAGAATTGTAATCATCTGTGTAATATTATGTACGCCATTACTTAGTAATGCACAGACCCAAATACCAACACTTGATGATCTCGACCATGAGATAGCCATGTCATCCCAGTATGACAAACAATATGAGGATGTTATACGCAGTGTAAAGAAACAACTTCATACCGCTAAGAGAATGGAAGATCGTTACGATTTATCCAACAAGCTATTCAATCTTTATACATCTTATTCTGTAGATTCTGCTATAGTCTATGCCATGGAAAAGCAGAAAATAGCAAAGGCAATGGGCAGTCAGAGTAAGGTGAATGATACAAAACTTAATCTTGCCTACCTCCTGATAAGGGGTGGACAGCTTAAGGATGCAAGTGATATTGTTAACTCCATTCCTCGAAGTGAGATAAGCCAAGACTTGTCTTTCTATTATTTCTCTACGCGAAAGACTCTCTATCGTACACTTGCTGATGCCGCTTTAATCCCTTCGCAGAGGAAGCAGTACAAGCAAATGGAGAAACTTTGTAACGATTCTGTCGTAGATAATAACCAATCTCCTGACATTTGGTCACGTGCTGAACAGCTTGTTAATCGCCAACAGTATGAGCAAGCAAAGAAAATTCTCATTGATGCCTATCACCACTTGAAACCTGGCGACCGTCAAACAGCCTTTGTGTCTATCTCGCTTGCTGATATTTATGGTAGGGAAAAGAATGTGGAGGCTCAGAAACAATATCTTATTGCGGCTGCTATCTCTGATATTCGTAACTCTGTAAAGGAATATCTTGCCCTACAGCAATTGGCTGTGATTCTTTTTGAAGAAGGTGATACAAAACGCGCTTATGCCTATATGGATCACGCTATGATTGACGCCGTGTTCTGTAATGCACGTCAGCGCACGATTGCCATGGCTGACGTATGGCCTGCAATAGAAAAGTCACATGAGCGTGAAACGAAGAGTCGTGCACTCAGACTTACTGCTGCTCTTGTGCTTATAAGTCTTTTGTCTGTCTTCTTGTTGGTTATGATTATCTATACGCGTCGTCGTGTTGTAGAATTACGTGCTATTCGTGCGCGCCTTTCTAACACAAACGAATTGCTGAAAGAATCAAATAATATTAAGGATGAGTATATCACTCGCTTCCTTAGTGAGTGCTCCGCTTACATCGACAAACTCGACAGCTATCGTAAGCAGATTTATCGTCTTGTCACAGCTAACAAACGTACGGAACTGCTGAACACATTGAAGTCACAGGAGATTATTGACCGTGAGTTAGATTCTTTCTATTCAAGTTTTGATGAGACCTTCCTCGGTCTTTTCCCAAACTTCGTAGAGGATTTTAACGCATTACTCAAACCAAATGAGAAGATTGTTCCTAAACAAGCAGGGCATCTCTCGACTGATCTTCGTATCTTTGCACTCATTCGCCTTGGCGTAAATGAGAATGAACTCATTTGTTCCTTCCTTCGATGCTCAAAGGCAACGGTTTATGCTTACCGATCTCGCGTCCGTTTGAAGTCAATAAATCCAGATAACTTCGATGAAATGGTACTAAAATTATAGTTATCTGTATTTCTTTCTATTATTAATAGAATGCAAAGAATATTTATGTGCGAAAAATCAATATTCTTATATATTGATTTTTCGCATGTCTTATTTTTAATTGTTGTTATTGTTTCCCCTTGTACGAATTTACTTTTATATATTTAAAAGCCCTCTCTCTACTTCAAACTTTGTTTAGTCCCTTTCGATATCATATTATTGATTTCATCGGTATAAATCCATTTTGTTATAAATATCATGATTAACAATGGCTCTATAATGAATCGTGTAGCTTGTGTGTTGATATTCCGCACGTGTGGTGCTGGTGCTTAGCACGTGTGGTGCGGATGCTTAGCACATGTGGTGCGGATGGTATGCACCACATGTGCGAAGGATTAATACCATTGCTGTATATGGAAAGGTAAGGATTTAATGAGAGTTAAGCGTAATAAAACTAAGGTCAATTTGTAGTTGTGTTTAGTTGGAGGCTATACTTTTTGACAATATATTTAGGCTCTATGACGAATTAGCCACATAATTCATCATAGAGCCTTAACAGTTAGATGTACTATTAATAGCTCGATTTTCATTGATAAAGTCTAATTTGCTTTATATCTTATTTAGATTATATATTGTCTTATTTTTGTAACTCATTGTCTATTTGTGCAATAGAATTTTTATAGCTTGTATTTACTATTTTGTAAGTTTAATGAATAGTTTATTTGTTTATCTTTGTAACAGTTTCTCTGCTTGATATTATAAATTAAGAATAACTCTTATTTTATTTAACGATCAGGAAATAAAAGTTTTGTTTAAGGATGATACTGCAAAGACTGCGGTTGGAGAAGTGGAATCTATTTAATAGGGGATTAACTGAAATTCCTATATTACCCTAAAGATTTGAAGTTGCCGTATAAGGCACATTAATAATAACTAAAAACAAACACCATGAGATTAAAACGATTTCTTATCCTGTGGGTAACGCTGTCGTCAGCAGTCTTTTCATTTGCTGATGACTTTGTGTATGACAACCTCAAGTATGCTACCAACTCCGACAATTCAGTGACATTGGTGGATGGAAAGGGTGCGAATGGGGATGTAATCATCCCTTCTGACGTTCGCAACAAAAACAAAGAATATGCCGTTACAGCCATTGAACACAACGCCTTTGAGGGTAACAACGCTATTACTGCTGTAACAATTCCAAGTTCGGTTAGTACTATTGGCTACAGTGCATTCAATAGTTGTAAGAGCTTACGACGAGTGATGGATGCCTCACGTGTCACTGAGATGCAAGGCTTTGAATATACTGATTGTACGAATCTAACCTCTGTAACCTTATCTGGAGCACTACAGAAGATTGGTTATCGTTCTTTTGCTGGTACAGCTTTGACACGTCTTGTCTTACCAGCAAGCATGAAGGAGATTGGTAGCAGTGCTTTTGAGGATTGCCACCAACTAAGAAATGTGCAGTTTAATACGGGTCTTCAGAATATAAAGGACCATGCTTTTAAGAATAGTGGCTTGGTATCTTTAGAACTCCCTAATGACATAAAGGAGATTGGTGAATGGGCTTTTGAAGGCTGTGCAAGCCTAAAATCAGTTCAAATTCCTTCGTCTGTAACAAACTTGGGAATGGGTGCATTCTATTATTGTACAGCACTAGAGTCAGTTGTTATACCAACTACTCTTACGAACTTCAATGACAGAACTTTCAATGGCTGTCGTAACTTGTCTGCCGTTTATTACTTAGGCAGCAGTTGCCCAAGCCTTGGACAATATACTTTTGCCGATGTTTCTGGCACTTTTGGCTTCTATGTAAAGCCATCAGCCCTGCCTGCTTTGCAAGGAATTGCATTTGTTTCTGATAAGGTAAAGGACAGTTTTCCTTATCAGCAAAGCAGTAAGTACACTACCTTCTCTCGCCCTTTTGATGTCGATTTTACATCAGCTACAGGGCTGAAAGCTTATATCGCAAAGGAAAGTAATGGAAGAACTTCAGTTTCCCTGATACCTATTACAACAGCGAGTGCAGGCACAGGGCTCATCATAGAAGCTGTTCCAAACACAGTCTATCAGCTCCGTATGGCGGATAAGGCAGACCATTATGATGACAATGCACTTCGTGTTTCAACAGGTGAAACTATTAGTGCTACAACTTTAAAACTAAGAGAAGACATCACTTCTCGCTATGCTCCTGTAGAACTAACAACAGACAAGGTACGTTACGAGCCTGAGTCCACAGTTCGCTTCACATCAAAGTATCTTCTTCCAGCTAATGCAAAAGTGCGTTACTTACATGGCAATACAGTCGTAAAAAACGATGAAATCGGTGGAAAACAAAGTTGGTCTTGGAAGGTTCCAGCACAGAATTTTATGGGTTATCTGGCTGAAATCTATGTTGCTGATGGTATTGCCGAGCAGACACTTGCCACGATTGGTATTGATGTTTCTACCGAATGGGGTCGCTTCCCACGCTATGGTTTCGTCTCACACTATGGCTCTGAGAAGACTATTGAGCAGGTTAAAAAAGAAGTAGATATGCTTAATCGCTACCACATGACTGGCATTCAGTTCTATGACTGGCAGTGGCAACATCACAAACCAATTCCAGAAGGTGCTTCACAATGGAAGGATGTTGGCTTACGCGATATCTTCAAATCTTCTATAGAAAATTATATTACCAAGCTACATGAGGTTGGAAGCAAGTGTATGTTTTATGACTTGCTCTATGGTGTAACGGGTAATATTGTCGATGGAAAGCCAGAAACACCAGCAAATCTTGATGGGAAGGATGGTATCAACAGCGATTGGGGCTGGATAGACCTACATGCAAACGATAAGGGTGGCTATGACCTTCATCAGGTACAGTATCCTTTAGGTTCATGGCCAAGTATCTACGTAATGAATCCTGGCAATCAGCATTGGGTGAACTACCTCTCTGAAGAAATAAAAAAGGTATATCAGCATCTTAAGTTTGATGGTTATCATATTGATCAGTTAGGTCGTCAGCGCGAGGCTTATTATACCAATCTGCAGAGCAAGACAGAAAATGGTCAGAAGGTTTATACTGGTGGTGACCGTCGTGATACTCATGACTTTGAAGGCTATTATGCAAACTTTATCAATCGTATGAAATCCGATAGTAAAGACAAGTCCCTTGTTATGAATGCCGTTTCAAACTTTGGAGGACCTAATATAGTTGGTACTGGTAACGTTGAATTCGGCTATAATGAGATGTGGGGTGATGATGACTATTTGTGGAACTATCGTAAAATCATTCAGGACAATCGTCGTAATAATCGTAAGAACACCTTTAATACAGTCTTTGCTGCTTATCTGCACTGTCGCAATGGTAATAGTGGTAAGTTCCATACAAGCAGTGCTCTGTTTGGTAATGCAACTATCTTTGCACTCGGCGGTTCTCGTATTGAGTTGAGTGGTGACCATATGCTGTTCACAGAATATTTCCCTGATAACGCCAGAAAGATGTCAAACGAGTTGCAAAAGTCAATCATTCACTATTATGACTTCCTTGTTGCCTACGAAAATTACTTACGAGATGGCAATGCAGAAACCTCTGTTAATATGACAATGGATGGGGTTAATGTTGCAGCATGGGATATATCAGAACCAGATCCAACAAAAGAGAAGGCTGAATATCAGACGATTGGTCCAAAACCTTATAGTGTAAACACTTACAGCACTACAAAAGGTAATGTGACTGCAATTCAGTTACTTAATTACAGTAATGTCTCAAGAGACAACTTTAATGTCCGTGACTTAAAGGAGACAATGCCAGAGCCTAATGTTCTGCTTAATAAGAAGATAGTTCTTGACGATGCTACTTCTGTATCACGTATATGGGTCGCAAGTCCTGATTGCTTCGGTGGTGCACCACAAGAAGTAGTCTTCACACAGAATAATGGTAAGGTAACATTCACCCTACCTTCTCTGGAATATTGGACGATGGTAGTCGTTGAACACGGCAGTAAGATGGATAATAGCACAGCAGAAGTACGTAATTACATTCTCCGTGGTGAATCCTTTATAGAGGCTTCAAACAATACTGTACCTGCAGGCGAGGCTTACCTCTCTTTTCCTGCGAATATAGGAAAGACCTTGCAGCCATCGTTACCTTTGGTTTCTGTTATCACAGGGATTACCAATGTTACTAATAACGGACGTGATGATTATTACACTGTGTCTGGCGTCAAGGTTGATAAGCCTATGAAGGGGATATATATCCATAAAGGTAAGAAACTGATAAGCAAGTAAAAAAATAGCTAATTCTTAATTGCCCCCAATGGGGGGCATTAGTCATACTTACTGTTCTACATGCAAAAGTATTCTAATGTCCAATTGGGGGTAAATAACTTCTAAGACTTTATTAATACTCACCAGCTATCCTATTATGTCTTTCTTTAGAACCAGGCAATTCTCATTTTGTTATTCATGTTACAATTCAAATAGGTAATCAACAAATATGGGTAATAGTCATAAAAATAAAATAAAACTTGCACGATAAAGACAAATAAAGGTTAAAACATTCTTGTTTTTAATTTTAAATACAATATCTTTGCAACCCGAGAGTTAAATTAGAGTTTATATAAAACTAAAATGATTATGAAAAAGATTATGTTTATGGTAGCTGCTTGTGCAGCTATAGTAGCTTGTAACAATGGCAAGACTACTGCAAACAACGAGGGAGCAGACTCTGCAGTTCAGGATTCTGCTGCAGCAGGTGACTCTGCAGTTTACGAGGGTTTGACACCTGCAGCTGATGTTGCTGGTATCAAGTATCGTGTTGCTTTGGCAAAGGATTCATCAAATGGTTTCAGCGTATCTGAGTCT
>QWCW01001564.1_pt1 | contig 11635 bp, 9 predicted proteins | sample 1972691 | NCBI WGS metagenome assembly QWCW01 (sample SAMN09866698, study PRJNA288562) | Human oral metagenome isolate pre2_saliva, whole genome shotgun sequencing... | reverse complement strand
CACCGCCGAGAAGAAAACCGAGCCCGACGCGCGCATGCAAAACGAGGACTTCTGGAAAGAGCACCGCCCCCTCGCCCTCAGTCCGTCGGAAGACCGCCTTTCGCTCTTCGTCGAACGCATTTATAATATTGAGGGCTTCTCGCCCGTGATTTGGGTGGGCAAGTCGCTGATCGAAAACTACATTCCGACCTCGATCGACCCCAAAAATCCGTCGAAACTCGACATCGGCCCCGTGAACACAGCCGTCACCTCGAATCCCGTCGACGGACTCCGCCTGCGCGCCTCACTGCAAACCACCGCCAACCTCAATCCGCACATGTTTTGGCGCGGCTACTTAGCCTACGGCTTCCGCGATCACCGTTGGAAAGGTTTGGGCGAATTGACCTATTCTTTCCGCCGCAAAGCCTATCTCCCCATGGAGTTTCCGGTGTCGAACCTCACATTCACCTACTCCTACGACGTGTCCGTGCCGAGCGATCAGTACTTGACGACCGACAAGGACAATGTGTTTATGGCACTCAAGTGGGCGCCGGTGAAACACATGAATTATGCGCGGAGTTTCAAACTCGTCTACGACCAAGAATGGGATTACGGCCTGCAATGGCGCGCACAAGTGCGGCACGACATGACCGAGCCCACTTATATGCTCTTCTACCAGCCCGTGGCCAACGGCGTGCACTACGACGCCCAAGGCAACTACCATCCGCGCCCCTTCGGGCCGGCGGACGGATCGGGATTCAATGCGCGCAATCGCAGCTATCTGCGCACCTCCGATTTCTCCGTTTTGCTGCAATACCAGCCCGGCGTCGCTTACATCAACACCAAGCAGCGCCGCATCTTGGTCAACAAGGAAGCGCCCATCTACCGCATTTCGCACATCGCCGGCCTGCGTGGCGTGTGGAGCGACTACACTTACAACCTCACCGAGGTGGGCGTGCGCAAACGCGTGTGGCTGCGTTCGTGGGGTCGCATGGACTTCGATTTTGCCGCCGGCGCGCAGTGGAATCGCGTCCCCTTCCCGCTCCTCATCATGCCCCGCGCCAACTTGGCTTATGTGTATGACGACGACATGTACTACCTCGTCGACAACATGGAGTTCCTCAACGACCGCTACGCGCAGTTGATGTTCAACTGGAGCCTGAACGGGAAAATCTTCAACCGCATTCCGCTCTTCAACCGCCTGAAATGGCGCGAACACGTGGGCTTCAACATCCTTTGGGGACGACTCACCGACAAGAACAATCCCTATTTGGAAGAAAACAAGACGCGCACCGACCTCTATTACTTCCCCGGCGAGTTCAACGCCGACGGTTCGTTCCGCCAACAAAGCAAGGTGATGGATCCACAAGTGCCGTATGTAGAAGCCGCTTTCGGTATTCACAACATTTTCAAGCTCTTCCACATCGACTACGTGCGCCGCTTCACCTATCTCGACGACCCGCGCACCACCCGTTGGGGCATTCGCTTCATGGCGCGCGTCATCTTCTGATCGCCCCGCCGCCCTCGTCCACTTCATTTCCCTTTTCGCATGAAATTTGCCATCATTGCCGCCGGCGAAGGCTCACGCCTTGCCGAAGAAGGCATCTCCGCTCCCAAACCCCTCATCCCGCTCTGCGGCACGGCCATGATCGAGTGCCTTGTGCGCATCTTCGCCGCCAACGACGCGGAGGAAATCGTCATCATCGTCAACCGTCTGCGCCCCGAAACCGAATCGTTCGTGCGTCGCCTCGCCGACGAACATCCCGAGTGGAACCTTCGTATTGAAGTGGAGACCACGCCCTCGTCCATGCACAGTTTCGCCCGCATCGCCCCCTTGCTCGACGGTGCGCCCTTCTGTTTGACGACCGTCGACACCATCTTCCGCGAAGAAGATTTCCGCCGCTACATCGCCGCCTTCCGCTCTGCCCTCGAAGCCGGGCTCGACGGACTGATGGCCGTGACCGATTTCATCGACGACGAGAGTCCACTCTATATCGGCACGGACGAAGCCCTGAACATCGACGGCTTTTACGACACGCGCGAGCCGCGTTTCCGTTTCATCTCGGGCGGCATCTACGCCCTCGCCCCCCGTGCGCTCGACACCCTGCGTCGTTGCATGGCCGAAGGCCAAAGCCGCATGCGCAACTTCCAGCGCGGCCTCATCGCCGACGGCCTGAAGTTGAAAGCCCATCCCTTCTCCAAAATCCTCGACGTCGACCACGCCGCCGACATTCCCAAAGCCGAAGCCTTTCTCCGCGATTGCTAATTCGCCCCGCCCCGCTATGATCTATCTCATCTCTCGCGACACGCAATACTCCCCCAACAGTGAGGCGCGCGACGAAGCCATTTTCAAAGCCGTCGCCTTGGCGCTCTCCTTGCAGGGCGAACCCATTGCGGCGATCGACGAAAACCGTTTGCCCGCCGCCTTCACCGGCGCCGACTTGGTGCTCTCCATGGCGAGAAGTCGCACCGCACAGACCACATTGGCCGCCGCCGAAGCCGCCGGCCTCACCATTTGGAACAGCCCCGCCGCCTTGCTCCGCCACAGCCGCGCCGACCTCGACGGTTGGTTCAACGAAGCCGGTTGCGGTGCGCCCTTTCTCCACAACGTGACCGACCCGTCGCTCATCGTGCGCACCCTCGGTCTCCCCCTTTGGCTCAAACGCAGCGACAGCGCCGCCAAAACAGCCGACGATGTGCGTTTCATCGCCGACGAAGATCAACTCCGCGCCGCCCTGGCCGACTTTGCTGCCGCCGGCATCGACGATTTCATCGTGAGTGCGCATCTTGAAGGCGATTTGGTGAAATTCTACGGTGTCGAAGGCACGCCCTTCTTCTCCCACACCTATCCCACACGCGGAAACGGCTTCAGCAAATTCGGACTCGAGCAGCACAACGGCGTGCCGGCCGAGCACCCGTTCTCCGTTGCTGACTTGAAAACGGCCGCCGACGCCGCCGCGCGCCACTTCGGTAGGCCCATCTACGGCGGCGACGCCATCGTTCGTCCCGACGGCCGCTTCTTCCTCATCGATTTCAACGACTGGCCTTCCTTTGGCAGCTGCACCCAAGCCGCCGCCGAGGCCATCGCCACCCGCGCGCTCCACTTTCTCCACCACCGCGCCTAATGTAACTTTTCTATTCCCATGGCTGAAAACACGAACCTGCAATCGACCTTCAAAAGCACCGACACCGAAGAAAACATTGACATCTACTTCACCCGCCCCATCGGTTTATTGTGGGCGCGCTTCTTCAATCTCTTCGGCATCCACCCCAACGTAATCACCATCCTAAGCATCTTCCTCGGTGCCGCCGCCGGTGTCTTCATGGCGCTCGGCGAAGGCCGTCTCGACCTCACGCTCATCGGCATCGGCCTGCTCATGTGGGCCAATTTCTACGACTCGGCCGACGGACAGCTCGCCCGCATGACCGGTAAGAAGACGCTGTGGGGCCGCATCCTCGACGGTTTTGCCGGCGATGTGTGGTTCATCGCCATCTACGTGGCCATTGCCGTTCGTCTCATGCCGCAACCCATCGTGCCGGGCTGGAGCGAGAGTCCGAAATGGAGCTTTTGGATCTTCCCCCTCCTCTATTATATCGGATTTCACGCCCACGCCGTGCAGAGTCGCCTCGCCGACTACTACCGCAACGTGCATCTCTACTTCATCAAAGGCGCTTCGGGCAGCGAACTCGACAACGCCGAACGCCTGCGCGCCGACTACGCCAAAGTGTCGTGGAAGAAAGACACCGCTTGGAAGGTGTTTCTCCACTTCTATTGCAACTACACCGCCGGACAGGAGCGCGACACACCCGAATTTCAAGCCCTCAAGCGCACCCTCGACGCGCGCTACGGCCGTAACCTCCCGCCCAAACTCGTCGAAACCTTCCGCGCCGGTAGTCTGCCCCTCATGAAGTGGACGAATGTCCTCACCTTCAACTGGCGCGCCATCACCCTCTACACCAGCCTCCTCGTTGCCGTTTGGATTCCTTGGTTCGTCCTCGTCTATCCCCTCGTCGAACTCACCGTCTTCCACGGTATCTACCGCTATATGCGCCGCACGCACGAAGCCCTCTGCCGTCGCCTCAACCAACAACTCCTGTCCTCCGCTCCCGCCACCGCATGAAGCCCCTCTATCGCAACCTCTTTCTCCTCTTTGGACTCTGCGCCATCGCCTTCATGGTCTACTCCTTCCCCGAAGGTTGGGAAACCATCAAGCGCAACCCCACCAACGTCCTGCTCTACCTCCCCGGCGTGGTCGGTATTTGGCTCTTCGTCTACCTCTGCAACGCTTGGGCGTTCCAAATCTTGGTCAACACCTCCGACCACGACAAGCACCTCTCGTTCGCCCACGCCATGAAGCTCACCATTTCGGGCTTCGCCTTTTCCTACACCACCCCCTTCGGTTCGGGCGGCGCGCCCTATCGCGTCATGGAACTCTCGCGCTACATCGGCACGCCGCGTGCCGTGTCGTCCGTCGCCCTCTATTCGATGATGCACGTCTTCAGCCACTTCTTTCTGTGGAGCACGGCCCTCATCGCTTTTGTCATCGCGCATTTCGACGTGATGAACGCGTGGTTGTGGAGCCTCTTTGCCGGCTACGTCACCATCTTCGTGGCCGCCGGCGCCTTCTTCTCCTATAGTTACAAGCACGGCATCATCGCGCGCGTCTTTCGTCTGCTCTTCTTCGTGCCGTTCTTGCGCCGCCCCGCGCGCCGTTTCTACGAGCGCCACCTCGAAGCCTTCGACACCATCGACGCCAACATCCGTTTTCTCTACGAACATCCGCGCCAACTTTGGGGCTCTCTGGCCGCCGAATACGTCGGCCGCCTGCTCAACTCGTTTGAATTCTACTTCATTCTCCTCGCCTTCGGCATCCCCGGCGCCAACTTCGTCGACGGCCTCATCATTCTCGGTTTCTCCTCGCTGATGGGCAACCTCCTGTTCTTCCTCCCCATGCAAATCGGTGCGCGCGAAGGCAGCCTGGCCGTCATCGTCCCCCTCCTTTTCCCCGGCGTGGGACAAGCCATCGGCATCTATGTGTCGTTCTACACCCGCATCCGCGAAATTTTCTGGATCGTGGTCGGTGTGCTCCTGGTGAAAATCGGCAACAAACAACTCATGCGATGACTCCTACCACCTTACTTTTCGACTACGGCGGCACGCTCGACAGCGGGGCGCGCCACTGGAATTTCGTTCTCCTCGACGGCTACCGCCAAGCCGCCGAGCGTTTCCCTGCCCTCCGCGCCGTCGACGGCGAAGTGTGGCGTGCGGCCTACGTGCACGGCGAGCGCACCCTCGCCCGTCAGCCCATCGTCACCCCCAACGACGACTTCCGCACCCTCCTGCACAAAAAGATCGCCGTCGAACTCGCCTTTCTCCGCGAAGGCGGCACCGTCACCCTCTCCGATGCCGACTGCGCAGCCGCCACCGACGCGATAGCCGACTACTGCGACCACGCGGCGCGCCGCCATGCCGACGAAGCCCGCCACGTGCTGCAAACCCTCCGCGACCGCGGCTACCGCTTTGTGCTGGTCACGAACTTCTACGGCAACATCCGCGCGGTGCTCCGCGCCTACGGCCTCGCCGACTTCTTCCCCCACATCGTCGAGAGCGCCGTGGTGGGGGTTCGCAAACCCGATCCCGCCATTTGGCAACTGGGCATCGATGCGGCCGCCGTTCCCGCCGCATCGTGTGTGGCCATCGGCGATTCTTTCTCCAAAGACATCGTCCCCGCCCACTCCCTCGGCGCACAAACCATTTGGTTCAAAGGCGAAGAATGGGAACAAAAGGACTATGACGAAACGCTCCCCACCCACGTCATCACCGCCCTGCCCCAACTCCTCGAACACCTCCTTTGAGATTTTATCGACAAGCAGGCATCATAACAATCGGGTGCGCCGCCAAACTCATGTTGGCGGCGCACCCGATTGTTTGTATAGCTCAAGCTTATTTTATATAGTGGGTACACATATCTGTGGTCATTTGACCTCGTCCCCCTTGTTGCCTTTCAGTTGCTTTTTCTCCTTGCTTTCCAGACTTTTTATACTATCAGCCACGGGCAGGTCTTCGGGCATAGTTCCGCCAAGTTCTACAATCGTTTGTCGAACTTTTTTCCCCACCTCATAGTGTGTCTGATTTGCCTGTGTTTTTCCCTTTATGTTTTCGCGGCGTAGTTTTTCTTCGGTTTGCGTTGCACGAAACAGATTGGCTGCCAACTCCGTACTTCCCATGTGGTCGAGTATCTTTTGGCTTTTCTTCAAACCTTTTCTGGCATGAATCGCTTTTGCATCCAATCCACCGTAAAGACCTTTGTAGCCATGATTCTGAAAGATGGCATAATCACGAGATTCAATAACACCTGCATGCCTCGCAGCATCAGCCAGCTGGCTATTGTGGCGAGCCAGTTCATTACGCCGTCTGAATGGCAAAATAAGTCTGTCCATTGGCCACAACCTCTTTGCTTGGATCAGCATTCTGTACAATCAAATAACAGGCATAACGGGATAGCTTGACTGATTCCAAAGGTCGTTTTGCCCCAGATCCAATACTGACCATTTCGAGGATATCCTCGAAATGGTCTAAGGGTTCGTTATTACTATTAGCACATGCCTCTTTTGCTTTTTCTATTACCGGCAGAAAATGGCGATATTCAGAATACTCAAGCACTTTTGCCATTTCTCGTGCAGACCAGTACTCTATGTCATTCTCATCAATATGCCTAATCTGTTCAAAAACAGAGTTTTTAGGATCAACTAACTCTTCCATATCTCTCATGTATTATCAATGGCGATTACGCTATGTGTTATTGAAACGATAATGATCATCCTTCCACAGAATTATAGGGAGAAATGATAACCTTAATGCATTTTGCTCGTGTCAGATTTATCAACTACTCCCATAAAACAGATAAATTCTTTTCGATCTAAATCGTCTCGGTGTTAATTTCTTTGGCATAATCTTTTAGGATTTCCCTTGTTTCGCCGCGAGCTCTTGTTGTGCTTCGCTTCTGAAAGTACAACCTCTTTTATAGGAAGCTCATCTATGGGTGCTGGGATACGCTCCGCGCTCCCTCATCGGGTGTTTGAAATCCATAATCTAACGATTCAAGAGCCTAAAAGGGCTTAGCCTACAGCAAACATACAAAATACCTACTTTAATCGCAAAACTTTAGAATAGAAAAATCACCAACCTCCACACGATAATACAGAAAGTTTTTTGGAGGGACAAGTAAAACCAGACTTCAACATCCCAAATCCCCCTCCAATAAAGTTTTCGCAAAAGTCTACCGGTATCTCTCAAAACACGAGGACTATCGAAGAAAACGAGTCTTGTTTGGGAATCACCTCCCCACGATTCTCCTCGCGCGCACGCGTGTACGCGCACATCAGCGAGTTTTCGTTTTTTGCCTTCACCCTTCACCCCGCCTGAAAACGAATTGAGAATCAAATCGTTGCGGTGAAGAAAAAGGTGAAGGCAAGCCTTCACCTTATCTTCACCCTCATTCCGAAAGGTAGGGGAAACTCTCGGCGCACGGCGAGAAGCGGAGCGAAAAAAGGAAACGTGAACACGTGCCTTCACCCTGCCTTCACCGCAAAGCGCTTGTTTTCAACACAATACGTCACATGAATATAAAACGCGGAGAAACGAATAAAAATTCCTTCACCGTATTTTACTGAATTACAGTGCCTTGCTGCGATCGGGTAATAAGGTGAATCGAAACACTCGGCAGTTTGCCTTCACCGCAAAACGCTCCATATCAAGAGGTTGTGCGCATTAGGTGAAGAGGTGAAGGCAATTATTCGAAACACGGGACGCGCGGGCGCATGACGCGCGCACGCGAGGGAGGGGGCGCAAAAGCATTTTTTCGACCACCGAGACACCAACGATTGCCGGCGACCGAACAAGGTGGAAAAGAAAAAAAACGGAGGAGGAAAACAAGTCGAGCAAGAGCGCAAAGAAGGAGAGCGAGGATGCCCCAAAAGAAACGGAGGAGGAAACCAGTCGACCGAGGGGGAATAAGAAGGAAAGCCAAGAGGCAAACCGGCGAAACGAAACAGGACAGACGCCCGCGGTGAGCAAAAGGCAGTGGAGCGAAAACGCGCCATCGGTCGTAGGGCAAAGAAAGCGCCCGCGGCGAGCGCACTTTCCCTTCGTGGGATGATGCACTCGCCGCGGGCGAAAGTTGAAATAAGTTTTTGGTGCTTACCCCCCGAGAGCGGCCGCGAGGGCTTCGGCACAGCGTTCGCCGTCCATGGCGGCGGAAACGATGCCACCGGCGTAGCCCGCCCCTTCACCGCAGGGGAAGAGTCCGGCGAGGCGCACGTGTTGCAAGGTGTCGTTGTCGCGCACCACACGAACGGGCGACGAAGTGCGCGTTTCGGCGGCGATGAGGATCGCATCGTTGGTGAGAAAACCGCGACTGCGACGACCGAAGGCTTTGAAGCCCTCTTGCAAACGCTCGGTGATGAAGCGCGGCATCCAAAAGTGGAGGGGCGAGGCGATCAAGCCCGCGGTGTAGCTCGATTTGGGGAGTTCGGCCGAGAGGCGGTTGTTGACAAAATCGGCCATGCGCTGGGCGGGCGCCACCTGCGTGCGCCCCCCTTGCACCCACGCGGCGCGCTCGATGCTCTCTTGCAGCCACATCATACGCAGGGGGTTCGCCTCATCGGCGAGGGCGGCGTGCCCTTCGGCCAAGGCATCGTTTTGCAAGGCTTCGGCCACCCAAGGGGCGAGACCGTCGTTGAGGTCTTCGGGACGGGTTTCGACCACCATGCCCGAGTTCGACCAACGACTGCCGCGGTTGGCGGGGCTCATGCCGTTGACCACCAACTGTTCGGGGCCGGTGGCGGCGGGGACGACAAATCCACCGGGGCACATGCAGAAAGAATACACACCGCGCCCGTTCACCTGCTGCACAAAGGCGTATTCGGCCGCCGGGAGGTAGTCGCCGCGACCTTCACGGTTGTGATATTGGATTTGGTCGATGAGGTGCGCGGGGTGTTCCAAACGCACGCCCATGGCCACGGCTTTTTGCTCGATTTCGACGCCTGCGGCATGGAGATAGCGATAGACATCGCGGGCGGAGTGGCCGGTGGCGAGAATCACGGGGCCTGTCCACCCGCGGCCGTCGGCGGCGCGCACGCCTTCCACCCGCCGGCCGTCGGCCGAGAAGAGGAGGGCGTCGACGCGCGTCTGAAAATGCACTTCACCGCCCGACTCGATGATCTGCCGACGCATGCCGGCGATGATGCCCGGGAGGCGATCGGTGCCGATGTGGGGATGGGCGTCGGCGAGAATGTCGGTGGCGGCGCCGTACTGGCAGAAGATGCCGAGGATGCGCGCCACGTTGCCGCGCTTCTTGGAACGAGTGTAGAGCTTACCGTCGGAGAATGCCCCGGCCCCGCCTTCGCCGAAGGAGTAGTTGCTCTCGGGATCGACACTGCCCGAACGGGCGATGGCGGCAATGTCCTTCTTACGGCCGTCGACATCGCGTCCGCGCTCGAGCACCACAGGGCGCACGCCGAGTTCGATGAGTCGCAAGGCGGCAAAGAGTCCTGCGGGGCCTGCGCCGACCACGACGGCTTGCGGCGCCTGCGAGACATCGCCGTAGCGAATGGGGGTATAGGCGAGTTCGGCGGGCTGTTCGCCCACCCAAATCTGCACGCCGAGATTGACCATCACGTTGCGCTGGCGCGCGTCGATGCTGCGGCGCACAATGCGCACTTGCGTGATCTCACGGGGGGCGATGCCGAGATTTTCGGCCACCGCACTGCGCAGGCGTGCCGCATCGTAAGCCACTTCCGGACGCACACGGAGCTCAAGAGTAGTCGTCATATTGAGTAAAGTCTAATTGGATGATGGCACAAATATACAAAGATTTTTTTGCACAGGCGCTCAAGAAAGCGTAACTTTGTGGCAGTGTAATCATGATTTCGCGGTGTGCACTGCGCGCCGCCCCAATCCCCCCAACTGCACCATGACAAAAGGTAAGGTAGATGCCCTGTTGGGCATCGTGTTCGGCGACGAAGGCAAAGGCAAGGTCGTCGATTATTTCACTCCGCGCTACGATTTGGTCGCGCGCTTTGCCGGCGGCCCCAATGCCGGACACACCATCATCTTCGACGGAAAGAAATTTGTGCTCCGTTCGATCCCCTCGGGCATCTTCGATTCCGGTAAACTGAATCTGATCGGCAACGGTTGCGTCATTGCGCCCGACCTGTTCATGGCCGAGGCGCGCGAACTGGAAGCCGCAGGCTATACCATCACCGACCGCCTGCACATCAGCCGCCGCGCTCACCTCATTCTGCCCACGCACCGCGTGCTCGACCGCGCCTACGAAGCGGCGAAGGGCAAAAACAAAGTGGGCACGACCGGTAAGGGCATCGGCCCCACCTATAGTGACAAGGCGGCTCGCGTGGGTCTGCGCGTGGGCGACATCGAAGGCGATTTCCTCACGAAATACAACGCGCTGAAGGAACGCCACCTGCGTTTGCTCTCCGACATGGGCTTCACGGACTTCGACATCACGGACGAAGAACGCGCATGGCTCGAAGGCATCGACTATCTGCGCCGCTTCCCCATCACCGACACGGAGGTCGAAATCAACCAAGCCCTCGCGGAAGGCAAAAACGTGTTGGCCGAAGGCGCACAGGGTTCGTTGCTCGACATCGACCACGGCACCTATCCCTTTGTTTCGTCGTCGTCGACCACAATCGGCGGTGTTTGCACGGGACTGGGCGTGGCACCGCAAAGTATCGGCCGCGTGTGGGGTATCTTCAAGGCGTACAGCACGCGCGTTGGTTCAGGGCCGTTCCCAGTTGAGCTTTTCGACGAAACGGGCGAGGAGATTCGCCGCGTGGGTCGTGAGTTCGGTGCGGTGACGGGGCGCAACCGCCGCTGCGGTTGGGTGGATCTCGTGGCGCTGCGCTACGCGATCATGATCAACGGCGTGACGGATTTGGTGATGATGAAGGCCGACGTGCTCGACGGCTTCGAAACCATCAAAGTGTGCGTGGCCTACGAAAAAGACGGGGTGCGCACGGAAACGATGCCCTACGACACCGAAGGTTGGACGGCGGTGTACGAAGAACTGCCGGGCTGGCACACGCCGCTCACGGAGATGCGCCGCGAAGCCGACTTCCCCAAGGCCTATGCAGACTACGTGAGCTACTTGGAAAAGGCACTCGGCACACCGATCACGATTCTCTCCGTCGGTCCCGACCGCGAGGCGACGATCGTGCGCTAAGTGGGCCACGACGACTCCTTATTATATACACTTCCCCTCGTTCTCCCCACGCGGCAGGACGAGGGGAGGTTAATTTACACTCTTTTGTCTACGGCATTCACGCGCAGGAAAAGAAAAAGTCGGCACTTCGTTTGGCTTATTCGTTCTCAAGTCTTAACTTTGCAGTACAAAGGGCTCCGTAGCTTAGCTGAATAGAGCGTCAGATTCCGGTTCTGAAGGTCTTGGGTTTGAATCCCAACGGAGTCACACTCGGCCGGTCGGTATAAAAACCGACGTAAGCCACAAAAAAGAGTGTGGAAATTTGGTAGTTCGAAAAAAACTTACTACTTTTGCACTCGCAAATCGGTCATACGCCCGCTCGGTGCCATAGCTCAGTTGGTAGAGCAAAGGACTGAAAATCCTTGTGTCCCCGG
>QWCW01003348.1_pt1 | contig 11674 bp, 11 predicted proteins | sample 1972691 | NCBI WGS metagenome assembly QWCW01 (sample SAMN09866698, study PRJNA288562) | Human oral metagenome isolate pre2_saliva, whole genome shotgun sequencing... | reverse complement strand
CTGCGCTCGCGCACCCGAGGCACAGAAAACGCCCACACGCTGATCACGCACCGACTCAAACAGGCTCAGCAGCTCCGCGGGCACGTCGGTTGCCGGCAGTAGCGACCCCTCAGCGTCACTCAGCTGCGACAACGGCACATGCAACGAGCCCTCATGCTTCACCGACTCCTCACGCTCGGGCACCTCACGCACATCCAGCAGAACCTGCGGAACCTCATGCGCCGACAAATCCACCGGCACCACACGCGCCGGATCCGGCACCGCCCCAAACGACGTACACGTACCCGACAAGGCATCATACGTCAGCAGAGCACCCGCCGCCGTCGGCAAACCACTCACAAACTTGAGCACCTCCGTCGCCATCAGAGAACCAACCACAGCCGTCGTCGCACCCAACACCCCGGCAAGCGCACACGACTCCACCGTCTGCGGAATCGTCGGAAAAATATCACGCAAATGCGCGCCATCCGGCTCAAAAAGACTCACCGACCCGCCAAAACGCAAAACCGTGCCCCACACCAGCGGCAAACCCGCAACCTGCGCAGCATCCGCAATCAGATACTTCGACGCAAACGTATCCGTACAATCCACCACACAATCCGGTGCCGACGCGGCGAAAAGATCCAAAATCCAGGACGCATCCACATGCCGAATCGTTGTCTCAACCGTCAACGACGGGCACAGCTCCAGGGCACGGCGCGCCGCAACCTCCGCCTTCGGCTCACCCACATCAGACACACCAAAAAGCGGCTGACGCTGAATATTCGACAGCTCCACCGAATCAGAATCCACAATATGCAGATACCCCACACCAGCCGCCGCCAACGCCTGCACCACCGGACAACCCAAACCACCAGCGCCAATCACCAACACGCGGGCAGCCGCCACCGCATCCTGATCAAAGCCCGGCAGGCGACGCTGACGGTCCGTGCGCTCGCGATCCAGACGCGCATGCTCCGGATTCACCGGGGTAGGGGCAAGGTTTACATCCACGAGACAAAACCCTCCGACGGCGACGACGCCTTCGCGTGCTCACGCACCGGAATACGGCCAGCCTCACGCGCCAACGCGCCCGCCTGCACCGCAAACTTCATCGCCTGAGCCATCGCAACCGGATCCTCAGCACGGTTCACCGCCGACGCCAACAATACCGCATCACAACCCAGCTCCATCGCCAGCGCCGCGTCGGAGGCGGTACCCACGCCAGCATCCAGAACCACCGGAACCTGCGCGCGAGAAGCAATCAGCTCAATATTGTGCGGGTTCAAAATGCCCAGACCGGTACCAATCGGCGCGCCCAACGGCATAACCGCCGCAACGCCCGCATCCTCCAGGCGAGCGGCAGCCACCGGATCATCAGCTGCGGTGCGGCACCCTGCGGTATTGGGCAGCGGCGCAATATTGAGCTTCTGCAGAAGCGGAAAAATGGGGGTGCCTGCGGCGTGACGGCGCATGGCAACGGTCGTCATTTCGGTGCCGGAGGCGATGAGCGCCTGTTCGAGCAGGTCCATGCTGGTTGCGCCTCCGGAGCCCATGATAAGGCGGGAGTTGAAAGTGCGGTCGCCGATGGTGAGTGGTGTGAGGCTCATGAGTTCTCCTCTGTGGGAACGTCTAGATAACGGGGTTTAGGTGTGTGGGCGCGGCGGCGCGCCCGGTGTAGAAAGAAAACCGAGAATGGCTGTTCTTTTTTTGCTGGTGGGTATTTGCCGGGGGTTTGCCAGCACAAGCTGGAGGATTAGCCACCCTGAACGGCGGTCAGGGCATCCACCCTGTCACCCTCGCTCAGCGGCACATCCAGCCATGTGGAACGCGGTACGATACTGCGGTTGAGCGCCACAGCCACGCCATTTTCGGTACCGAACTGGTCCAGGACAAGGTCAAATACGGTGCGGGCGTTCGTGGTTAGCGGCTCGCCGTTGTAGGTGATAATCATGCGAAATCCTTTCGTGAGGGCGCCGGGTGTACCCGGCGGGGACTGTGTTTAGTGGGTGAATCGTGCCGGGTCGCACGCCTGCATGATGGGCGGAATCTCAGCCCCGCAGGCGACCTCCGCACCAACCTTGCCGGCGAGCGCGGCAAGCAGAATACCGTGACGGAAATAGCCCGTGGACACGAGCTGGCGGGTGCCGTCAGCGCGAGTGCGGTACCCGAAGATGGGCAGGTCGTCCGGGGTTCCGGGGCGGGCGCCGACGTTCGCCTCCAGAAGCTCGCACTCTTCAACGGCGGGCACGAGCCGGATCGCGTCACGTAGCAGCTGGTGTACGCCGTCAATGGCGGGCAGCGTGCGGTGGTCTTCGCGGCTGGTTGCGCCGATGCACAGCTCCCCGTCGGGGCGGGGAATGAGGTAGACGGGGCGGGAGTTCACGTAGCCGCGCACCACGTGCTTGAGGATGGGCCGCGGGGCGCGCAGACGCAGAATGTCCCCGTAGACGGGGCGTAGCGGGTAGTTCCCGTGCAGTGTTGCCCCTAGTCCAGTGCAGATAATGTCGCCCGCATCCGGGTCGGTGACCCGTTCGGTGCTGAAGGTGACGCCGCGGCGGGTGAGGGCGTCTTTGAGGGCGCGCCTCATGAGCCGCGGGTGCAGCTGATGGTCACTGGGGATGCTCACGGCGCCAGCGATACGCGGTGCCAGGAGCGGTTCGAGGGTGCGTGCCTGCGTGGGGGTGACGGGGTCTGCGGGGCGGTTCATGTCCCGGTAGTAGGCGCGGGTGCGTTGCAGGTGCTCGGCGTCGGCACGGTCGGCTGCGATGATGAGCGTGCCGGTGGTGTCGTAGCCGGTGGGCAGGTCGGTGGCGCGGCTGAGCCTGCCCATGAGGGAGGGGTAGGCGTCGGCGCTGGCAGTCATGAGCGGGAAGAGCGCGTCCTGCTGGAATTGCACTTCTGCGATGGGCGCGAGCATGCCGCCGGCGTAGTGGCTGGCGGCGGGGTAGATCGCGGTGCCATCGTCGGCGGTGCCGTAGTCGCTGGTTTCGGCGTCGATGAGGTGCACGTTTTCGCCGCGTTCGGTGAGCTCAAACGCGGTGGTGAGGCCAATGATTCCGCCGCCAATGATGGTGATGGTCATGGTTATGCCTGCAGTGCGGGGTTGTCGACGAAGGCGCGGACCATGGCGATTCCGGCAACTCCGGTGGTGCGGATGGCGGGGCAGTCTTCGGGGGTGATGTCGCCGATAGCTACGGTGGGTACGGCGGACAGCTCGGCAAGTTCGCGGAGCCCATCAATGCCGAGGGGCGGGCGGTTGGACTGCTTGGTGGGGCTGGGGCGGAACGGCCCGGTGCCAATGTAGTCGATCAGGTGCGCGATCTTGTTGGACTCTTCGACGAGCTGCCGGGTGCCGGTGGTCAGGCCGATGATTGCGTCGGCGCCGAGGAGGGCGCGGGCGTCGGCTACGGGCAGGTCGTCTTGACCGATGTGCACGCCGTCAACGCGTACGCCGCGGGCACGCAGCGCGAGGGCGACGTCTACACGGTCGTCGATGAGGAGGGTCTGGTGCGGTTGGATGATGCCGGCGATAGCTTCGGTGAGCTGGTAGAGCTCGCGCGCGCTGATGGGTTTGGACCTGACTTGGATGCAGGTGGCGTGTTTGGCTGCCCGGAGAGGGGGTTGTCGCCTGTGACGAGGTAGAGGTTCAGGTCGAGGGGGCGTGCGGGGGTGGTGTAGGGGTGCGTTTCGCGGGTCATGCGGGTCTACGATTCGTCGTCGAGTAGATGTTTTTGAGCAATTCTCTCATTGAATTTCTGTGGTTAGGTTAGCACAACTGTGTGGTGAGTTGAACATCCTTCAAGCGTTTTGAGGTGTGTGCGCTTGGCACGCTATACACTTCCTTCGCTCCTACAGGGGCACCCGCCCTCGCAGGGCTCGGGCACCCTGATGTCGCTTCAGGAAGGTATAGCAGTACCGCGCTCGCACAGTTGCGGTAAGCCCTTTCGTACCGAACCTGCTGGTAGGCGCCTTAACCTCCCATACAGAACCACCACCGCACCCGGCTACCAATCTTCGTCTCCCGGCAAGCTGTCTGCGGTACCTAACCCCAGTATTCCCCTCCCCGCCTCCGCGCACACTCTTCCCAAACCGAGCGCCCGTGGGTCGTTCCACACCGTGCATCCGCACCCACTACTCCACCTTCCCGGAGAGGGGGATGGAATTAGTAGGGGAGAGGCCGGTATGTTCCGTCGCGACATCAGGGTGTCCGACGCGAAGCGAGGACGGGTTCCCTGCAGGAGCAAAGAACATACCGCCTCGACCCGTCCAACCGCGCCCAACCACCGCATCCAACCTAAAAAATAAAAGCCCCAAACCATAAGGTCCGGGGCTTGTGGAGCGGCTGACGGGAATCGAACCCGCGTATCAGGCTTGGGAAGCGTGCGCTCTACCATTGAGCTACAGCCGCATCCTTTTCAGTGTATCGCGTCTGCTTGCCGGGCGTGAAATGTGTTGCGGCTGTTTGTGTGCGGGGTGGCGGGGTTGAAATGTGATGTAGGCCTGTGTGCTGGGGCTGGTGGATGCCTGCACGTGGGTGGTGTTTGCCAGGTATCCTTTAAGCGTGCTTATTTCAGATCGCGATATTCGTCAAGAGATTGCTGATGGGCGCATCGTTCTTGATCCGTTCGATGAGTCGATGATTCAGCCTGCAAGTGTGGACGTGAGGATTGATCGTTTCTTCCGTCTGTTCGATAACCATAAGTACCCGCATATTGATCCTGCTCAGCCGCAGGAGGATTTGACGCGCCTGGTGGAGGTGGCTCCTGATGAGCCGTTTATTCTGCATCCGGGTGAGTTTGTGTTGGGTTCTACGTATGAGAAGGTAACGTTGCCTGATGATGTGGCTGCCCGTTTGGAGGGTAAGTCGTCGTTGGGTCGTCTGGGTCTTCTGACTCACTCTACGGCTGGTTTTATTGATCCTGGTTTTTCTGGGCATGTGACGCTTGAGTTGTCGAATATGGCGACTTTGCCGATTATGTTGTGGCCGGGTTCTAAGGTTGGTCAGTTGTGTTTCTTCCGTTTGAGTAGCCCGACTGAGCATCCGTATGGTTCTGGTGCGTATGGTAACCGTTACCAGGGTCAGCGTGGCCCGACTGCTTCGCGTAGTTATTTGAATTTTCATCAGACGATGATTCCTGCGGATGGTTCTGTGGAGTCTTAGTCTTTCCCGCTTTGGGGTGCGGGCGTGCAGGCTGTGTGTTTGTGCGCCCGCGTTGGGCGGTTTTTTCGCCTGTTGTGCTCGTGCGTTCACTCGCGTGCGGGTTTTTATCTCTCACTCTCTAAGGATTTTTTGATGAATCTGAAGCCTGTTGTTCTGCGTGTTGCTGGCGCGGAAGTTTCTTTGTATCTGATTGATATGTCGGACTCTTTTGTGGAGCGTTTTAAGAAGGCGTGGGAGCCTCTTGCTCCGGAGTTTTTTGATACTCCTGATGAGGCGTATGCTTCGTTGTCTCGTTTTGATCAGGTGATGTTGGTTCATGCGCCGACTGATGAGTCGGTGATGGATTTGGCGAATCCGTTGATGGGTTCGTTTGATAAGGTTTCGACGCTGCGTGTGGCTGATGATGATTCGGGTATGCAGGATCTGACGAGCCGTATTACGTTGGCGATGATTGAGCAGCTGGTTGGTCGCGGTGTGATGCTGCATGCGGCTGTTATTGGTGACCCTGAGTCGAAGCGCGCTGTGGCGCTGGTGGGTGTTTCTGGTAGCGGTAAGACGACTGCGTCGCGTTTCTTGGGTTCGAAGTTTGCGTACCTGACTGATGAGACTGCGATTATTTCGGATGAGGGTGTTGTGTCGCCGTATCCGAAGCCGCTGTCTGTGATTGTTGACCCGAATGCGCCGAAGGATCAGCAGAACCCGGTGGATCTGGGTTTGAACGTGGTTGATCGTGATGACCTCAGCTATGAGCTGTCGCGTATTGTGTTCATTTCTCGTGATGAGTCGGCTTCTGAGCCGTATTTTGAGCGTGTTCCGTTGCATGAGGCTCTGGTGTTCTTGAGCGAGCAGAGCTCGGGTCTGGCGCGTCACCCTGAGGGTGTTGTGTCGCTGGCTAAGCTGGTGGAGCGTTGCGGCGGCGTGTGGCGCCTGGTGTACTCGGAGGTTGAGGATACTTTGCCGCTGGTTCAGGATCTGCTGAATGGCGGTGAGCTGCCGAATGCTGATGAGGTTGAGAGCCTGGAGAAGTACACGGTTGAGGATCACCTGCCGGGTGTGTTCTTGAACGGTACGATTGCGGTTTCTCGTATGCCGGGTACTTCGGGTGTGCGTGTGGGTGAGGACGGCCCGTTCTTGCTGCTGTGTGACACTGAGCTGAATGAGCTGTCTGATTTTGCGGCTGAGTGCTGGCTGCAGGCTGAGGGCGACATTTCGTACGATGACCTGTTTGCGCGTCTGGCTGAGATCTTTGAGGGTCTGCCTGCGGAGGCGTATGACGAGAACCTGAGCGCTCTGGCGGCTGGTTCGATGCTGTGGGTTCGTGTGATTGATGATCCGCTGATTGATGACGCGACCTGGGCTCAGCTGACCAGCGATGAGGTTCTTGATGAGGAGGAGCAGCAGATTGCGCTGGATTCCTCCGAGGATGCTGTCTCTGACGATGAGGATGACGTGGTGGAGGACTAGCCACTGCGGTTCTCTGGTATAGCTCTCTGGCGCGGCTTACTGAGCTCCGCTTGATAAGCACTGCTTAAGCACAAAGGAGGGGCGGGTAGAAGATCATTCTTCTACCCGCCCCTCCCTTTGCGTTTACGGGTTTGCGCGGGGGTTCGCAAGGGCGGTTTGCAGGACGCTTAGCCCCGCATGCTTTACTGGGTTGCCTTACTGGGCAGCCTTGTCGCGGCGCTTCTGCTCGCGGCGAGCCGCACGCACACGCAGCGGACCGGGCGCCTTCACCGGCAGCAGCAGGAGCAGACCCGCCACCACAACGATCAGAATACCGAGCACACCCCAAATCTGTGCGCCCATGATGCTCACGCACAGACCGAACAGCATCGGCGCCAGGAAGCTGGTCGCACGACCGGTGGTCGAGTACAGGCCGAACAGCTCACCCTCAGTACCGGGATCCGCCAGGCGAGCCAGGAAGGTGCGGGACGCCGACTGCGCCGGGCCCACGAACAGGCACAGCAACAGGGCGCATACCCAGAACACGCCCGGTTCGGGGAAGAACAGCAACGGGGTAGCCGCCAAGATAATGCCGACCAGCGAGATAACAATAATCGCCTTCGGGCCCAGGTAGTCATCCAGGTAGCCGCCCAGGATCGCGCCAGCCGCCGCGACAGCGCTACCGGCAATACCGAACAGAATCACCTCGGAAGCAATCAGGAACCACAGGGTCTGCGGGGACGTCATCTTCAGCCGCTTAATGGTGCGCCACAGCGCCTTGTAGGAGGCGAGCAGACCGCCCTGACGAGCAGGGGAGAAACGCTCCAGACCCAGCTCCAGGAAACGTAGCTCGCGGGTGGGTAGCACCTCCGGCAGGAAGCGCTCGCGGGTGCGCATACGCACCAGCAGGGGCACACAGAAGATGAGGCACCATGCGGCGGCGAACAGTGCAACCGCACGGATATTCAGGGCGTTCTCGGTGGTCAGGCCGAGCACCTCGGGGGTAAGCACAAAACCCCACAGCACCACAGCCAGCGCCAGGATGCCGCCAATGTAGCCGGCAGCCCATCCAGCGCCCGAAATCTTACCGATATTGTCCGGGTTAGAGATGCGCGGCAGCACGGCGTTATAGTTCACGTACGCGAACTCGCTGAACACGCTCGCTGCAGAAATCAGGGCGACACCCAGCCACAGGTACTGCGGGGTGGGAGCCACGAAGAAGCACGCCGCCATCGAAGCGACCAGCAGTAGCGTGTTCACGCCGAGCCAGAAGATGCCGCGGCCAGACTTGTCGTTACGCTGACCGGTCACCGGCGCCAGAATCGCAATGAGGAACCCTGCAATGGTCAGACCCAGAGACAGCGCCGAGGAGGTCTCTTCGGGAGTGCCGAAATAGCTACTGGTCAGGTACACGGTGAAGATGAAGGTCATCATAATCGAGTCGAAGCTCGACGAACCAACATCCCACATGACCCAGGACGCGACCGAACGGCGGCTGTTCGCGTGGTCAACGACCCTACGCGGAGCCTTCGTCTTACGGCGGGGAGAAGAAATAGTCATAGTTGTGCTTTCGGATGCCGAGGTGGCGCTTCAGCGTAGCGGCGGCGTGAAACCGGCTGAAGTGGGGCGGGCGTGCTGAAGATGGAACACCAGGCGGTACGTACCGAGTGGAGATACGTACCGCCTAGTTCATGAACTTTCGCGCGGAAGGCGCAAAGTCTTAGTTGAAGAAACGACGCTGCAGGCGAGCAATACCGAAGCTCACCACAGCACCCACGACGGAGGTCAGAACGGTCCAGAGGATGACCTGACGCAGGGTGTCTTCAGAGTCGTGGGAAATGGCGGGAGGCTGGTTGCCGGTAGCCTTGGTCCAGGCTGCGCCCAGACCCTTACCAACCAGGGCAGTAGCGCCCATGTTGATACCCGCAATGGCAAGCTTAGCGACGGGGTTCATGTGTATCTCCTTAGCTGTATACGATGCGGCGTCCTGCCCGTGAACCCCTTCGGGGTTGGGTGAGAAAAGAGCGCCACTCCCTAGCGTATAGGGTTTAAGGCGTTCGTGCCGCCTTGGAGCCGCTCCGTCCCAAAATTGTACACCGTGCAATTCTGTAATGTGGGCAGAAGAAGAAAACAAAAAGCGGCAAATTGGCACGAACAGCCAGACACGCCTACAATCGAACCTGGGCTTCCACCTGCACCACAACGGTACGGACAAGGAAGCCCACAACGACAGGGGAGCGCCACCGAGGCGCTGAGAGTGCTAAGCAGACCCTCGAACCTGATCCGGTTAGTACCGGCGTAGGGAGTCGAATTTCTTCTCAATGCCCTCGTCCAATCAGAGGGCGAGGACATTCCCCTTCCAACGACGGAAGGATCACCAATGTCACAGAACGCAACCCCCGCCTCCCAGGCATCTAGCCAGGCAGAATCGAAGAAGCCGAACCTGCGCTGGCGAGTCAACGAAATCGTTATCGCCGCAGTTATCGCAGTAGCCTGCGCCGTCATCTTCTGGATCTGGGACATCGCAGTCGGCCCCGCCGCCAAAACTGCACTCGTAGCAGCACCCGAATTCCGCCCCATCGTCGCCGGCGCATGGCTGCTTGGCGGCACCCTCAGCGGCCTGCTCATCCGCAAGCCCGGTGCGGCACTCTTCGGTGAAATCGTCGCAGCATTCATCTCCGTGCTCTTCACCGGCGGCGCGTGGAGTGGTGAAATCCTGATTGCCGGCTTCTTCCAGGGCGTTGGCGCTGAAATCGCCTTCGCAATCTTCCGCTACCGTCGCTGGGACGCATTCGTAGCAGTCTTCGCCGGTGCGCTCAGCGGCCTGTTCATGGGTGTTAACGAAATCTTCATCTACTACCCCGACATGGAACCGGTCAAGGCAATCATCTACGTAGCATGCTCCGTCATCTCCGGCGCAGTCATCGCAGGCTTCCTCGCATGGATTCTCGTGCAGAACCTCGCCAAGACCGGTGTGCTCTCCTCGCTGGCATCCGGCAAGACCCGCCGCTAACCACCAGCAACTAGCCACCAACCAGTCACTCACCACGAGTCACCACTCGGCACACAACAGCAGCCACACAAAAGGCTAAGGAACCATCATGGAAGCAACACCGCGCGGGGCGCGCATCGAGCTCAACAACTTCAGCTGGCACCACCCCGGACGCCCAGAACCCGTCATCAGCGGACTCAACCTCACCATCAACCCCGGTGAAAAAGTCCTGCTACTGGGCACCTCCGGCGCCGGCAAATCGACGCTCCTGCACGCCATCGCCGGTGTGCTCCATGATGACGACGGCGAATCCGCCGGCGGCACCATCACCATCAACGGGCAAGCACCCGCCGAAGCACGCGGCACCGCAGGCATGATGCAGCAGGACCCCGAATCCTCCATCGTCATGGCAACCGTCGGCAACGACGTAGCGTTCGGCCCCGAAAACCTGCGCGTACCCCGCGAAGAAATCTGGGACCGCGTCGCCGAAGCCCTCACCGCAGTAGGGCTCAACCACCTGCCCCTCGACCACCCCAGCAGCGCACTGTCCGGCGGACAGAAACAGCGCCTCGGCCTGGCGGGCATCCTCTCGATGCACCCCGGCGCCATGATCCTCGACGAACCCACCGCCAACCTCGACCCCTCCGGCGTGCAGGAAGTACGCGACAGCATCCTCACCGCTGCCGAGGCGACCGGCGCGACCCTGCTCGTCGTAGAACACCGCGTGAGCATCTGGGCACCGCACATGGACCGCATTATCGTGCTCGGCGAAGGCGGCACCATCACCCACGACGGCGCACCCGACACCGTACTCACCGAAGCCCGCCAAGAACTCATCGACGCAGGCGTGTGGGTACCCAACTACGTGCCGCGTGCACCGCAGAGCGACAGCGATAGCGAACACGGCGAAGCGCTACTGCGCGCCGAAAACCTCAGCATCACCCGCGCACAACCCACCCCCAAACAACGACGCGCACGCCGACGCACCATCAAACGCTTCGGCGACACCCCCGCACCCGCACCCATCGACCTGCCTGTCCTGCGCGGCGGCATCAACCTCACCCTGCACGCCGGCGAACACCTCAGCGTGCTCGGCCCCAACGGCGCCGGCAAATCAACCCTAGCCCTCACCCTCGCAGGGCTCCTCACCGCACCCGATGGCACCCTCACCGCCACCGACGCGCTCCGTAATTACGACGGTAACCACGGCGGCAACCACGGCGGCGACCGCGCCCACTGGGACGTGCCCACCTGGACCCCCGCCCAAATGCTCAGCCGCATCGGCTACGTCTTCCAAGAACCCGAATACCAATTCATCCGCGGCACCGTACGCGAAGAACTCGAACTCGGCCCCCGCCGACTCGCCGCACTCACCCGCACCCCCCTCAACGAAGACGACCTCACCGCCCGCACCGATGACCTGGCGGCCCGCCTGCGCCTCGCCCACCTACTCGACGCCAACCCCTTCACCCTCTCCGGCGGCGAAAAACGTAGGCTCTCCGTCGCCTCCGCACTCGCCACCGCACCCAAAATCCTCATCCTCGACGAACCCACCTTCGGCCAAGACGCACGCACCTGGGCAGAACTCGTCGACCTCATCCGCGAACTACTCGCAGGCGGCACCGCCGTCATCTCCATCACCCACGACGAAGACTACACCGCCGCACTCGGCGGCAACCACATCACCCTACCCACCCTCACCACCCCCGGAAAGGAGAACGCATGAACACCGACTTCTTCGGCACCATCGACCGAACCAGCTACTTCAGCAACCTCAACGCCGGCGTAAAACTCATCGTCTCCTTCACCCTCATCATCGCCGCCCTCATCGTGCGCGACCCCCTCACCTCCGGAATCCTCTTCGCCCTCGAACTGCTCGGATTTATCCTCGTCGGATTCCGACCCGTCAACGTCCTCACCCGCTTCTGGCCCATCCTCATCGCCGTCATCACCACCGGCTGGTCCGTCGCCATGCTCAGCGCCAAAACCGGCACCACCATCCTCGACCTCGGCTTCAACAGCATCACCACCGACTCCGCCGCCGTCGGCGCAGCCATGATGATCCGCTCCCTCGCCATGGTCCTACCCACCCTCGC
>QWCW01000583.1_pt1 | contig 11716 bp, 12 predicted proteins | sample 1972691 | NCBI WGS metagenome assembly QWCW01 (sample SAMN09866698, study PRJNA288562) | Human oral metagenome isolate pre2_saliva, whole genome shotgun sequencing... | reverse complement strand
GGCTGCAGACACACCCCAAGAACCCTTAGTATAGATTTCTCCTAAGAGTTTTAAGTCCCACTTATCACTAATTGCAAAGTAGTAGCCACCATCACGAAGGTAGAAACCACGGTCGCTTTCATCACCATAACTTGGCATAATGAAACCACTTGAATACTTCTTTGAGAATGGGAAGAAACCGTATGGGATTGCCAATGGTAAAGGAACATCCGCCACAACAAGATAAGCTGGTCCAAAGACAACATCCTTACCTGGGCGAACTTTTGCACGAGAAAGAGCTATATAAAAGTCAGGATGAGGTTTATCACAAGTCGTGTAACGACCATGCTGCAAATAAACAGCCCCCGTGGAATCACGTTTACCTACCTCTCCACTAAGGAAACCTTCTTGTTGCTCGGTATAGATACCTTTAATCAAACCCTTCTTTGACTTAAAGTTAAAAGCCATTGTATCACTCTTATACTCATCTTTACCCATTGTAAAGACAGGCTTTCCCTTGATACCACCTTCTGCTGTAGAATCCGCTGTACCCGTTGCACGCACAGTGCTCTTATCAAGATTCATATGTACCTTGTCACTCGAAAGCTTCATATTCTCATAATCGACCTTCGAGTTGCCGTACAAGTATGCAGTACCCGATTCTGCATCATAAACGAGCGAGTCTTCTGCAGAGTATTTAACAGGTGCATCAATACCATTTGAGCGTGCACGCATCAGGCTATCAGCACGGATAGAATCATCAATTGATTTATTATGATGATAGATTGCCAACTGAAGAGAGTCCATCTTCGTGGTATCTGGGATATTCTTATCAACCGCCTTACTATCCTTTGCACTTTGCCCTTTCAGCAAAGTGTCAACTACAACTGCGCTTGCCTTTGCCTTCTTAATCTTCTTACCTTGAGGTACAGGCATATTGACGCTTGCCATTGCAAACACAACAACAAAGGATAATAGGAATATAATGCTCTTATTTCTCATTGCCTAAATAACGTACAAAAATACTCAAATAATGTCGAACATAAACACCATTACGCTATTTTAACTTTTTCAATAATGTACTTGAGTATAGCTTAAATATCACCAACAATTCATTAGATACACATTTCTTACTCATAATACGGCTTCTTTATAATATCTCAAATCTATTAATACAACCCTGAAAAGTATTTACATTTCCACAAACAGAAGATCTGCAAATTGGAACAAAAACACGTGTAGAGAGCAAGTTTATAACACCTTGTCATAAAAGCAATTACAGAGCCATTCCCAAAAGGACGTTAACAAGGGTCCAAAAGGGCGTTAACACCACGTTAAAAGAGCATATTTTAGAAGTCATAAGACCATGTACTACTTTAGAAAGGGTGCGAAATGTTTTTACAGCCATAACTACCTATATGAGTAATTTGCTGTTAGAAGACGAGAAAATTCTATTCTACTTGAACTTAATCTAAACACAACCCTAACGTTTCTACAAGCTTCTTTGCAGGTTGATTCGTTTGCATTAGTTTATCAAACGACTCACGTGGCGTAAGCATTGGCTTAATCTCTTCATGTTTGGCGAGACGAATCTCTACCTCTATTTGTCCATTGTGTAGCTCATTTGCCAAGGTAGCACGGATACGCGACTTAATCGCTCGCATCTCTTTGAGCTGAATGTTATTATCAGCAAGTACCAAGATTGCGGGATATTCTGTGATAGTAGGCGTAATATTCTTCATACGTTGTGCCAACGCTTGCATCTTCTCAGGCATACGTGAGCACATAGCTCGCCAACTCACAACAAGATCTTGCTGTGAAAATCCTTCTTTTTCGTCCTTATTGGTAATTTCAACTTCTTCTTCCTGCTTTCGTTTCTTATCGGTTTTTATCAGATTATCGAACGACATTGACAATGAGCCGAGGTTCACAGACTTCGGAAGAGATGACGATATCTTTGCGTAAGAACGTTCAACAGAGGTTTCAGTAATTGCTTTTACAGACGATGACACAACCTCAACAGACACTGTCCCAACATCATTAGAGCCACGAGCAGTGTCATTATCATCACGTTTCAGGCTCCCGACCACCTGCGGAGTCGGTTTCTGTTGAGCCTTCAGAATAAGATTCTTGAACAGGGTTTTTAATCGTTTAGGGCTACGCCCCGAGGCTGGGACATCATCATCCTTCTGCGTAATCTGTGCCACTTGGATGAGCGTCAACTCAACTAACAAACGCTTGTTAGAACTCTGCCGATATTCCACATCACAGCGATTCATAATCTGCAATGCCGTATAGAGGAAGTTGACAGGACTTTTCTGTGCCTGCTGCTGATAACGATTGCGCAATTGTTCGCTAACCTCAAGCAAAGGGAGGGTCTGAGCATCCTTTGCCATCAACACGTTACGAACATGAGAGGCCAGTCCGTTGATAAGGTGCCCACCATCAAAACCCTTATTGATAATCGTATTTAGGAGCACCATAATCTCACTAACTTTATTTTCTAAAGCCAGGTCGATGATATTGAAATAATTCTCAGCATCGAGTACATTCAAGTCCTCTATCACCTTCTGATAAGTGATATTTCCTTGAGAAAAGCTAGCCGCTTGGTCGAAGATTGAGAGTGCATCACGCATTCCACCATCAGCTTTCTCTGCTATAACGTTTAGCGCCTCTTCGTCATACTGTATGTTCTCCTTCTCAGCAACACTTTTAAGATGGTTGATGATGTTGGGGACTGTCATACGTTCGAAGTCGTAGATCTGACAACGAGAAAGAATCGTTGGAAGAATCTTATGTTTCTCAGTTGTTGCAAGGATGAAGATAACATGTGCAGGTGGTTCCTCCAACGTCTTAAGGAAAGCATTGAAAGCTGCAGTAGAGAGCATGTGAACCTCATCAATGATAAAGACCTTATAACGCCCTACCTGAGGCGGGATTCGTGTTTGCTCCATCAATGACTTGATATTCTCAACAGAGTTATTGCTGGCGGCATCTAACTCGAAGATATTATAACTTCGTCCTTCTCCAAACGCTTTACAACTCTCACATTCGTTACAAGCCTCACCATCAGCCGTTGGATGTTCGCAGTTAATAGCCTTGGCAAAGATACGAGCACAAGTTGTCTTACCCACACCTCGTGGACCGCAGAAAAGGTAAGCATGAGCTAGTTTACCACTCTTCACAGCATTCTTTAGCGTGGTAGTTAACGCCTGTTGTCCTACGACAGAATCAAAGGACATCGGACGGTACTTGCGCGCCGAGACAATATATTCATCCATATTTTTGAAAATCTAATTGTATATGCAAAGGTAATAAAAGTTAAGAGAAGAGGAGGAAGGTAGAAAGAATTAAATTGTTAATTTGCTAAAAATATAGATGTATCATGCCCCAGTGTGCAATCTTTTCCTTACTTTTGCAAAAAATTAATGTAAAGAAGTGAGTAAGATTACCGGACATATTTACAATTTTTTCAGTCGATTTAAGTTTCATATCGTCATTATCTTAGGCGTACTCATTGTAGGCGTATTGGATGAGAACAGCTTTATGAAACGTATAGAGTATGCTTATCAGATTGAAGACCTAAAAACTGAAATCCAAAATTACGATACTCAATATAAGCATGACACACAAGTGCTTAAGGAACTAAAGACAGATCCCAAGGCTGTAGCAAGAGTGGCTCGTGAGCGCTACTTTATGAAAGCTGACAATGAAGATATCTTTGTGCTGAGTGATGATGAGCATCAAACAGAAAACACTGCAAAAAATGAAACAACTGAATAAACTCCAATCTATCATTTACCTTTTCGGAGGAATCATAATGGTTGCAGGTGCAGGTTTCTACGCCTTTTTATTGATTCAGCCTATAGCATGTTGGCTTATGCTTGTTGGTGCCATTGCATTTGCACTCATGCAGTCACGACAGCGTTATTTTGGTACTTCACTTACTATTCGCCGCTTGTGCAAAATCATGTCTCTAGCAGGTTGTGGATTCATCCTTGCTGGATTCTTTATGGTGGAAGATTCTTATCATTTTCTTCGTCCTCTGTTTGCAGGCTCGTTAGATAGTTATGATAGTTATGTAAACATCTTTCATCACAATTGGGTTATTCTTCTTCTCATTTCTGCTATCATTGAGATGTATACAACTCATCGTATCAGCTACGAACTAAAAAAAGAAAGCGAAGTTCAAGAACCTAAAAAAAGCTAAAAGTTTACAGATAGTTTTAATTTGAATGAAAAAGTTTCTCGGCTTCAATTATAGAATGTAATTTTGTCAGAAAAGAAATATAACCCGTTTAGTTATCTATGAATAAGATCCTCTATGCACTCTTAACGCTGTTAGCGTTTACTTCATGTGCCAACTCATTCAACATACAAGGAAGCTCCAACGTATCAAGTTTGGACGGAAGGAAGTTGTATTTGAAAACAGACCAATCTGACTCGCTAATTGACTTAGATTCATGTGATGTAGTTCATGGTCAGTTTGCTTTCCATGGAACAGTTGACTCTACGAAGATTGCACAGATTTTCATGGATGACATAAACCTTCAGTTCCCTGTTGTCATTGAGAAGGGAGATATCACAATGAAGTTAGACAACACACAGCAACGTGTCAGTGGAACTCCATTGAATGATAAACTAAATTATTTCTGGACGAAGTTCATTCAGCTTCGCAATCAATATGCAGAGATTGATCATGAGGAGAGTGCAGCCATCATGAATGGCCAGGATGAAGAAACGGTTAATGCTCAACTTATCAAGAAAGCTTTAGGCGTATATGACAAAGGCGATAAACTCTTTACAAAGTTCATCACAGAGAATTTCAATAACATTCTTGGTCCATGGTGTTTCCTTACTCGTATCAGTTATGAAACAACCCCTAATGCTTATCCTGTTTGGATGAATGATTATATGTATTCCAATGCTATTAATCAGTTACCATCATGGATAGAGTATATTATGAGCAAGGCGACAGATACGTTTAAGCAAAATACTCAGATAAAAGAATTCTATAAAAACTTCCAACAAGCACAAAAGGAAATGAATGGAATGGTTGACCCAGCGGGCTTAGCTGATGCTGCAGGAACAACTCCAAATGCCGCAGTAGCTCCTCCAACTCCAGCACAGATGGCAGGCGACTCCATTCCAAAGTAAAACCTTACACTTCTTCTTGTTCGGTATTCTTTGTTTAAAGAATTGCCCATCTTCTTCTGAGACTCACATACGCTCTTATGTATCACCTCAGAATGGAAAATAAACAACCCCCTAACAGTAAAAAACATGAGGAAACTCATTCAAGGCGGAACAATCGTCAACGAAGGGCGAAGCTTTATTGGTTCGCTCATTATAGAGGATGATTGTATCAAAGAGATTATAAAGAATAACGAAACTCCCCGTGGTATATTTGACGAAGTCGTCAATGCCACGGGGTGCTTTGTTTTACCAGGTGTCATTGACGACCATGTTCACTTTCGCGAGCCAGGACTAACAGAGAAGGCTGACATTGATAGTGAGAGCCGTGCAGCTGCCTATGGTGGTGTCACCTCTTACTTTGAAATGCCAAACACTAATCCACAAACGACAACATTAGAGGCTTTACATGATAAATGGCAACGTGCCAAACACTCAAGCCATGTGAATTATAGCTTCTTTATCGGTGCTACCAACACAAACTATAAACTATTCCCGCAGTTGGATACCCACTCTATTCCTGGTATAAAACTCTTTATGGGAGCCTCAACAGGGAATATGCTTGTTGATCGACGAGAAGCATTAGAAATGACTTTCCGTACTGCTGCAGAATTGAATCTACCAGTGATGACACACTGTGAGGATTCTGGTATTATCAACGAGAATATGAAAGTTGCCAAAGAACAGTTTGGCGACGACCCAGATATTACACATCATTGGGAGATACGTAGTAATGAAGCTTGCTGGGCATCTTCGTCATTGGCTGTGGAGTTAGCCAGAAAATATAAGACACACCTTCATATAGCTCATATCTCTACTGCCAAGGAACTCTCTTTAGCTAATCAGTCTGAAGACGAAGGAAGGATAACCTTAGAAGCTGTCATTGCACACATTGCCTTCTCAAATGAGGATTACCTTACGAAGAAAGCACTCATAAAGTGTAACCCTTCTGTCAAAACGATTGCTGACAGAACAGTTATTCGGCAAGCACTAACCGACGGGCGAATCACAATAATAGGTACCGACCATGCTCCTCACCTGTTGGCACAGAAGCAAGGTGGATGCGCTAAGGCAGCATCAGGTATGCCGATGATTCAGTTCTCACTTGTTACGATGCTCGAGTTAGTTGATGAAGGTATTCTGACAATAGAACGGCTGGTCGAACTCATGTCACACGCACCCGCTCGTCTCTTCCACATTGACCAACGAGGCTTCTTACGTGAAGGATATAAAGCAGATATCACTATCGTCTCACCTCAACAACCTTGGACTGTAAACGAAGATTGTATTCAGAGTAAATGTAAGTGGAGCCCTATGATGGGACATACCTATCAATGGCGTGTATTACACACCTTCTGTAATGGTCACCACCTACTAAACAATGGGAAGTTTGACGACACAATACGTGGTGAAAGGATAACTTTCAGAAATGAAAAATAAGTCATAATGAACGAAAACAAAGTAGATAACAAAAGTAAAATAGTAACATACAATATCAGCGACGTCTCTCCTTACATTAACTGGGCATTCTTCTTCTATGCGTGGTCAATGAATGGTAAGGCAAAAGATGCACAACTAGAGTTACGCAATGAAGCTGAACAGATGTTGGCTGGTATGGAAGGAAAATACCACACACGTGCTGTCTTTGCCCTATGCGAAGCCAATAGTGAAGGCGATGACATCATCGTCAATGGCATGCGTGTCCCAATGTTACGTCAGCAGAAAGTTATTCCGGGCAAACCTAACCTCTGCCTAGCTGATTTCATACACCCTGCTTCTTCGGGTATCAAGGATGCAATAGGTCTCTTTGCCACTTCTGTTGATGCTAACTTTACCGAGAATAATGAGGAAGATCCCTACCAACGTATGCTCTCTCAAACCATAGCTGACCGATTAGCTGAGGCAACAGCAGAGAAGTTCCACGAAGATGTTCGTAAAAAGCTTTGGGGGTATGCGCCAGATGAGCACCTCACCTTAATGGAGATTTTTGCAGAGAAATACCAAGGCATACGACCTGCTGTAGGCTATCCTTCTATCCCTGATACAAGTGTAAACTTCCTTTTATATGATTTATTAGATATGAAGGGAATTGGCATTAAACTTACAGAAAGTGGAATGATGGTACCACACGCAAGTGTCTCAGGCTTTATGTTTGCGCATCCACAAAGCCGTTACTTCGATTTAGGCAAGATTGATAACGAACAACTAGAAGATTACGCTCACCGGCGCAAGCAGCCTGTTGAGACTTTAAAGAAGTATCTTGCTTCTTCTCTTTTAAAGAAATGATAGCCAGAATCGTCATATATCTTATATTAACAATAGTGCTGTCCGACCTCTACATCGACATCCACTATTTCCGTAAGCGTTACCAAATAGCATGGTGGAAACGCCTGCTTTGGTGGCTTCCTACCATAGTTATGGTTGTTTACACCTGCGCTATGGCATCCATTCGCAACTTTGCACCTGACAACCTCACCTGGCTGAACACTTATCTATTTCTTCTTGGAATGTTCGTCGGCCCTAAAGCAATCTTCGCTCTCACCTCATTCATAGGTACGATAGTACGCAAATACATCATTTGCACTAATCGGAACTGGGGACATTATATAGGAATTCTCTTGGGTTGCTTTGCCTTTGGGACATTTGTTTATGGTCTTACATCTGGTGTCTCTAACATAAGAGTAAAGCACATTGACCTCTATTTCAAGGATTTACCAAAATCTTTCGATGGTTATCGAATTGTACACGTATCTGATTTACACCTAGGAACCTTCAATGGATGGCGCAGTAAGATTTTGAAAGCAGAGATGGATAGTATTGAAAAGCAGAAACCTAACCTCATCTGCTTTACGGGTGATTTACAGAATATACGCCCAGAGGAGGTAGAGAAAATGTCACACGTCATTCGCCAACCGATGAAAGGAACGATCTCCGTTTTAGGAAATCATGATTATACGGAATATATCAAGGGCAATGCGAAGGAGAAAGCTGCACAAGAAGCTCGTTTGATAGTAGCTGAAGAGAAAGTCTTAGGATGGACCCTCCTACGTAATCAGAACACTCGCATCACATCACCTACAAAGGAGTCTATTTATATATGTGGGACAGAGAATGATGGTAAACCACCTTTCCCAAACTATTCTGACTACAGAAAGGCAACCAGCGGTATTGCGCCTAATGCATTTGTGATTATGCTACAGCATGATCCCTCAGCGTGGGAACGCTCAATACTCCCAAAGACTACGGCACAACTGACACTCAGTGGACATACACATGGCGGACAGATGCAACTTTTCGGATGGCGTCCAACAAGTTTAAGACAGAAAGAAGACTATGGACTTTATGAACAAAACAGACGTTATCTTTATGTCACAGCAGGATTAGGAGGCCTTGTACCCTTCCGTCTCAACATGCCGAATGAAATAACGGTGGTAACACTACATACAAAGAAATAGTATAAAAAGAATACATCTATGAGCAATCCTACATCTCAGAAGAAAGAACAACATTCATTTGTAATGCAGATAATCAATAGTCTGTATAAGCTTTATACACTCTTCATCTTCTTACCTCTCTTTATCATTGCCTCAGTACTTACTGCTTTAACAACAACTGTAGGTAGTCAATTGGGGAATGGACATTTCTGGGGTTATTATCCTGGTAAATGGTGGTCATGGTTCACTATCCGAATGCTCTTCCTCCCTGTAAAGATTGAAGGACGCGAGAACATTGACCCAAAGCAGAGTTATGTCTTTGTCAGCAACCACCAAGGGGCTTTTGACATCTTCCTTATATACGGCTTCCTCGGTCGTAACTTCAAATGGATGATGAAAAAAGCTATTCGTAAGATTCCATTGGTGGGACTGGCTTGTGAGAAAGCCCACCACATCTTTGTGGATAAGAGTGGCGCAAGCAAAATCAAAAAGACTTACGACACAGCACGTGAGACCCTTAGTGGCGGAATGTCGGTTGTCGTTTTTCCTGAAGGTGCACGTAGCTTTACAGGGCACATGGGCAAGTTCCGTCGTGGCGCCTTCATGCTTGCAGACGAGCTTCAGTTACCTGTTTGTCCACTTACCATCAATGGCTCCTTCGACGTGATGCCTCGCACTAAAGACTGGCATTTCCCTCACTGGCACCCACTCTGTCTGACCATTCACAAGCCTATCTTCCCTAAAGGGAAAGGCACAGAATTTGAAAAGGCAGCCATGAATGAAGCTTACGACTCTGTTATGGCTGGTCTCACGCCCGAATATCAAGGCTACGTAGAGAATCCAGACCAATAAAAACAGACAAAAACTTGTCAGTATCATATTTTTATACTACATTTGTCCTATCAGTATAAAAGAATCATTATGAGTAAACAAACGATTGATACATATAAACTGACGGGCGTTGAAGAGCCTTCTGACGAGGTCCTTTCACAACTTATGCGTGAGGCTGCTGCAATAGCTAAGGAAAGAAACGAGAAAGCTCACCAACAACTATTCTCTCAACTTCGTAAAGAAGCTGCCAAAAGATTAAAGGAATGGAATAATAAAAATATTTCCAACCCAATAACTTCTCTATGATAAATGAAAATCATCGCCCAGTTCTTATAGTTATTGCTGGACCTAATGGGTCTGGTAAGACGACTATTACCTCTCGAATTCTACATCATGAATGGATGGAGAATGCTATATACATTAATCCTGATATTATAGCACAAGAGAAATTTGGCGACTGGAACTCTCATGAGGCTATTATGAAGGCTGTTGATTATTCTGAGCGCTTAAGAGAAGAGTGTTTAGAGAAGAAACAAAGTATTATATTTGAAACTGTTTTATCAGTTGAGTCTAAGATAGATTACATAAAACGAGCAAAAGACGCAGGTTTTTTTATACGCTTATTCTTTGTTTCAACATCTTCTCCTACAATTAATGCTTCAAGAATAGCTAAACGAGTTTTGGAGGGTGGACACGATGTTCCCATTACCAAAATTATATCACGATACAATCGCTCAATTATAAACTGTGCTATTGCATCAAAAATTGCAGATAGGGCATACGTTTACGACAATTCTATCACTAACGAGGATGCTAAATTACTTTTCCGTATGTCTGAAGGAGAGGTAATAAAGCAATACACAAGCGAGATACCCGAATGGGCAGAAACAATTTACTATCAAGGAAACATTTAATTATTGAAACCGCCTGATATTTTTGTTACTTTCAGGTAAATATACTACTTTTGCAAAAAACAAAAATCTATGACAAGCGATAGCATTGTAATTATACCGACATACAACGAAAAGGAGAATATTGAGAAGATTATCCGAGCGGTATTTCAGTTGGAGAAGTTTTTTCATATTCTAATCATTGATGATGGCAGCCCTGATGGTACAGCTCAAATCGTACATAATCTGATAAAGACAGAGTTCTCTGATCGTCTCTTTATCATTGAGCGTTCAGGAAAACTAGGTTTAGGTACAGCCTATATCACAGGCTTCAAATGGGCATTGGAGCATGACTACGACTACATCTTTGAGATGGATGCCGACTTCAGTCATGACCCTAATGACCTCCCTCGTCTCTATGCTGCAACCCACGACGAGGGTTACGACGTTGCAGTTGGTTCACGTTATGTTAGTGGCGTAAACGTTGTTAATTGGCCTATTGGACGTGTATTGATGAGCTATTTTGCGAGTAAATATGTACGTATCGTAACAGGTTTCCACGTGCATGATACTACTGCGGGCTTCGTTTGTTATCGTCGTCGTGTTCTTGAAACAATCCCACTAGATCAGATTCGCTTCAAAGGCTACGCCTTCCAAATAGAAATGAAGTACACCGCCTACAAGATAGGTTTTAAGATTAAAGAAGTCCCGGTCATCTTTGTCAATCGCCGTGAAGGAACCAGTAAGATGAGTGGTGGTATCTTCTCAGAAGCATTCTTCGGTGTCATCCGACTCCGTATGGATGGTTGGTTCAGAAAGTATCCTAAGATAAAGAACTAAGATTTAAACCAAATAATAGTAACAGCCATAACCCACTAAGGTTATGGCTGTTACTGTTTACACAAGTGACTTTGTCTTTAAACAGGTTGGAAACTATGGTAGTACAAATCAATTGTATAGAAACATTAGAAAGTAAATACGGGAGGTTCAAGTTTAATTTACTTTTTACTAATTAAACTAACAAACTTGTATCTATATTCATACAAATCTTGCATCTCATAACGTGGACCGTATATTTTTACTATGATAAGGTATTCGTGTCCTTCTTCATAGATACTATCAAATCCATCAATATGAGATACAACAGATTTTCTCATATCTTTATCAACTATGACGTAGCCTTTATTTTTCGATCTAATAGATGTACCGGGATAGAAGTAGTCTTCTTTATGTGATAATACGCTTACCGTATCTGTCTTAACATACTTGTAGTCACCATCTACGTCTTCATCCTTTGTACATCCCACAAAGAGAAATAACATTAAAGATGCTATAATGTATAGATGTTTAATCATAATAATATGAATTAAAAAAATATTTTATCATTAC
>QWCW01000656.1_pt1 | contig 11756 bp, 5 predicted proteins | sample 1972691 | NCBI WGS metagenome assembly QWCW01 (sample SAMN09866698, study PRJNA288562) | Human oral metagenome isolate pre2_saliva, whole genome shotgun sequencing... | reverse complement strand
TAAAAATATTATTATTGAACAGCGCAAAGATAACAACAAAACGGTCAATTAGCAAAATCAAAATTGGACTTTTTTACGCTCAGAGAAAACAAAAACTCACACGCATTCCATAGTTTTTCTTTTTAACCCCTCTTTCTTTCGCACACTATTCCCCACAAGGGCACCCAAAACGCCTCCCTACACCTCCACCACGCAATAGCAGTTGCCACGCCGACGGTGGGCGGTCGGGAAACCTAAGCTGCGCACCTCACGGCCGAAAGTTTGGAGCGAAAGACCACGCACCGCCGCGGGACAACGGCGGCGAAAACGGTCATACAATTCCGTCACCGTGTGCCACTCGCCCGGCGCATCGGTCGTGGGCAGGCGATAGAAGCGCGCAAAACGCTCCGCCAAAGGCGAGAAAACGCGGAAGGGCGCGTTCGAGCGCTCCAAAGCCTCGGTCGTCGCCCGATCCAAATAGCAGGGCGCACCCGACAGCACCTCACTGCGCAACTGCGCAAAGAGTTGCGCGTGGTCGATGGGCGAGCAGTCGATCGGCGCATTCACCTCCACACAGACGAAACGACGCGAACCCGTGGGGTCGGTCAGCACCTCGTTCACATTGCTCGTGGCGATGAACGAGGCCACGCGCGGCAGCGCCATCAACTCCTGCCGATAAGTCCGGCGCACGGAGAGCGATTTGAGTTGCAAGAGGTTTTTGAGCGTCGCATTTTGCCGCGGCGTGTAGCGGTCAAACTCGTCGAGGTTGATCAGTCCGAGTTTCGCCAAGCGCGGTTCGTGCGCAGCCGTGGCGGTGAGTTCAAACTTGTCGGCATAGTAGTCGCTCAATTCGGGGGGCATGAGCAGGCGGCAAAAGGTGCTTTTGCGCAATCCCTGTCGGCGGCTCACGAGGAGCGGCACCAAGTCGTTGGCCGTCACGGTGGGGTGCGCCATCCACTGCGCCGCCAGCGCGCGCAGCCACACCGAGAAGCACTGCACCCACAGTGCGCTCGCCGAGATGCGCTCGGCCAAGGGGCGCAAGCGGTCGCGGCCGTCCCACGCGGGGAGCTGCTCCATGAAGTGGGTGAGAGGATGGTAGGCCGAGATGAGCGCTGAGTGCAGCACGCGCTCCACATCGCGCTGCCACACCCCGATGCGCGCATCGATGGCGTGGATCGCCAGGGTGTTGAAGTCCAAGGGGGTGACACGGCGAAAGGCGGCGGCCGATCCGCGCTCGCGAAATTCGGGCATCTCGGCCAGCAGGTTGTAGCGAAACTCGTGCCGCTCCTCGAGCAGGCGCAGCAGTTGCTCGTGAAGGGGCGAAGGCTTCGCCCCCTTCTCCTCCGCACGGGGCGAAACAGCGGGAACGGCCGCTGCTGCCGCGGGCTGTTCGGTACCGACGGGTGAGGGCGCGGAGGAAACAAAATGCCGCAGGAACCAACGGCACAAGAGACGGAAAAAATTAGGCATAGTGTCAAGATTTGAAGGTGAAACAAAGGGTGCCCTGCATTCCGCGCTCGGGCTTGCAACGGTAGGTGTTCGCCGTCGATGGCAGCGAGGGGGGCGAGCAAAGGAGAAAACGCCACAGGGAGAGCGGCGATCGACTCCGACGCACAGCGGGGCTACACTTACCAATACAATCGAAGGGGGCGAAATGTGACAGTCGGCGCCCAAAAATTTTCCGACTTGCGCTGCGAAGCACCCGACACCGCACACACAAACCGCTCTCTTTCAACATCAAAGGAGTACATTTCTCAAAATCACAAAAAACACAAAATCACACTTTCTCCTCTCGTCATTTTGCTCCGCTGTGCGCTGTCGCACTCCCCAGTCCGTCGACTATCGGGGGTGGTGCACCCATCGACAAGCCGACAGGCCGTTGCCCCACCTTGCGGCCGCCGCCCCCGCCCTCCCTGTCGCGACGAGGAAAACAACACGACTTTCACGCCAAAGTCCACTCCTTTTCGCCGGAAATGCACCACTCTTCGTCCCTTCCTCACACGCGGGTGACACGACACGCGCCCTCTCATCCGCACTTCAGTCGAGGTGCATTTTTTGCCTTCACCCTTCACCTTCACACCTATCCATCTGATACACAAACTCTTTCACGTGAACTTCACCCTCATTTTTTGCTTCACCGAGGTGAAGGCAAAGGGGGTGAAGCCTTCACACTTATCACCCTATTGTCCAACGATTTACGCGCAACAGGTGAAGAAGTGAAGGCAAAAAACGAAAAACGGCGGACGCGCCCGCGCGCGAGGAAAACACCAAAAAGGCAGCTGGATTGCACTTCGATTTTGGGAGTACGAGCACGTCTATCTCACCTCTCCTAAAAATCCATTGGTTTCAACGTTGGGGCTTTTCCTCCCCGAATCGGGTTTAGATGATCATTGGTTCGACTCGGGGGAGCTTCGCCGGCTCAATGAGGTGGAGATAGGACGACTGCGCAGGAGGACATCATGCCCGATGCCGGACAAACAAAAAGCCGCCGCTCCGAAAGAGCGACGGCTGTAGGGGGTAAGGCGAAGGGCGCGATCAACCACGCTTCCAAACGCTTTCGACGGCGTTGCCTTCGCTGCGCACCAAAGTGACTTTCACACTCGGATAGTTTTTGAGATCTTCGGTGGGCAAGACGAGGGTAAAGCGAGCATCCATCCACTTGTAGCCTTCGGGGCTGATGAATGGCAGCGACAGACGACGCGGGGCGCGGTTGCTTCCCTTGCGCGTTTCGAGGAGTTCTTGGGGAGTGGTCGTGACGAGCCACGCGTGGGCAGACACGTCGTGAGCTTTGCCCTCGGCATCCACACCTTCGACCTTCACGCCGCCCAGTCCACGCACGACGGCGCTCTTGGGATATTCGAACTTGGCATACTTCACCTCCTTGTTCCAGCCGTAGGCGGCATTGACCTCGTAGAAGGTGCTATCTTTGGGGGTAACCTTGGCCAACGACAGGGTGTCTCCGGTCACGGTGCACGCCAAACGCGTTTCACTGCCTACTGCTTTTCCCTCTACCCTGAGACCGGTGGGCGTCACGAAGCCACCGATGACGGAGGTAGCGTCTTCGGGAAGTTTACCGTTGAAGTAATCTTCGTTGACTCGGGTCACACTCGCGTCGCTGAGGATCGCATGGGGTGTCGCCGCGGGCGTCTGCCACTTACCGTCTACTAATTGGGCACGCGGCGTTTCGGGCACATTCGACATTTCGCCGTCCTTGTCGCAAGAGGCTACACTCAGTACGGAAACTCCTCCCAACACGAGGGAGCAAGCCAAAGAGAAGGTCATTTTCTTCATAGGTAATTATCGTTTGGATCGTTTATTGGTTCCGGGGATGAAAAACTCCATCTCCCCCTCAACAAGTCTACTGCGCCACCGAAGAGATGAGCGTGCGAAAAAACGGCAGTTTCGAATTTATCCTCGTTGAGAGATGGACGAGATTGCAAATATAAAAACTTCAAACAGCGCAAAACAAAATATACCACAAAAATAACACCACAAACAATTTTACCTCGTCTTTTGCCATTTTAGAATATACAAAAAGCAACTAAATTCGCATTTCGACAAACAAACGCAGAGATTGAATGATAAACGAAGCAAGAAAAACATATTTCATTGACAAACGAAAGTATTATCGTACAGGAACAACACAACAAAAGAGAACAGACACAGAATATACCACAAACAAGACATTTTTATGCGTCGATTTTCTTGAGACACCGCTTGAAAAGCGAAAAATTGCGGAATACGCAAAAAACCAATTTCCCCATTTTCGCCGAAAATAAAACGCAAGGGAGCGAAATAGTTTTCGTATCTTTGTGCCCGTCCACCGGTTTGCACGGAGAGCCGTGCCCGGGGTCTCACACTACTTTTTTACTTTCATCGCAATGAAAAAACTTCTCACTCTCTTGCTTGGGTGGTTTGCCTTCGTCTCATTGGCCCTCGGTCAGCGCGTGGTGGGACGGGTGGTCGATGCCGAGACGGGCGCGCCCATCCCGTTTGTCAACCTTTTCTACAAAGGCACGCAGGTGGCCACGCAAAGCGACGTCGAGGGACGCTTCAACATGGCCTACCGACAAGGGCAACTCTTCGCCTCGTCGGTGGGTTACGTTTCGCGTTCCGTTCGACCGACGGCCGGCGGCGACAGCCTCATCATTGTTCTCAAATCGGCCGATCTCGGTTTCGGTGAGGCCACGGTGAAGGCGAAACGCACCAAGTATTCGCGAAAAGACAACCCCGCAGTGGAATTTATGCGCAAGGTCATTGCCGCCAAGAAAGGCAGCGACCTCAAACTCCACGACTACTATGCGCTGCAGCAATACAGCAAACTGAATTTCGCCGTGAGTGACGTCACACCGCGGGTGCTCGAGGACGGACAGCTCAAACGGATGCCCTTCCTCAAAGACCATGTGGAGATTTCGCCCGAAACGGGCAAACTGATCTTGCCCCTCACCGTCGACGAGACGGTGACGCAGCAGTTGTGGCGCAAAAGCGACCAAACGCGCAAAAACATTGTGATCGGGCAACGCAGCGAAGGCATCAACGACCTGATCAATACGGGCGATGTGCTCAACGCGATGATGAAGGACGTGTTCACCGACGTGAACCTCTATGACAACAACATCCGCTTGTTGCAATATCAGTTTATCTCCCCTCTCTCGTCGACCGACGGCATCGCGTTCTACCGCTACTTCCTCACCGACACCACAATGATCGACGGCGATCGCTGCATCGAGGTGCAGTTCACCCCCAACAATGCGCAGGATTTCGGTTTCTCGGGCGAACTCTATGTGCTGGCCGACAGCACCTATCGCGTGAAGCGTGTAAAAATGGGGGTGCCGATGAACACGGGTATCAACTTTGTGCAGTCGATGAAGATCGATCAGACGTACGAAGAACTGCCTTCGGGCGAACAGGTGCTGACGAAAGACAACATGCTGGTGCTGCTCAAGGCGGCGAAGAACCTGCACGAGTTTCAGGTGAAACGCAGCACAACCTACTCGGGTTTTGCCTTCGATTCCATCCCCGATGCAGCCTTTAAGTTCGCCGGCTCGACGCGTACCCTGGCCGACGCCCAGATGCAGGAGGATGCCTTCTGGGCGGAACACCGCCCGGAGCGACTAACCAACACCGAGAAGCGCATGGATTCGTTCGTGACGAGCCTGCAAAACCTGCCGGGGGCGAAACCCGTGATTTGGGTGGCGAAGGCGCTGATCGAAAACTTTGTCGAAACCTCGATTGACCCGAGTGTGCCCTCTAAGGTGGATTTGGGACCGATGAACACGGTGATCACCACCAACGACGTGGACGGCCTGCGCCTCCGCCTCTCGGCACAGACCACGGCGCACCTCAACAAGCACCTTTTTGCCAAAGGCTACTTGGCCTACGGTTTCAAAGACCACCGCTGGAAGGGCATGGGGGAACTCACCTACTCGTTCGTGCCGAAAAAATACTTGCCGCGCGAGTATCCGGTGGCCAACTTGGTGCTTTCGTACCGCGACGACGTGATTGCCCCCTCGGACTTCCACCTGCCGACCGACAAGGACAATGTGTTCTTGGCATGGAAGTGGACGAACGTCGACCACATGATGTACAACCGGAACCTGAAACTGCACTTCGAACGCGAATGGGCGAACGGTTTCCGCCTCAAAGCGCAAGTGCAGCACGACCGCAACGAACCGACCTCGGCGCTCTTCTATCAGCCGGTGGGGGCAACGGCGGCCTTGGGACTCGGCCGACCGGCAACGTTCGACGAATTGCAGGCGGCGGGACTGGATGCAGCAGCGGTGAACGTGCCGTTTCTGAACACGAGCGACGTTTCGTTCCTGCTCGAATATCAACCCGGCGCGACCTTCATCAACACCAAGCAGCGCCGCATGCGCGCCAACCACAACGCCCCTATCTTTACCCTCAGTCACACGATGGGCGCCAAAGGGCTGTGGAGCGACTACACCTACAACAACACCGAACTGGCCATCTACAAACGCTGGTGGGTGAAGTCGTGGGGCAAACTCGAAACGCATGTGAAGGCCGGTGCGCAATGGAACCGCGTCCCCTTCCCCCTCCTGCTCATGCCGTGGGCGAATACCTCGTATGTGAAAGAGGATGCGATGTTCAACCTCGTGAAGAACATGGAGTTCATGAACGACCGCTATGTCTCGGCCATGGTGTCGTGGGACTTGAACGGGAAGATTTTCAACCGCATTCCGCTCTTGAAGCGACTCAAATGGCGCGAATATCTGGGGGTGAATGCCTTGTGGGGTACGCTCACCGACAAGAACAACCCCTATTTGGCGCAAAACGCGGGGGCGACGGATCTCTATTATTTCCCCTCGCGCTTCACGGCCGCGGGTTATGAACAACAGAGCCGCGTGATGGATCGAAACACGCCTTATGTGGAAGCGATCGTGGGTATCCACAACATTTTCAAGGTCATCCACGTGCAGTATGTGCGCCGCCTGACTTACTTGAACGAACCGGGCTCAATCTACGGCGACACGCAGCGTTGGGGCATCCGCTTCATGTTCCGCGCCACATTCTAAGTGCCGCTCGCTTTTCTTACATTTTGGCGATGCGCCAAGGCTTCGGCCGGCCGCACGCCACAAACGGACAAAAACAATGTGCCGCCTCTCCATCGAGAGGCGGCACATTTTCGTTGGTGCTAAAGGAGGAAGAAGCGGGGCGATTATTTCGTTTGCTTCGTTCCCTTGGGGAGCATGATGATGGTGGCGCAGTTGCCGTCGCGCAACAGCACTTTGTTGGCGAAACGCTGCACGTCGGCACTCGTGAGCGATTTGATCGCTTCGAGATAACCGGCGCGGTTGTCCTTGTTCCAGCGGTTTTTCTGCTGCACGAGTCCTTGCCAGTAGCCGTTGTTGCGTTGTTGCTCTTCGTACTGCTTGATCTCGAAACGCTTCACTTCTTCGAGTTCGTCGGGACGAACACCGTTTTTGGCGAGTTCGTGCAGGTCTTGCTTCATGAGCAGGAGCACGGAGTCGCACTTTTCGGGGGTGAAGGGGGCGAAGACTTGGAGCGAGTAAGTATTGCGCACACCGTAGTTGAGCGATGCGTCGGCGTTTACGGAATAGGCCATACCGCGATCTTCACGAATGGACTTGAGGTAGCGCTTGGTGAGGACTTGTCCGAAGGCATCGGCAGCCACAGCGTCCTTGAGGGTGTAGGGCTGTTCGCCGTTCCAGAGCTGAATGAGCATGGCCTGCGGGCTTTCGAGTTCACGCTCGAAACGATTCATGAGCATGCCCGTGCGAGGACGAATGCCGAGGTCGGTGTAAGTTTCGCGCTTCTTCACGCCGGGAAGCGGTGCGATGTACTGCTCGCAGAAGATGCGGAGCGAGTCTTCGTTGAGCGCGCCGGTGAAGTAGAAATCGAAATCGCCGGCGGAAGCGAAGCGTTCGGTGTAGAGGCGCTTGATTTCCTCGTAGTTCACCTTGTCAAGATCGGCCATTTGGAGGGGTTCGGTGCGGGGATTAGGCGCATAGAGTGTGGTGCGCACGGAGTCGCCGAAGGCTTTTTGCGGATTCTTGTCGGCATTTTCCAACTGCGTGCGGAGCGTGGCCATGACGTTGTGGAAGGCGTCGGGATCGTTCGCCGGCTTCTGGAAGTAGAGATAGAGAAGTTCGAAGAGGGTGCGGAGATCCTTGGGTGTGGCGTTGCCTTCGAAGGTATCGGTGTACTTGCCGAGTCCGACACTGAGACCGACTTGCTTGCCGGCGAGTTTCTTCTGCAGTTCGGTGGCGGTGAAGTTGCCCCAACCGGTGGAGTTCATGACGGTTTCGACGAGTTTGCCGTTGAGCACGTCTTTATTGGCAAACTTGTAGCTGCCGCCCCAGCTGTCGGCGGTGAGGAGAATCTCGGCATCGTTGAAGTCTGTTTTCTTGAAGAAGACACGTGCTCCGTTGGAGAGGGTCCACTGCGTGTAGCCGAAGGGCGCTTTGGCAATCTTGGTCACCTTGCCGGGTTTGGGCAGCACGGGCACGAGGGGTTCGCTCTTCACATTGTCGACATAGGCTTCGACTTGAGCATCGCGACCGGCTTGCACGGCGGCTTTCATCTCGTCGACAGTAGGAACTTTAACGTCGGCCTTGTCGGGATACATGGCGAGGAAGACGAAGTTGGAGTCGTTGGCGAAGTTCATTCCGGACAAGGCTTCGTCGATGGCCTTCTTGTTGACCTGACCGGCGAGCATCTTGTAGTTGTTGTAGAGGGTGGCGATGTCGGCGGTGCCGGTGCCGTCGAGGAAGTCGCGCACGCAACGATTCACATAGTAACTGCTCTTTTGCTTCTCGCGGTTGTTATAGAGCGTCTCGTAGTTACTGAGGAAGTTTTCGCGGGCACGGAGCAATTCGCTGCCGGTGATGCCGTACTTCGTGAAGCGATTCACTTCTTTCATGACGGCCGTCACGGCTTCGGCATCGCGACCGGGCTTGGGCGAGATGTAGAGCGAGAAGGCATCTTTGGTCTTCGAGAGGAGGTAGTTGTCATAACCCAGTCCGGCCATGAGGAAGGGGCAATCTTGCTTTTGACTCATTTCGCCGAAGCGGCCGTTGAGGGCTTGCGCCATGGCGGAGATCATGTAGTCGTGGAGCAGACCGAACATCGTGCCACGGTATTCCTCGGGGATGACGTCGGTTTTGAGCATGATTGAGATGGAGGCCGTGGTTTGTTCTTTGTCCTTGTCGATGACGTAGATGGCTTGCGCATTGTCGGGCACGGGGTAGGTCTCATACTGCGCGGCGTTGGCGGGCATGGGCACGGCACCGAGAACTTGCTTCACCTTGGCTTCAACCTGTGCGACGTCGATGTCGCCCACGATCACCACGCCTTGCAGGTCGGGACGATACCACTTCTTATAATAGGCACGGAGAAAATCGGGCTTGAAGTTGTCGACGATCGACATCAGACCGATGGGAAGACGATGGCCGTATTTGCTACCGGGATAGAGTTCGGGCAGACGGCGCTCGAAAATGCGCATCGAGGCGCTGGAACGCATGCGCCACTCCTCGTGAATGACACCGCGTTCTTTGTTGATTTCCTTCTCTTGGAGGAGCAAACCGCCCGACCAGTCGGCAAGAATGTAAAGGCAGGAGTCGATGTTGTTACCGGCGACGGGCACGTCGTCAATGTTGTAGACGGTTTCGTCGGTCGAGGTGTAGGCATTGAGGTTTTGGCCGAACTTCACACCGATGCTTTCGCAGTACTTGATGAGCTGCCCATCATTGGGGAAGTGCTTCGAGCCGTTGAAGGCCATGTGCTCGAGAAAGTGGGCGAGACCGCGCTGATCATCGTTCTCCTGTACCGAACCCACCTTTTGGGCGATGTAGAAATTGACTTGTCCTTTGGGTTCGGCGTTGTGTCGAATGTAGTAGGTCAGTCCGTTGGGAAGTTTGCCCTGACGTATGGCGGCGTCGGCGGGGAGTTTGGGGACTTGCTGCGCTGCACTCGGCAGGAGTACGGCGGCGAAAAGTCCGATCAGCATGAGTTTTACCTTCTTCATGACGTTGTGTGTGAATTTATGTCGTGATGTGCGACTTGCACAAGGGCAAGCATGCCGCAAAATTAGCATAAAACAACGAAGTCGACAAAGCATACGGCGGCGAATGTTCACGAGTCTTGCATTTTTTCTTACAATCGTCCATCGTTATGCGGAAGATTACGGGATTTATGCGAACAAAATTGAGAAAAAATCGCTTTTTAGCCGTACATTCGCCGATGATCGGCGAAAGAGGCCGGCGAAAGAGGGGCAAACAGCGCCGCGCTGAAAACATTCCTTATTTTATATTGGAAGGACTCCTTATTATATATAGGTCATACATGGTGCGCAGAGCGTGAAAATAAGGGAGCGGCAAAGGCAATAAAAGGACGGCAGAGAACAAAAAGGGGGATACTGTAAGAAAGAACGGAAATTTTGTAACCTCCTTCGGCAAAGAAGCGCGTACCTTTGCACCACAAACCTCTCATCCGCGAGCGACCGCGACGCGCGCTCCTCCAACACTTGACAACATGACTCACACTACTCCTCAACTGTTGCTTCTCCTTTTCACCGCGACCGCGACGCCGGCTTTGGCCGACGGAACAGCGACCGCCGCTCCCCGCGAGCAAGCCGACACCCTCACCGACCAAGCGACGACAGCACCCAAGCAAGTGGAATTGCGCTCCGCCACAGTGTCTGCCAAGCGCAAGGGCCTCTTTCACGCCTTCGGACTGACGCAAAACAACGAAACCATCACCGGACACGAACTCCTGCGCGCCGCCTGCTGCAACCTCGGCGAGAGTTTTGTCAACAATCCCTCGGTCGATGTCAACTACAGCGACGCCGCCACCGGCGCTCGGCAGATTAAGCTCCTCGGGCTGGCCGGCACCTACGTGCAGATGCTGGCCGAAAATGTCCCCACCCTGCGCAACCTCGCCCAGCCCTTCGGCCTGAACTACGTGCCCGGCACGTGGATGGAGAGCATCCAGGTGAGCAAAGGGGCGTCGAGCGTAAAAAACGGCTATGAGTCGCTGACGGGACAAATCAATGTGGAATACAAAAAGCCGCAGGTGAAATACCCGAATGTGCTGTTGCTCAACGGCTATGCCGATGCGCACGGTCGCATCGAGGGAAATGTGGAGAGCACCTTACTCCCTTCGGCACGCTGGGGCACGACGGTGTTGGGGCATTACAGCCAAACGCTCCACACACACGACGAGAACCACGACGGACTGGCCGACCGCCCCAAGACCGAGCAGTTCAATCTCATGAATCGCTGGACGTACAACGGCGATCATCTCCTCTCGCAATTCTATCTGCGCGGCCTGCAAGAAACACGTGAGGGCGGACAGTTTGCGCATCACGGCGAAACGATGAACGACCCCTATCGCGTGACGATCGACACGAAACGGGTGGAAGCGACAAACAAAACGGCGTGGATGTTTCGTTTCACGATGAGAACAACACCAACATCGCCCTCATCCTCTCCGGCTCGCGCCACTTGCAAAACGCCAACTATGACCACCGAATTTTCAACGCGCGACAAACCAATGCCTACGCTTCGTTGCTCTTCGAAACACAGTGGCAGCGCACCCACACCCTCTCGGCAGGGCTGAGTCTGAACCACGATCATTTCGGGCGCACAGTGGGAAACGGCACTTTTGCGCCGGCGACGATGACGCAACTGCCCACTTCGGCACATGAAACGGTGGCCGGCGGTTACGCACAATACACCTACACGCTCGGCAGTGCGCTGACGCTCATGGGCGGTGTGCGCTTGGATCACAGCAACCTCTACGGCACGTTTATCACTCCGCGAGCGCACCTCAAATTCTCGCCGCGTCGCAACTTCGTCGTCCGGCTCAATGCCGGCAAGGGCTACCGCACCGCTTGGGTGCCCGAGGAGATGAACTATCTGCTCACGGGAAGCCGCGCCCTCGACTTCAGCAGTGATCACCTGCGCGAAGAGGCGTGGAACTACGGTCTCAACATCGGCTACAAACTCCCCATCGGCGGACACATCCTCGACATAAGTGCCGACTATTACTACACCAATTTCGACAAACAAGCCGTGGTGGACTACGATGCCGACCCGCATCGGATCAGCATTCACGGGCTGAACGGAAAGAGCGACTCGCACGTGGTGCAAGTGCAGGCGAGTTACCCCCTCTTTGAGGGCTTCAACCTCACAGCTGCCTATCGTTACACCAACGTGCGCACCGCTTTCGGTCGCCCCGACGGCAGCGTGAGCGTCATGGAAAAACCCCTGCAGAGTCGCTACAAGGCTCTCGTC
>QWCW01000578.1_pt1 | contig 11799 bp, 25 predicted proteins | sample 1972691 | NCBI WGS metagenome assembly QWCW01 (sample SAMN09866698, study PRJNA288562) | Human oral metagenome isolate pre2_saliva, whole genome shotgun sequencing... | reverse complement strand
AGATTTTATAATCATCTGACTTGTAATTGTCTTTTGTGACCTTATCAACTTTAGTCAATAGCTTATCAAAATATTCTTCTACGCTAATATCATCAGATGATGATGCCTGAGTGGTCGGTTCGTTGGATGACTTTTGCGTTTGATTTGTACAAGCGGTTGAAATAAAAAGTGCACAAAGCAAAACAGATGATATGGAAAAAATTCTTTTCATTTTATCCTGCTCCTTTTTTAATTAAGTAAAGCTAAATATTCTTCTTTGACCATTGTTTCATCAGCAATGGTTTTTAAGTTGTATTTTTCCATAAAAACTAGGTAATTAAATGTAGTAGTGTCTTCGGCTATATCCAACTCAGCTTTCATAAGGTGATGGATCATATTTCTATTAGCCTCAAGCTCACACTTTTCCCTAAAAAGCTGATAAGTATCTGGCGTGTGGTTTCTATGGCCTATCTCATGTAAAGCGACTTGCACCCTTTTTTCATCAGATATAGCATCACTCAAAAACATAGTTTTGATGGCGGGGATATAAAAGGCCTCATCTGGAAATAGACCATCTTCAAAAATCTCTATATCTATACCTAGATTTTGAGAAAATTCTTTTTCAGTCATAAACAATCCAACCTTTATTATTATTGCTTTCTGAGATAGATCTCTATTATGTTTTGAATTGCTTTTTTATCTTCTTCAGTTAGTGGTTTCCCGTTGAAACGCATAGCGGTAGAGGCTAACTCCTCAACATCGACTTCTTTGCCCTCGAAAAAGAATTGTTCTTTTTTATTAGCGATGGTAGGATTATCTGTGCGACCAAGTAAATAATCTGTAGAGACATTGAAGTAGTCAGCGATCTGTTGCAATCTTTCAGCGGATGGTTGATTCCTTTTCAATCCATACAAAGAATTTTTGCCTAATTCTAGCTTTTCTTCCAAGGTATTTAGCGAAATCCCTTGTTTTTCGCATAAATCTTTTACGATTTCAAATGTAGAAAACATTGATTTATCAGCCTTTCTAAGACGTGACAAAAAATATTTTACAAAATACGCAAAAAATAGTTGACTTTATTTTGCGTTTACGCTAAAATAGTTTTTGTAAGTTAAAGAGTTGGTTAAAAAACTAATAAAAACTTATCTAAAAATTAAATAGCTTTGCCGAGCAGGATAGATTGATAGATATGTTGTTTTATCAAGGTTTTTAATTATGCTTTCATTTTAGCAGATACGCTAAAATGTGTCAAGTATTTTATAAAATAATTTACTAACTCTTTAACTCTATTGAAAATAAAAGGAGGAGGTAATATGAGTCAACAGCATCATAAATGGATCAGCCTTGTAAAAGAGCGAATTGAAAAGCGTGGATGGTCGCAGACAGACCTAGCTATTGTGGTTGGTGTTAGTCCGTCGGCAATCACACAGCTATTCAAAGATGGAAAAGGGAGCGATGACTTAAAGTTGCGCATTAATAAAAAGTTGCGAATCAACGAGTCGTGGGAAAAATTTGAGGAGAACTAGAAAGGAGAAATTATGACAGATTTTAAAAACTTGAATGTTCAATTAATCTTTCAGAAATGCGACGGATGATTACACTGCAGTCAAAAATGATTTTCTGAGAGATCCAAAGCTTGAGCCGGCAACAATTGGAATATTGATGGTCGTTCTCAGCAATAAAGAGAATTGGCTTGTCTATCCAGAGGAAATAGCTAGACGGTTGAATATTAGCCGAGAAATGGTTTTAAGGCATTTTAAAAAGATTGAAAAAGCTGGTTATTTACGGACTGTCAAAAAAAGCCTCGGCAGAGGGAGAGGAGTTCAGACTTTCAGATTTTTCTCAGATACAAAAATAACTGATTTTCAATTTGAAATTATGTTGCATCGTCTTGATGAAGCGATAGCTATGAAGAAGTCTGAGTTTTCCACAATTACTTAATACAAAGTTGCATTTTACAACATTGTATTTTACAACATTGCATTTTACAACGTTGTAAAATAAGGCACTAATAAATACTAACTAACAATAAGTATTAAATAACAATAAATACTAACTAACAACAAGTCCTACTACTCTTAATAAATAAAAGAGAGAAATTTCAAATTTCTAATATAGGACTTTGATTTGAAAGGAGAAAGAATGAGACCTAAAAGATACCCATTCAGTGGGAAAACAAAAGCCTCAACTACGGAAATAGTCAAGGCATGGGAAGATGCTTACTCAGACTTTATTGTTAAAACTCAAAACGAGAAAGAACAATCTGAGCAGGAATTATGTAAAGCTATTCGGAGGCTTTGTTAGCTATCTCATTTAAAATCTTAGTTGCTTTTTCGGTAGCAAGTTGCTCTACTTGCATATCTTTAGCTGCTAATAATTTTTCAATGACGTCAATGACAGCATTAGTTGCAACATCAGCTGAATTTTTCTCAATATACTCTGTAATCAGTTGATAGCTAGCTTGTTTTAGGCTTTCAAAGTCATTCATAAACTTATCCTCCTTTCGTTTAGGATAAGTCAATTATAGCAAAAAAGCCCACTGATAGGGTCAGGGGCTTACTAAAAACACTAAGCAAATTATAACACGAAAGGAGCAAAAATGGAAGCAGTTCAAATCGTGAGAATTAAAGATGTGATCATCGAGAAGATTTCTGCAAACGATGAAGAACTAGAGCGCATCTTTGGATGTTCAAAACGGCAAGCGGGAGACATGAGGCGAGAGATGAAAAAATTGCCTAGTCAACAAAAATACCTTAGAAACGATGGTCAGCTTGTCACAATCAAAGGTTTTGATGCTTATCTGCAATATCGAGGCAGTCAGTCATGGAAGAAAGAAATGGCTAAAACCGTTAAGATGACACGATAGCAGAATAATAACTACTAACAACTAACAAACTCATCCTTATAGATAATAAGGGAATTACAGAGTTTTTACAGGAGGAGGAAAATGGCAGAAGATAAAAGGAGCGGTTGGCTTGCTGAACTAAAACCAGGTGACCAAGTTGTTTTAGAATATACCCCAGCATGGTTTGAAGGTAGTAGATCTATTCAAACAGTTTCAAAAATTACTCCAACAGGAAGAATAAATGTGAAAGGTCATCAATTTTTACCAAATGGCAATTGTATAAGCGGGAACAATTATAAATTGTCTAAAGTTGATGATAATGTTGTGGCAGAAATCATATCGGAAAATGAACATAAAAAGATGCGTAGATTGGTGCTTGAAAAAACCCAGAAAAAGGTATCATCTAAAGATTTGCTAACAACAGAACAATTAAAGTCGATTAACGATATTTTAGATGCGAAAGTTGAGGGATAAAATATGGCAGATTTAACATTTGCAGAATTACAGCGAAAAATGCAAATCGAAAAACAAACGAAACAAGGCGTGAAATATCCGTTTAGAACCGCAGAGGATATCAATAATAAATTTAAGTCTTTGGATAGCGGTTGGAGTGTATCATTTCCAGAAGATGACATCATTCAAAAAGGCGACAAACTGTATTATAAAGCGGTAGCTGTTGCTAAAAGAGAAAGTGATGGCACGATTGAAAAAGCTATTGGATGGGCTAGAGAAGAAGATGTACCAATTTTTCACACACAAAAAGGGGATGTGAAACAGATGCAAGATCCACAATGGACAGGTGCTGTTGGTTCTTATGCTAGAAAATATGCTTTACAAGGTTTATTTGCTATTGGGGGTGAGGATGTTGATGAGTATCCAGTAGAAGAAAGTCAAGAACAAGGGCAGAATAATCAGCAACAGAAACCAAACAACCAGCAAGCCCAAGAACAACAAGTAAGGTACATTGATAACATTCAGTATCAAGAAATCATCAAGAACGTTGAAGAAATTGCGACGATTAAGGGAGCGCCATTTGATACAGTTGCAAATTTTGTATTGAGCAAGTACCAAATAGACGATTTCCACAAAGTGCCAGTTGATGGCTATAACATAGTGATGGAATATCTCACTAAACAAATTCAAAAAGCATACGAAAAACAAGGAGTATAAGACATGACTGAAAATAAAATTTATTCGCCATGGGCTTTCACAGAAAACGAAAGTCAAAAACATAAATCTAATCTTTCAGCTCTAAAAGAGTTAAAAGAGAAATATATCATCAAGGACAAATGGAATTACGACAAAATGAATGAACAAGATCAAGAAACCGTTGATGTTGTATATGGTCGAGTTGGTGGTGGTTACGGGAATTCACTGTATGAGATTTACAAGAATACCCCTAATTTATCAAAAACAGAACTTGCCTTAATTTGTGATAATGGCAATTTATGTTTTGGACATTCATCATCAGGTAGTAAAATCAAAATTTTCACAGACTAGGAGAACAAAGACATGGTAAAAGATGTAACTAATAGCTTGACAGAAATTAAGGTAGATTTCCAACCTGCAGTAATCAATGTTGATTATGATAGCGTGGAGAAACAACTTGCAGCAATCGTTTCACAGTACACGGATTATGAGGTGACAGCATCCACTTACAAGGTTGATTATGATGAGCGTACACGCCTTAATAAATTAAAAGAGGCGTTGGAAACTCGACGTAAAGAAATCAAAAACAACATCAATAATCCTTACAAGGAATTTGAGAAGTGGTACAAGAAAACAGTTGAGCCATTGGATAATGTTATCGCAAACATCACAGCAGGACTTAATGCGATTGATGAACATGAACGATTGATGCGCGTGGATGCTGTCCGAGCTACCTTTGAGGATAAGTGTATGGTCGCAGGGATTGAAAAATCCACATTCGCTGACAAATACGATGAGTACAGCCTCAAGAAATATTTTAAAACAGGCAAGTATGAGCTGAAAAAGACAACACTTGATGAAATGGATGCTTTAGTGCTTTCAGAATTTGATTCCCTGGAAGAATACAAGGCCAACAAGCAAGCTATCCAAGAACAAGCTCAAGAGTATGATTTGCCAGCTGATAGCTATATCAGGCATCTTGAAGATGGTAAGAGCCTTGTTGATATCCTCAAGATGATGAAAACTGATCGTGATGCTGAGATTGCACGCAAAGAGCAGAAAGAAATCCAAGCAAAAGCAGAAGCTGAACGACTTGCAGAGATTGAACAATTGGCCAAAGAAAATGCAAATGCGAATATCAAGGCTTACGATGCTGAAACAGGCGAGATTTTGGAACAGGGTACAATTACACCAGAACCACAAAATAACATGCGAGAGGTGGCAAAATTTGAGCCAAGCGAGCCTTTAACAATTAACTTGCGTTTGACATTGCATGGTGGAAAATCTCAGCTTAACCAGTTGCAAGAATGGCTTGAGGATAACTTTATCAGCTTTGAAACTTTGGAGGGTTAGGTGGAATTTAGAAAGTATCAACTTATTTTAGAATTTGAGGAGGCTAACAGGCCTCTCTCACAAATTGAAAAGAAAAGCCTTGCTATTTACTCTATCGAGTATTTAAAAGTGGGGCTAGATAGCTTAGAACGTGAATATTGCAACAGGAGGTATGCTCAATGAAATTTAATGAATTGATTGAGAATGTGACAGATTGGGCTATTGAGAGAGAGATTGACAAAGAAACTCCTCTCTCTCAAATGCAAAAAATCCTTGAGGAGTACGGAGAATTGAACAAGGCAAAACACTCAAGCAATCATAAAGAGCTTGAGGATGCAATCGGAGATATTATGGTTGCTCTAACCGTGTTTACCGAACAAATGAACTTTACTAAAAAGGATATTATGCTAAACCCTCATAGGAACGGCTACACAAGGTATGAGAAAGGTGAGATTTCAACAGAAACATTACTCTTATATGCAACTAAAGAAATTGGTTTAATGTCTAGCAAGTTGCTTGATCTAGTATTCAATCCAGGCATTATCAACACGCTCACACAAATCCAATTTCACATACGTAACTTTACGGGCATTCTTTCAAAAATCTCAGTAAACGAGGGAACAATGCTTGATGCTTGTTTTGAAATTGCATGGAATGAAATTAAAGACCGTCAAGGTAAAAAAGTCAATGGGAAATGGATAAAAGAGGAGGTGCAAAATGATAAATAACGTTGTTTTAGTAGGGCGACTTACAAGAGATGCTGAACTAAGATACACGCAATCTAATATTGCGGTTGCTACGTTTACTCTTGCTGTAAATCGTCCATTTAAGAACGAGGCCGGGGAGCGCGAGGCGGATTTTATCAATTGTGTTATCTGGAGACAGTCAGCTGAAAATCTTGCTAATTGGGCTAAAAAAGGCTCTCTTATCGGAGTTACAGGAGTAATTCAAACACGTAGTTATGATAACCAGCAAGGCCAACGTGTTTATGTCACAGAGGTTGTTGCTAGTAATTTCCAATTGCTAGAAAGTCGTAACAGTCAGCAAAATAATCAAGGCCATCAAGACAATCATGGTGGTTATCAGCAACAGGGTTACAGCAACCAGGGCAGTTCTTTCCAAAACGGAAATAACACAGGGAACAATTTCCAAAATGGAAATAGTTACGGACAACAAGGTAGTTTCTTTGAGGGGAACACAACAAATCCAGTTCCTGATTTCACCCGTGATAACAATCCATTTGGCAGACCGACAAATCCATTGGATATCAGTGATGATGATTTGCCGTTTTAGAAAGAGGTGCTGAATGGAATTTATCAAAGTTAAAGTGGACTTACAATGCCCATTTTGTGGACACTGTAAGGTGGTTAAGGTAGGAGCGCATCGCAAGGCTATTACTTGCCCATCGTGTAAACAAGCTGTTTTTTTGTCGTGGGCAACTGGTATCGAGGGGGAAACTGATGAACATGGTTGTTATTTCCATGCCGTCGAGCCGTTTAATATTCGCAAAATCAACCAAGAGTTTCAAGATGCTTTTGAGGATGCACCACCTAAACACTCTTTCACCATCAGAAATAAGATGAGGGGGTGATATAGTGCAGAAAATGAAATTCTTAGACTTATTTGCTGGCATTGGAGGTTTTAGGATCGGCATGGAATCAGCCGGGCATGAATGTATAGGATTTTGTGAAATAGACAAATTCGCTAGAGCTAGTTATAAAGCTATACACGATACGAAAGGAGAAATTGAATTACATGACATCACAACAGTATCAGATGACACTATTCGAGGAATCGGACATGTTGATGTTATCTGTGGAGGATTTCCGTGCCAAGCTTTCTCTATTGCAGGAGCAAGACGAGGATTTGAAGATACAAGAGGAACTCTCTTCTTTGAAATCGCAAGGTTCGCATCTATTCTCAAACCCAGATATCTATTCCTTGAAAACGTCAAGGGACTCCTCAACCACGACAGAGGAAATACCTTTGAGGTCATCCTCTCAGCGTTGGATGAACTGGGGTATGATGTGGAATGGCAAGTGCTTAACAGCAAAAATTTTGGAGTCCCCCAAAATCGGGAACGTGTGTTCATTATCGGACATCTTAGAGGAGGAAGTGGACGAAAGGTATTTCCTCTCAGCGGAGATGGTGCAGCGATTACTTGTGAACAACCAAAAATAAACAAGGTTGGAAATATTAGAAAAAAAGGGAAATCGCAAAGTGGTGATGTCGTCTCAATTGACTCATTAGCTCCTACCCTGTGTAGTACTACGACACAAAAAGATCCGTTAAAAGTTTTAATTGAAAATGAAATAAAGCAGTTTGGTGTTCTGCAACCAAACTACAATCAAAGCGGCGTTGTTTATGAGATTGATGGTATTTCACCAACAATCAGAGCGTATCAAGGAGGAAATCTTGAACCTAAAATCAGAGTAAAAGAGGCAACCAAGCAAGGCTACCAAGAAGCTGAAATTGGAGATAGTGTAAACCTATCGCATCCAAACTCTAAAACACGCAGAGGGCGAGTAGGTAAGCAGATAGCAAATACTCTCTTAACTGGAGAGAGTCAAGGTGTGGTTGAGCCTGATTTTAGGATTAGAAAGCTAACACCTAAAGAATGCTGGAGGTTACAAGGATTCCCAGACTGGGCTTTTGATAAGGCGCAGGAGGTCAACTCTAACAGTCAATTATACAAGCAAGCAGGCAATAGCGTAACAGTAAACGTTATTTCTGCAATAGCACAGGGGTTAGGAGGAAATTAACCCTATTTAAACCAAATTGAAAAGGAAACAGAAAATGACAAAAATTGAAATCGTTATGGTACTTACAACTTTGATGTCTATCACATGGGCAGCGATTGTTACAATTCACACTATGCAAGCTATCAAAAAGCACAAGGCAAAAGTGGATTATTATCAGAAACCACAAGTGCAATGCGAGATTGCACGTCATGTACTTAAAAACAAATGGTACTCAGATGGAGGGGAGGTGTTTAGATGAAAGTATTTGATGGTGCTAAAATGCGTGCCATCCGTAAAGAGGCAGAGCTTACTCAGTATGATCTTGCCCCTATGGTTGGCATTAGTCAAAATCGAGTAAGTGACATTGAGAGAAATGTTACAACTCCAACGATTGAAGAAATTGAGGCATTTGCCGATGCTCTAAATACTCAAGTATCATCATTTTTAAGCAACGAGTCAGAAATTGAGGTTATTGCTAATACCTTTACGAAAAAGAAAAAGGATACAGATGCAGAGTCTCACTTTGACACCCCAACCGAGCAAATGGAGCTATTTGTTGATGATACTTTACTAGGTCATGACCTGACAGGATATGTATTAATCAGCCAAAAAACCTATCTGGAGTTGTTAGATAGTCAAGATCGCTTAAAGCAGTTACAAAAACTTTTGAAGTAAGGAGGACAATATGGATAAAAAACTTATTGGGTTAGACCTAACCCACATTGCAGATGGAGGATTACAGGAGAAACTAGACAAAGAGCTTGAAAAAGTCTTTGATAACATCCTTGACCTAAATACAGATGCGAAAGCAAAACGAAAAGTGACTATCACGCTTACGATGTCAGCTAACGAAGAGCGTACAGTGGTTGATACTATCATGGAGGTAAAATCAAAATTTGCGCCTCAAAATGGAGTAGCTACAACAATTCTTGTTGGGCGTGATTTTGATACAGGTCAAGTACATGCTAATGAGCTGAAAAGTACAGTACCTGGACAAATGTACTTTGACGAAAACGGAGAAATTTTGACGGACATTGGGCAACCGGTAGCAGAAATTGAACAGCAGACAGAAACGAAACCAGATATTATTGATTTCAACAAAAAGAAAGTAGGTAACTAATATGACAACAGAAAATCTTAAAGCAGCATTGGAATACGTAGTAAAACTAAATGAGTGTGGATTAGAAATTTTAACAGCTGCAGATGGCACAGAGTATTATGATGCCAATAAATTCAACCTCAAAGAACTTGATCCTAAACGCTATCCTAAAACTCTGGAGCTATCAACCTTGACAAGCCTTGTTGACTATCTCAAAACTGACCTCAACAATTTGAAAAACCAACGCTTGATTGTAGCAGTTGAGAAAAATGATGAGGTTTGTGTATGGTCTGAAAATGATGAGTTAGAACATCGCACATTACTTGTTGATGTTAAGGCACGCATCCCAGAGTTATCTTTTGGCCGTTTTCTATCATCGGAACAGTTCAATATCATGTTGCAATCAAACTTTATTGACGATAACGATCGTGGCACATTGCTAGAATTTGCTAGCGCATTGAAAATTGAGAATGGGGCTGAAATTGAAGATAATGGAGTATCTCAAGTAGCAACAGTTAAAACAGGAGTGGCAAGTCTTGCTAAAGGCAAAGCGCCTAATCCGGTCACATTGCGCCCATATCGCACATTTAGCGAGGTTGAGCAACCAGCAAGCCTATTTGTCTTTAGGATTGATAAGCAAGCAAATATGGCCTTATTTGAGGCAGATGGTAAGCGTTGGGTAGCTGATGCAGTAGGAAACATTGCAGCTTATCTAAAAGAGCAACTAGCAGACCAAAAACATATCACAGTATTGGCATAAGAGAGGAAAAGACAATGACTAAAGAAACTAAAAGCGCAGTATCAGCTGAAACTATCGTAGAGAACTTGAAAGAGTTCGCTGAGGCATTACATGATGCTAGTAACAAGGCAATATTCTACTATCTCTTGAGAGAAGATATTTATAGATTCAAAAAAGCTAAAACAATTCATAGCATTAGCCATGATTTGTTGGACATTCTGGATGGTAAGAGTGTTAAAGAAGTGCTTAGTGAATCTGATGAGGAAGATAGCTCTTTTGTTGGATCAATCGCTGTCAATGTAGAAACTGGGAAAGTTGAGGGGATTGATGACATCAAGGACACCAAAGTAAAAGAACAGATTTTAGCAGCTGTAAGTAAAGTGGTTGAAGAGTTAGGCGGTAATTAGATGATCTTGTTTCTGAAATTGATGGTTATCAGCGCTTGCTTACTCCTTGCTATTCTGATTTTCGTTGCTGGGCACAAAACCTACAAAAAAGGAAAAGCGGACAAGGTGGTTTGGTTTATCTTTGATGCTTATGCTATCGCTTTGATTTACACAGTGATAAAGATTTTGGAGACATGACATGAAAAATAAAAATCGAGTTGGTCTATTTTTTGCACTTGTATCATTGTCAATATCAATGCTAAACCTAGGTTTGATAATCTCTAAAAATCACTATAAACCGCAGGTGGTCAAGCTGGAGCAACAAGTGGATGAATTGAAAAAAAGAAAACCAGTCATTATTTATCAAGTTGATAATGCTGGTGGGAAACTTATCGGAACGGTAACAGATAAAGCTATTGTTGATGGGCATTATACAGTCACAATTGGAGCTTATGGCAAGTTTCTTGTTACGAAAGAACAGTATGAGAGCATCAACGTAGGGGATGATGCCCCAAGTTATTTGAAAAGAGAGGTAGTTAGATGATACCGTATGTAGTAATCAATGGAATTGAACCAACTGTTCATCATGACTCTTTTGGTGTCCTTAAAAGGCATGAGTATCATTTTCCAAATGGGTACGGTGCTAGTGTTATTTGTAATAGTTACTCTTATGGATTAGAATTAGCTGTATTAAAGAATCTGGATGAAGAATGGCAGTTGTGTTACACAAGTCCAATAACAGATGATGTAGTTGGTTATATTAGAGGAGAAGAGGAATTAACAGAGTTGCTTACTAAAATTTATAATTTGCCAGGAGGCAGGTAATGAAATTTGAGTTTTCTTTGCCTCGAAATACTAAGCTAAAATCTCTAAACATGGTTATCAATAGTAACGACAGGCAACATCAAACAGATAAAGCTAAAGTTACTAAACGCATTAGAGCTTTTGCTTATTGGCATACATCGATGAACAAGGATAAAGGGAGGGCTGCTTTTAGCCCCTCTAACCCTTGTGAGGTTACAGTTACAATTTACAGCCCTACTAAATCTAAATTAGATCCACCTAACTTATACCCAACAGTCAAGGCTATCATTGATGGCATGACTGATGCGGGCATTTGGACAGATGATAATCATAAGGTTATCAAAAAACTATCCTTTGTTTATGGTGGCTTGAGTGAGGAGAAAGGGCATTATAGATTAGAGTTTGATATAGAGGAGGTGGAAAATGAATAAAGATCTAATTGAAACACCACGCTTTAACTTTTTTATAGGGGATGAAGTTCTCTTGAAAGGGAAAATAGTCGGTTTTGACGTGGATGAGAACAAGTGCGTTGAAAATGTTGTTAGATTGGAATACGGGCAAACTCTCAATGTACCAAACAGTACTATTCATATTACAGACGACATCGTCGATAAATCCAAAATTAAAGTCACAATACCGCAGTCTGTAGCGGATTGGATTAGAAAATGTAAAACGTTTAAGTATTTTACTACAGGTCTATCTTTTGCATTGCAGCCTAGTGTGTG
>QWCW01000673.1_pt1 | contig 11833 bp, 9 predicted proteins | sample 1972691 | NCBI WGS metagenome assembly QWCW01 (sample SAMN09866698, study PRJNA288562) | Human oral metagenome isolate pre2_saliva, whole genome shotgun sequencing... | reverse complement strand
GTGGTCTCGACCACGTCATCGCATCGGGTGAAGACGTTAACATCCTCGTCCTCGACACTGAGGTGTACTCTAACACCGGTGGACAGTCTTCTAAGTCCACTCCTACGGGTGCTGTGGCCAAGTTTGCTGCTTCTGGTAAGCGCATTCGCAAGAAAGACCTCGGTTTGATTGCCACTACTTATGGCTACGTTTACGTGGCACAGGTAGCGATGGGCGCCGACCACAACCAAACCCTCAAGGCTATCCGCGAAGCTGAAGCTTATCCTGGTCCATCTCTCATCATCGCTTACTCACCTTGTATCGCTCACGGTTTGAAGGCTGGTATGGGTAAGAGCCAACACGAAGAAGAACTCGCTGTGAAGTGCGGTTACTGGCATCTCTGGCGCTACAATCCTGCGCTTGAAGACCAAGGAAAGAACCCATTCTCACTCGACTCTAAGGCTCCCAACTGGGCAGACTTCCAAGACTTCCTCACTGGTGAGGTGCGTTTCCAAGCGCTCAAGAAGCAATTCCCCGAACAAGCTAAAGAACTCTTCCAGGCTTGCGAAGAAAATGCTCGTCGTCGCTACCAAAGCTACGTGCGCATGACTCAGCAAGATTGGAGTCTCCCCGAGGCTGAAACAGCTGAGGCATAAGCTTTGTTATAATAAACATTGCGCGACATCCTAGTGCAGGGTGTCGCGCTTTTTTATATCTTTCCCTTAGGAAAAATGTTGAGCATAGGGGAAAGGAAGTTGGGTGTAGATTACTAGTTCTTCCCCCTATCCTTTTATCATTAAAAACCAACGCGACATCTCGATGAGGAGTGTCGCGTTGGTTTTTGTTGCAAAGAGACCTTAGAGTTACAAAATCTCCTTGAAGTGATTCTTAGAATGCGCTTCCTTTCTCGTCACTTTGGTTAGAAATGAACACGATGTAAAGAATGCCAAGAATTCCTTGAGAATGCTCGTAATTGTGTCGAGATTATTCATATCATTTGTTTTTATGCCCTATGGAAGGGAGTATGTAATATTTTTTGTTTAGGAATAGGCTTAGTCTACTTTACGACTTGTAGCCCTTCTTCGCAGAACTGATGAAGTCTTTCAAGAAGGTTGATTCCTTCAACACCTTGTTCACCGCTTGTTGCAAGTCATTGGCAGAGAAATTCTTGCCTTTGTTTTGCAGCATGTAGGAGAGTGCCATCAGATACACCCATCCCGAAGCCAGAGTGATGGCATAGAGCGTGCCGCTCATCAAAGCTGCACCTGCCAAACTGCCGATACCTGGGATAAACTTCAGAGCGCTTGCCACGGTGCTCATAGCAGCAGCCGAAGCCAAGTTTGTAGCCACGCCAGCACCTATGGTTTTCAAAATGTTGTCGCCCACAGACACGCCCACTTTCTTGTTGATGAGCACATACATCGTCCAGATGTTGGCAGCACCAGCCGCCACATCAGCACCGGGGATGGGAATCCAGGCAGAAGCCACTGCGATTTTGCTGTGACGCTTCACGATGCCCACAATTTCTTGTGGGAAATTTGCATCGACAAACTTGTCCATACCTTGCATTGCGCCGTACACCTTCGTTGCCGCTTCCAGGAGTTTTTTGTTACTGTCCATTTGGATTGAAATTTATTGGGTTATAAAAAAGAGAGAATTCAATAGTTTTTGAGGAAAATGCGGATTTTCGCATGGTTTAATCTGTCACTTCTTCCACCACTTCCACATATTCATCGCTGTGATCCTCGTGGTGCGCGTGGCTGTCGTGGGCATGCGCGTCACTCGCCTGCATCACCGGATGCTCCATCATAGCTTCGTGGAAGCGTGTCGCCACTTTCTTAAAACTTGTGTAGGCGATACCACCATTGATTACGCCCCCCAAAATGGGAATAGCCTTTGCTACACCGCGGCCAAAGGTGTTTTTGGTAAGGTTTGTGCCCAACCATTTCGCCACCTGTTTGATGATGGGGTAGTAGAACGTCTTGGTTAGCGCCACGCGTGGCAAGCGCTTTGCCGTTTCGAGGGAGAGTTGTTGCACCAGTTTCGTCAATGCCTGCTGTGCAGCCTGCACACCGAAGGCAACACCCAGCATCACCGTGAGCTGATTGCGCGTGTAGTCCGAGATATTTCCGTTTTCGGTGAAATCCTCGTGACCGTAGAGGTAGCTCAACTTCTGCACCAAGCACATCAGTTGTCCATAGAATTGCGCTAAATCAGCAGGGATTGTGGCGAATAGGGTAAATCCACCGGGAATACCTGCGGCGAAGGAGAGCCCCGTGACGCATTTTGTGTGATAGCTGATGCAATTTTGCGCAATGAGTTTGAGCATTGGCAGTGAAATCACCGCAGGAGGACAGGCAATAGCCGCCTCAAGTTGTTCGGGTTTGCACATGCCTTGGAGTTCGGTGCGGAGGAAACTGTCGCGATCTACCTTGACGAATGGCATTTTCAACGCAAGGTCGAGCACCTCGTCCCAGATTTGAATGTTGTTGTTAGTTTGATTGGTTTTCATATCTGAATGTTTTTCGGGTTTGTTGGTTTCGTTTGAGAGAGCGTCCGCGTTAGAAGCCTCCGTTTGCTCACTGTCTCCAGTGGAAGTCTGAGCCTTGGTCTTGTTCGACATAGTAGCCTTCAAATTCTCTCCGTCAATGTCTAAATTGAGATACGGGGGCCATCTTTTCTTACCGAAGAGTAGCTCCCAGAAACTGGGATCAGGTCGTTTTATGGGTCCGTCAGGATACATAGTTGTATGACTTTTAGGGGGTAATAATTAGTGAATACTTGTGGAGCTGTTGCAACTTCGCCATCTGAGCAGCCTTGTGCGCTAGCATGAGGTGTAGGACGTCATTGCCATTTGTTGGAGGCTGTGCCACAGCTGTTGGATGTGCTCAGCGTCCTTGCGCTGGTTGCGCACCATTTGTTCTAAGATTTTGTGATTCATGATGGTTATTATTTAAGAGTTGTGTTTAGAGCATTCTATTTGTTAGGATTTGCCGTCGTTTCATCCGGTGTTTTTTTAGGGGGCTGTTCCTCGTATGAACTGGGTGCATCCTTCGTCGTTATTCACCTATTAGGATTTGCCGTCGTTTCATCCGGTGTTTTTTTAGAGGGCTTTTGTCTTGATGACAATGCAAAGATACAAGGGCTTCTGGCGGAGTGTAATATTTCTTATTTACTTTCGATGGATTATTTGCGAACTAGGTGCATGGTACAGAAACGATGCACCCATTATCGAAAAGACAAATAGGGGAATCTGATGCCTTTTTGCACCCACTTTCTTTTTTACCCTGCGTGAAAGGGACAAAAAAACGCGACATCCCGAGGTGGAATGTCGCGTTTTACTTATAGCGTTAAGCAGAAGTCTTAGTAGAAGTGGGGGAACACTCAGCCGTGAAGACTGGTGAGCGGACAGACAGGGTATGCGTCTTTTGTCGCTGCCTATCGGAGAGGGGGGAGAGCGTGCTTAATACAACTCCTCGCCCCAAATGAAGTCGTGGGGAGCATCGGCAAGGAGAGGGTGGCGCTGGTCTTTGGCACTCAAGATGGCGTCGGCAATGGGCATGCGCCAGTCGATGTCGAGACGCTCGTCCATGAGCGAGATGCCCGCATCCGACTGGGGAGCATAATAGTTGTCGCACTTGTATTGGAACACCGCTTCTTCGGAGAGAACGGCAAAACCATGCGCAAAACCGCGGGGGATGAAGAGCTGGAGGTGGTTGTCTTCGCTCAATTCCACCGCCACGTGCTGACCAAAGGTGGGACTGCCTTGACGAATGTCTACGGCTACATCGAGGACGCAACCGCGGGTGCAGCGCACAAGTTTGCTCTGCGTGTGGGGCATGCGCTGATAGTGAAGACCGCGCATCACACCGCGCGTGGAACAAGATTCGTTGTCTTGCACAAAATCGATGGGGCGCACTAAGCGGTTGAACTCTTGTTGGGAAAAGGATTCAAAGAAATATCCACGATCGTCGCGAAACAATCGGGGTTCGAGGATGACAACGTCGGGGATGGCGGTGGAATGAACAATCATTGTAGGAGATAAATCTGTGGTAGGTCGGAGGAGTGTGGGAGGATGAAACAAAAACGTCGGAGTTTTTTGGAAAAACGTTGGAGATTTTCGGAAAAACGTTGGAGATTTTCGGAAAAATGTCGGAGCTTTTTGGGGCAAAACTCCGACGTTTTTATTGTAGTGCGCAAGGACTCGCCTCTAGACTATTGAAGTCCAGCTGTATAAGGCGCAGCTTGGAGTGGAGAGAACGAGAGTGCGCAGCAGGCTGTCGCAAGGATTAGGGGGCAATGAGCTTGAGGAGGTATTGCCCATATTGATTTTTGATCATGGGCTGCGCAATGCGCTCCACGTCGGCAGCGGTGAGCCATCCTTGGCTATAGGCGATGCCTTCGAGACAAGCCACTTTGAGACCTTGACGTTTCTCCAGCACCTCAATATAAGTGGAGGCTTCTGAGAGCGAATCGTGGGTGCCAGTGTCGAGCCACGCAAAACCGCGTCCAAGGGTGAGGACTTGGAGTTCGTTGGCTTCGAGATAATGCTGATTGACCGTAGTGATTTCCAGTTCCCCACGAGCCGAAGGTTTGATGTTCGCTGCCACATCCACCACCGAATTGGGGTAGAAATACAAGCCCACTACGGCATAGTTGGACTTCGGGTGCTCAGGTTTTTCCTCGATCGAGGTGCATTGTCCAGTTTCGTCAAAGGTGGCGACGCCATAACGCTCGGGGTCATTGACACGATAGCCAAAGATGGTGGCACGTTGTTCCTTTTCGGCAGTGGTCACCGCCTTGTGGAGCAGTTCGGTGAAGCCAGCTCCGTGGAAAATGTTGTCGCCCAAAACCAGACAAACGCTGTCGTTGCCAATAAACTCTCTGCCGATGATGAAGGCTTGAGCCAGTCCATCGGGCGAAGGTTGCTCGGCATAGGAAAACTCTACGCCAAAGTCGCTACCATCTCCCAAGAGACGTTGAAATCCGGGGAGGTCGTGTGGTGTGGAGATGATGAGAATCTCGCGGATGCCAGCAAGCATAAGCACCGAGATGGGGTAGTACACCATCGGTTTGTCGAAGATGGGAAGGAGTTGTTTGCTCACTCCTTTGGTAATGGGGTAGAGACGTGTGCCGCTACCTCCAGCGAGTACGATACCTTTCATATTTGAGGTTAGCCTTTTTCTATTTTCTAGTTTTTCTAGCGATTCTAGAAGGTCTAGCTTTTCTAGTTCTTCTAGCGATTCTAGAAGGTTCAAAGTTACGATTTTTGGCTTATGCTGCCAAGGATTTATGCAAAAAAATCCCGCACCCTGGATAGAGGGTGCGGGAGATGAGGAGAATCAGTGTGATGTTCACCAAAGTGCTACTGATTATTTGATTACCTTCTTGCCGTTTACGATAATCACTTGGCCAGCTGCAGCCTTGTTGACGCGGCGACCAGAGAGGTCGAAGGCAGGAGCTTGGGTAGTGGTCGTAGTGCTAGCAGAAATAGCTGTGGGATCTACCACCTTGAGGGTGAAGTCGAAGATGTAACCACCGTTGTTGTTGATCAAGTTGCTGGTGTATTCACCATTGTATTGACCAGCCGCGTCGATGTTGTTCCAGTCGATCTTCACGCGCATGCGGTAAACACCGGGCTTTTCAGGAGCGTTGAACGAAGGCATGAGGAAGAAGCCGTTGTCGAGAGTAGCTTGGTTTCTTGCGCTCTCACCGAGAGAGTTGAAGCCCTTGTAGTGGTTGTAAGCCACCACTTCGCTGTTCGTCTTACCGGGCTCTACGTTCCAGTTGAACTTCTTGTCTTGGTTAGCATCAAGGTAGACATAACCGTGCATCCAAACGTTGTTGTACTGAGGTTCGATGGTCACTTCTGCGCCCACGGGTGCTTCAACCACGAAGTCGAGTACTTCGTTGTAGATGTTTTCAGGACGTTGGTCAAGGAGATATTCCGTGGTTTCACCGTTAACAGTGGCGCGGAATCCCTTAGAAACGCGGTCGTTGCGAGTCACTTGGAGGTTAGAGTACTTGTCCCAGTGCACTGCGTAGTCCGCCTTGAGCCATGGTTCGATGGGAACGAGCTTGAAACGGCTAGCGGGATCAATGAACTCTTCTACCAATCCACCGAGGTCTTCAGTGCCTACATTGATGTAGCTAACACCGGTGAGGAGGGTTTCGAGCATCTCTTTGAAGGTGTTCACTTGGCTTTCAGTGTAGCCACCCACCATCTTGTTGTAGAGCTCTTCCATACCTTCGCGGAGGCTGTAAACTTCGTCGAGAAGACGTTCGTTTTCCTCCTTTTTCGCCTTCATGGCTTCTGTGGTGAAATCGCTCTTCTTGATGGCTTCTTCAGCCTTAGCGATAGCGGCGTCAGCCTTAGCGAAGGCATCGGCGAGCAAAGCGTCGAGTTCTTGCTTTTGAGTCGCAGCGTTCACGATGCCAGGCACGATGTCGTTGATAGCGTTGCGTGCAGCAGTTTCGAGTGCTTCGGGGTTACCTTCGTAAGGACGGAAGTTTTGGTCAAGACCAGCGAGCGCCTTGTTGAGAGCAACCACTTGGTCAGCGGTAGCAGCGGTGGTGCCAGCAGGATAAGTCTTTTCTGAATAGAGAGAAATCTCACCATAGGTGAAGAATTTCTTGTTTTGGCTGGTCTTCTTCACCACAAACTTAAATGCGCTGTAAGCCTTGGGAGCGTGGATGTCGAGGATACCAGAGTAACCGCCAATGCCATTCACACCGTGTGCGTCGTAGTTGCCAGTAGCTTTTTCTGTCTTGAACTTTTCCCACTTGAAGCCATTGCCTTGAGGCGTGCCACCGTAGATGTCGATTTCTGTGGGACGGTCGTTGAACCAACCACCTGCATTACGTGCTTGGTAAGCAAACTTGAAGTCTTTCACCTCTTCGGGGTTGTCAAACTTGAACATCAAGTTGTGCTCCTTGCCGTTGTTACCTTGGTTAGTAGACCAGTTAGAGTGGAAGAACGTATCGTTCTTGCCGTCTAACAAAGCTGCATAGCTACCTTCTGATGGTTCCTTGTTGTCGCTCCAGATTTGTGAGCCTTTTTCAACGAATTGGTGCTTGACCACGCGAGGCTTAGGACCATTCACTTGTGTTTGGAAGAGTTGGAACTCAGAGTAGGTGAAGAAGTCGGTGCCAGTGTTGGTGCGGAGCACGTTGAAACGGAAGGCATCATAGTTTTTGTCGGCAGTGAATTGGAAGTAACCGCCATAAGCACCCACACCTTCGTAGTTGGTTGCTGTGCTAGGCATGTCGTTAGCAACGGTGGTGAAGGGTTGTTCTTCCCAAACTATGGTGCCGTTGGCTTGCTTCTTACCCCCATAGATAGCAATCTTGGTGGGGATATTGTTGTTGTTTTGCTTACGCTTCTTGTAGTCAACTTGGAAAGTCTTTTGACCAAGAGGGTTGTCGAAGGTGACTTGGATGTATGGAGTCTTGGGACGTCCAGCGCGATAGCTAGAGTGGAAGTAGGTGTCCTCGTTGTTGTCAATCAAACCTGCGATAGGTCCTTCATGAGGGTCAGGAGCATTAGAGCTCAATTGCGCAACATCCGTGATCAAAGCATTGCCCACCTTCTTGTAAGCAGGCTGAGTGGCTGCCAAAACATTTTCACCGATTTCCTTGAGAGAGCGCTTGTTGGCTTGGAAAGATGCATAGGCTTGCATCTTATCTGCGCTGATAAAATACCAGCGAGAGGAAGCACTTTCGTTCTCGTTCGCAATACCCGCATTCCAACGTACAACGTCGTTGCCGTTGTTGTTGTGGAGAGAAACTTGGTTGCCCGCGCTAGTAGTGTCGGCAAATGAATAGTAAATATTGTTGTTCTCGTCGAAAGCAGTGCTCACCTTGTAGCGGAACTCTTCAGTTTGAGTGCCGATAGGAGTGTTGAAACCACCTACTTTTCCGATGTAGCGTTGTGACTGCACGTTTTTGAAAGCGGCAGCACCGTGTTCGTTCACGTCAAACTCGAACAAAGAAGCGGGGAGCTTGTTGGCGTTAAATTCGTAGGCTTTCACCACATTGCCTTCTACCGCCATGATGCGGTTAGACGCTACGTTGTAGAAATAACCTTGTTGGGGAACAGACTGCGCCTTAGCGGAAGTTGCCATGCCAGCAGCAAGCACCAACGCAGGGAAGAGAGCGTAAAGTTTATTCATATTTGTGATTTGTTTTTTTTGATTTCTAGGCGGTCGCAGGCGAGGCGGTTGTGCTAGCTCTGCGATGAGGTCGAAGGACGCACGATGACGCACACCAACCTCACTTGGTTTCTGCGGCGCACTGCGGGGGAATGCTACGTGTGTGGGCAGCTCCTATCCGCTTTGTCCTCTGTTGGGTCCTGACCTTTTGGGGGCATTGTCGTGGGCTATGGTGTGAAAAGTTCCTGCAGAGATTGGGTTTTCTGTCTATTCTGCAAACTTCACTCGGCAAATACACCCTGTTGTCGGTGGCAAATTTAGGGATTATTTTTGGATTATCCCACATTATGCGAATTTTTTTGCCATCTTTTTTGTTCAAATGTCCATTTTATGGTTGTTTCATTCCGAGCGTGTGGATTTTACTTGGTATCCTGCTGGATATATCTCGAGTTTTATTTGCTGCAAGTCTGGGGCTTGCCTATGGCAAAGGGTTGAATCTGTGGAGCATCAGAGTAGCTTCTGCCGTGGGGAGGGAGTGTGGGTGGGGAAGTGCGGAAAGGGACGGGAAGTGGTATGGGAGGTTGCGGCTGATAGTGGTGGTGAGGACAAAATAAAAGCTCCCACTGGACAGGGTATCCAGTGGGAGCGGTGGTGAGGTAGATGGGCAAATGGAGATGCTATTCTCCGTAGCCGATGGGGCAAAGGCGCGATTGGGGATGGTTGCGCACGCTTATATATAAAGGAATATGGTGCGGATGACGCTGAAGTCGCAGCATGAGACGGCGGAAGGTGGCGATGGAATTGACGATGAAGTCGGGCGCTGTGGCTTGTCCCACGAGCAGGCAACCGGAGGTGTCGTTGGGGGTGTTGCCCACGTGGATAAGAACGCCGTTGAATCCGGGGACGTTGCAAAGGAAAGGCATCTTACCGCTCCAAGGGCGTGCCCAAGGATGGTGCTTGTAGTCGGAGAATCGGGGCGAAGCAACGTTAAGACTCAGACGGTATCTGCCTTCGGGGATGGCGGTCTTGCCTGGGATTTTGGGAGCTCCTTTGGGGCGTGTGCGTGGTTCTAGGGTGTGGCAGAAGAATTTGCCATTGATGTAAAGGGCGCCTAGGGTGGCGTTGGTGGAGAAGTGGGTGCGCCATACGGTGAGGGTGGCAGTGTCGGGTTCGGCATTGTCGACTTGCGCTTGCGCTGTGCTGTCTTTCTGCACAGCGGTGGGGGAGTTGTTGGGCTGCGCTGGGCGATTGTTGTCTACCGCTAGGAGAGTGCTGTCTGCCGCTAGGGGAGTTTTGGGGGATACAGTGTGTGTTGTCATGGTGTTGTGTGTATTAGCTTTTAATAATAAGGGAGTTTTTGGTATGAAATAAGGAAGGTCGTGTCGTCACGGTGGGCGAATGTGGCTTTCATTATTGGAGAATTGCGCTCTGTGATGGTGGAGCATGTGTTTTCACAATCGTAGAAGAGGTGCTTTAAGGTGGACGAATGTGGCGTAGCTGGTGTTTGGTCCGTGCCGTTGTTATGGACAAATGAGGGAGCGCCATGGGTGTTTTGAGCATTGCACACGGCATTCTGGTGTGTGGAAACCTGCGAACTTTCATTGCGCAGCGGCTTTTAGAGCGAGAATAGTTTGTCGAAAACGATAGATTGCGGCGGTTTTCGTAAGTTTTAGTGCAGCAGCGATTTCTCGAAAACTGAAACTGTCGAGGCGCATGAACACGATTTTGCGGTCTAAGTCGGACTGACGGCGCAGGCAGTCCACTATTTTTGCGGTTCTCACGCAGGAAACATCGTTTATTAATTGTTTCATTTCGGAAGAATAGTATATTTTCATTGGATATTCTTCCGATGAACTTTGTTCTAGTTCCTGTAGTTCGCAAGAAATCGTTCTAGTCTTCTTGCGGTAACGCTCTGTGTTGTGGGTTAGAAAGCGGCGGAAGATGCGCTGTTGTGCCCACTCGCGCTCTTGCCCCACGGGGCATTCGTGGAGTCGCTGCCAGAGTTCGATGAGAGCATCTTGCCAGTCTTCTTCAAAGTGAGTGGGAGGAAACGGAAGTGCCTTCGCAAAGTTCCTAAGTACTTGTAATATAGGTTTTACTGCTTGTTCGAAGCGCGTAGTGTTTCCTGCGAGTTGTGGGCAGGAATCATGGTCAAGGATTTTCATGGTTCAATACAAGTGAAAGGTCAGTTGTGTGTTTTTCGTAGCCACGACGGAGGGTTGTGAACTGAGGTGGTGTGTTTTTCGGAACAACTCTTGATGTGGCTAACAAAACGACGTTGCAAAGTTACGAATAAAATAGGTGTCCAACAAGCATATTCGAAAGAAATATGCTTGATAAGCGTAAAACTTGCGATAATGTATGAGGGATGTAGAAAGAAGTGAAATAATTTTCAGTAATCTTTGCGATATGTGAGTAAAAATGAACGATGTAAACGCAAAAAACCTCCATTTTAATGTATTTTTAAGTCGAAATTTTTGGGTGTGGTCTGCATTTATATGTATCTTTGTGGCAGATAATTCAATAACCCTCCCAGTATGCAGACTCTAAAAGATCACACTCGGCGCACCATTATGGATGTGGCGCGCAGTGCATTTCTCCAAGAAGGTTTCTTGAAGGCTTCAATGCGTGGCGTAGCGACTGCGACCGGAACGAGCCTAGGCAACCTCTACAACTACTTCCCTAGCAAGGATGCTCTCTTTGTTGCCGTGGTAGAGCCCTTTACGGCTGAAATGGAGCGGTTGCTGGAGTCGTATCATTCGCTCACGGGCTACGATATGCTTGAGTGGAACGCTCCGGAGAATATCCAGAAGACCACTGAGATGTATCTGTCTCTCGTGAGAGAGCATCGCGACTTGATGTACTTGCTCTTCTACCGCGCGCAAGGGTCTTCGCTCGAAACCTATCGCCATGAGTTTATCGACAAATGTGCAAGCATCGTTTCTAAGTGGTTTTCGCATCTTAGTGAGGATCAGAGCGAATTGCGCACGCAACTTTCCGATGCGTTCATTCGATGGCTTTCTGCGGGCATGTTTAGTATGATTGAAGAAATCATTGACCGCAACTTGAGCGAAGAGGATGCGGAACGATTCATCGAGGAATACCTCACCTTTGAAATCGAAGGAATCAAGGCGCTTCTTAATCGGAATAGACGTTAGACGTTAGACGTTAGACGTTAGACGTTAGACATTAGACGTTAGACGTTAGACGTTAGACATTAGACGTTAGACGTTAGACGTTAGAATTTAGACGTTAGGTATTAGACGTTAGACATTAGACGTTAGACATTAGTGTTTAGATGTTAGGTCTTGATGTTTAGACATTAGAGGATTGCGAATTTTTCTGCTCGCTATGACAAGCGTAGCTCGGGCATCTTAGGTGCTAGACATCAGCGTTAAGTCATTCGATTTAAGACGTTTCAAATTTTACGTTAGACTTTAGACCATGCGGCACGGACTGCATAGGACCTAAAGTCTAACGTTTTTTTGTGCCCTTCTCTTAGACGTTTTCTCTCACGCCTGCAACTTCTGTGTAAACATGCCGACTATCCCTCGGCACTTCCTTCACAACTTCTCAAATTTTTGAGTAGTTGGTTTTCGTGCTTCCTTCATAGCTCCAAAATCTTTGGGTACGGTGCGACGGTTATCCAAGCATGGGAAGAAGGATTGCAGTGCGATAGCCACGGCGTTGGTGAGAGTTGGGAG
>QWCW01000951.1_pt1 | contig 11839 bp, 5 predicted proteins | sample 1972691 | NCBI WGS metagenome assembly QWCW01 (sample SAMN09866698, study PRJNA288562) | Human oral metagenome isolate pre2_saliva, whole genome shotgun sequencing... | reverse complement strand
AACTCTGCTATCGCCTGATTAACATCCATACGCATGCCCCCTTTGTATGCGATGATGAATGACTGTGGGAAGTCTTTCAACAGCTTATTGCGTAGGCTGGCTATCTCATTATAATTCGTACTGGAACCTACGGTGTACTTATAGAAGTTGCCTTCTTGTGTACAATCAATATCGTTTCGACCACGGAACAACTCACTGCTCGACCGCAACTGGCGGTTAGAGGCAATAATCTGCACCTTAAACACGGGTTGGTTCTTCTGTGTCTCAGACTCTGCGTCATTACATGGGAGCAACTCGCGGATGGCATCTGAGATACGTTTCTTCGCCTCTTGTATCTTCGTCATAGGGCGAGGCTTTGGTGTTGGTGCTGAAGAACGTGGTTGCTCAACAGGAACAGTAGTACGTGTGCTTTGTCCACGACCCGAAGGACGCGGCTTCTCAACAGGGATTACAGCGTTTGGCCTACCTGCTGGTACAGTTGGGATAACGCGATCAACGACGATACGCTTGTTCTCAGCAGGGCGATAAGGAACAACGATGCGTGAGTCATACTTATTCTTGTATTGTACAAAAGCATTGTAAATACCCTTCGCCATCGCATCGATACCTGCAGGAGAGTTCAGAAATTCCTCCTCATCAGCTGCTGTGATAAAGCCCAACTCTATCAAACAACTCGGCATATAACTCTCACGAAGTACGAGGAAACCCGCTTGATGAACGCCCTTGTCAACACGTCCGGCACTAGAACAAACAGAGTTTTGTATCATTCGCGCCAGCTCAACACTTCTCTCCATGTTCGCATTCTGCATGAATTCAAACATGATATAGCTCTCAGAAGAGTTTGGATCGAAGCCCTGATAAGTCTGCTGATAGCCTTTCTCCATTGAGATAACGCCATTCTCACGCATCGCAACGTCGAGATTGTCTTTCGCACGGTGCATACCTAAGGTATAAACCTGGAAGCCTTTCACGTAACGCCCCGAACCCACGGAGTTCGTATGCACAGAGATAAAGAGGTCAGCCTTGGCTTTATTGGCAATATCGGCACGCTGATGCAAAGGGATAAACACATCGGTCTTACGGGTATAAATCACATTAACATCCGGCATATTCTGCTCAACATAGCGACCGAAAGCCAAAGCTATATTCAAGTTGATGTCCTTCTCCTTTGATATAGCACCTATAGCACCTGCGTCATGACCACCATGACCAGGATCAATAACCAGTGTGAATCGTCCGTTTGAAGCTAAGGAAACGCTAACAAACATGACCAAGAAAACAAAGAGAAGCGATATTTTCTTAAACATACTTAACCATTTAAACGACAAAGATACGGTTTTTCGTTGAAAACCAAGTCGCTAATCCTTGGTTTTATCATTTATTAAGTGTAATTCCACGCCTGCTCCGTCACAATCAGCACCCATTGGCGGATTAAGCTTCACGAGTTCTAAGTCGATACTACTTATCATTGGAAAAGCCGCTGACAATGCTTCGACAATGGAACCAGCGACTGACTCTAACAGCTGGGCGGGACGTCTCATCACCTCACGAATGACCTCAAAAGCCTCAGCATAGTTCAGCGTGTCTGCCACATCATCGCTCTTCATTGCCTTTGCAAGGGGATAGCCTATCCGTAGGTTGATGACATACTCGTTACCGACAACCCGCTCCTGCTCGCCTACTCCGATGCGAGCATGGAAGTGAAGCCCTTGCAGAAGAATATAACTTGTCATTATTTTTATCATTCGTTAGGGAATGTGAGGGCATGACGAGCCGCCTGCCCTCTGACTTATTACGTTTTTACTACTCACTATTTAGCCGCAACGTGAGGCTCCACAGTTGGTACAAATCAGGCAACCTTCTTGATAAACAAGGGTCTCTTGACCGCAGACAGGGCACTTCAGACCTGACGCACTCGTACCATCCGTAACATATTTCTTCAAAGCGCGCTCAACACCATTCTTCCAGGTATTGATGCTTTCACTCTTCAATTGCAGCGAACCAACGAGCTTGATGACGTGGTCGATTGGCATACGATAACGCAGCACACCTGAAATCAGCTTCGCATAGTTCCAATACTCTGGGTTGAACTTCTCTGACAAGCCTTCAACGGTCGTCTTGTAGCCACGCTTATTCTCAAACTGGAAGTCGTAACGATGGCTACCATCCTCAGCTGTCTGCTTGATAATCTTACCCTTCGTGACGCTCTTTGGAAGGGCAATACCTTCCTCATCATCCTGCAAACCGGTAAAGATTTCGTAAGGATAACCCTCTAACAAACCAACGAAAGCCACCCATTTCTCTTTATTGTTTTGGAAACGAACAACGTCGCATTCCAATTCCTTTGGACGAACTTCAATCACCTGTGGTCGACTGCTGAGGTGTTCGTGGTGTTCCTCGGCTGAGTTGAGATCTTTCGCCTTCTCTTCATCAGCTGGTTTCTCTTCTTTCTTCTTATCTTTCTTAGAGACAGAAATCATCACACCCGAACGGCTACCATCACGATAGATTGTACATCCCTTACAGCCGCTGCGCCATGCCTCAACATAGAGCTTATTGACTAATTCCTCATCAACCTGGTTAGGCAAGTTCACTGTCACGGAGATAGAATGGTCAACCCACTTCTGAATATCACCTTGCATACGCACCTTCATCAGCCAATCAACATCGTTGGCTGTCGCTTTATAATAAGGTGAACGCTTCACAAGTGCGTCAATCTCTTCTTGGCTGTACTTCTTCTGCGTGTCGATTCCGTTTACCTCCATCCATGTCAAGAACTTACGGTGGTAAACGATGTACTCTTCAAATGAGTCGCCCACCTCATCGACAAAGTCAACATGCACATCGGCATCGTTAGGATTAACCTTACGACGACGTTTATAGACTGGCATGAAGACTGGCTCGATACCCGAGGTCGTCTGTGTCATCAGCGAGGTGGTACCCGTTGGTGCGATGGTCAGACAGGCAATATTACGACGACCATACTTCTTCATATCCTCGTAAAGCTGTCCATCAGCCTCCTTCAGACGAAGGATGAACGGATTTTTCTCCTCACGCTTCGCATCATATATCTCAAAGGCTCCACGCTCCTCAGCCATTGTCACCGATGAGCGGTAAGCACTCAGTGCCAAGGCACGATGAATCTCAACAGAGAAGTCGGTTGCCTCTTGAGTACCATAGCGTAAACCCATAGCGGCAATCATATCGCCTTCAGCGGTGATACCCACACCCGTACGACGACCCTGACAGCTCTTCTTCTTTATCTTCTCCCAGAGATGATACTCTGCAAGCTTAACCTCATCATCCTGAGGGTCGGTCTTAATCTTCGACATAATGAGGTCGATTTTCTCCATCTCGAGGTCGATGATATCGTCCATCAAACGCTGTGCAAGTTGTGCATGACGTTTGAAAAGATCCATATCAAAACGTGCATGGTCAGTGAATGGGTCGATAACATAGGAATAGAGATTCAACGAAAGAAGTCGGCAACTGTCGTAAGGACAGAGCGGAATCTCACCACACGGGTTGGTTGAAACGGTCTTGAAACCGAGGTCGGCATAACAGTCAGGAATGCTCTCGCGGATAATCGTATCCCAGAATAACACGCCTGGCTCAGCACTCTTCCATGCATTGTGTACAATCTTTCCCCATAGTTCCTTCGCTGACACTTCCTTTGTAACACTTGGCTGGTCGCTCTCCGTAGGGAACTGCTGCACGTATTTCTCATCCTTAACGACAGCCTGCATGAACTCATCGGTTATCTTCACCGATACATTGGCACCTGTCACCTTTCCTTCCTCCATCTTGGCATCAATAAAAGCCTCAGAGTCAGGATGCTTAATACTTACGGAAAGCATCAAGGCACCACGACGACCGTCCTGCGCTACCTCACGTGTACTGTTGGAGTAACGCTCCATGAAAGGGACAAGTCCTGTTGAAGTCAGGGCAGAATTGTTCACGGGTGAACCCTTTGGACGGATGTGGGTCAGGTCATGTCCCACACCACCACGACGCTTCATCAGCTGCACCTGCTCCTCGTCAATGCGCATAATAGCACCATAGGAATCGGCATCACCATCCAGTCCAATAACAAAACAATTGGACAAGGAGGCTACCTGATAGTTGTTGCCAATACCAGTCATCGGACTTCCAGCAGGAATAATATATCGGAAATGGTCCAAGAGGTCGAACACCTCCTGAGCTGTCAATGGGTTTTTATACTTTTTTTCAATGCGAGCAATCTCATTGGCAATGCGCCAATGCATCTGTTCGGGCGATTTCTCATAGATATTTCCGAAGCTATCCTTCATCGCATACTTATTGACCCATACACGGGCAGCAAGTTCATCGCCACCGAAATAAGCCAATGCAGCTTGGAAAGCTTCATCGTATGAGTAAGTTTGATTGGTGTCCATTCTTGTCGTTTTAGAAATTTTTTCGTCTGCGAAGTTACGAATTGTTTTCCAAAATAGAAAACATTTACTTAACTTTGTAGCACCAAAATTATCCAAAATGGAAACTATCAATACAAGAAAGACGATAAGGAAATATACCAATAAGGATGTTTCTGAGCCATTGTTAAGGGCTTTACTGGAGAAAGCAGAACGTACCCCAACAATGGGGAACCTACAACTTTACTCTGTTGTCATCACACGCGATGCGGAGAAGAAGGCACAACTTGCCCCTGCGCACTTCAATCAGCCGATGGTGGAGGGAGCACCTGTAGTACTGACATTCTGTGCCGACTTCCGCCGTACAACACTGTGGGCGGAGAACCGCAAGGCTACACCGGGTTACGACAACTTCCTCTCGTTCCTGAATGCTGCCACGGATGCGCTGCTCTATTGTCAGACTTTCTGCAACCTCGCAGAAGAAGAGGGCTTGGGCACTTGCTTCTTAGGTACGACAATCTACAACCCTAAGGCAATCATTGACGTATTACAACTCCCTCGCCTAGTGATGCCTGTCGCCACCATCACACTCGGCTGGCCAGACGAAAACCCTCCTCTCGTTGACCGTCTGCCTATCGACAGCATCATCCACAACGAGACGTATAATGACTACACGCCCGACCGCATCAACGCCTTCTATACGCCAAAGGAGCAGCTGCCTGAAAATCAGCATTTCGTTGAAATCAATAACAAAGAAACCCTCGCACAAGTCTTCACCGACCTGCGTTATACGAAGGCTGCGAATGAGACCATCTCGAAGGAGTTGCTAGAGGTGTTGAAGGGGCAGTGGTAACCCACCCCATCCCTCCCCATCGGGGAGAGTAAGGGTGTTAATCATGCGCACATGTGGTGCATACCATCCGCACCACATGTGCATACCATCCGCACCATTAGTGCTAGGCACCCGCACCAAACACGTGGAATATCAACACACACTCCACACGATGCGTTATAGAACCAAAGTAATTATTAGCTTACTTACAAACAAGCAACGGTGAGACCTGCCATCACGATGCTGACCATACTCATCAGTTTGATAAGGATGTTAAGCGATGGGCCAGACGTGTCTTTGAATGGGTCGCCAACGGTGTCACCAACAATCGTTGCCTTGTGAGCGTCAGAGCCTTTACCACCATGGTTGCCCTCTTCAACAAACTTCTTGGCGTTGTCCCACGCACCACCAGCATTCGACATGAAGACAGCAAGGGTGAAGCCTGCTGCTAAACCACCTACCAACAAACCTAATACACCTGCTACACCAAGTAAAAGACCTACGATGACAGGGATGATGATAGCCAACAAAGATGGGATAATCATCTCGTGCTGAGCACTCTGTGTACTGATTTCTACACAGCGACCATAGTCTGGTGTGCCTGTTCCTTCTAATATGCCTTTAATCTCACGGAACTGACGGCGCACCTCTGCCACCATCTTACCAGCTGCTCTACCCACAGCACCCATTGTGAGACCGCAGAAGAGGAAGGCTGCCATAGCACCGATGAACGCACCAACGAGAACCTTAGGATTCATCAGGTTGACCTGGAAGAAGTTCATGAAGTCTGGTATCGTAGCCTTGGTAGCATCGATGGTCTCGCCTGCAACATTCGTCATCTGTGTACCGACACGCGCCATGGCAATCTTGATTTCTTCAATATATGAAGCCAAGAGCGCTAACGCTGTCAACGCTGCAGAACCGATGGCAAAGCCCTTACCGGTAGCCGCTGTGGTGTTACCCAAGGCATCAAGGGCATCCGTACGCTGACGCACTTCCGCTCCTAGTTCGCTCATCTCAGCGTTACCACCCGCATTGTCGGCAATTGGTCCGTAGGCATCTGTTGCCAAGGTGATACCCAAGGTTGAGAGCATACCCACGGCAGCGATACCAATACCATAGAGTCCGTGCTGGATAGAAAGCGCAGACATAGACATGTCGAAGCCGTTAGCACAGAGATAACTCAGCATGATGGCGATGGAAATAGCGAGGACAGGAATACAAGTAGAAATCATACCCGTACCTATACCTTTTATAATAACAGTAGCTGAACCCGTTTGACTTGCCTCTGAGATAGCCTTTGTTGGCGTGTAGCTTTGGGAAGTATAGTACTCTGTAGCTTGACCGATGACAACACCAGCTGCCAAACCTGCAATCACAGAGAAGCTGACACCGAGCCAGTTCTCAAGGCCTAAGAGATAGAGAATCAGGAAGCTCGCTGCAGCAATGAGTACGGCAGCCGTGTTCGTACCAAGTCCTAAAGCGCGGAGGAGGTCCTTCATCGTTGCTCCTTCCTTCGTTCTTACTAAGAAGATACCGAACAAACTCAAGAAGACACCCACAGCAGCGATGAGCATTGGAGCAATGACAGCACGCAACTGCATGTCGCCTGCTGACGCTGCAAAGGCGGTAGCACCCAAGGCAGCAGTTGAGAGAATCGAACCGCAATAGCTCTCGTAGAGGTCGGCACCCATACCAGCCACGTCGCCCACGTTATCGCCTACGTTATCGGCAATCGTTGCAGGGTTGCGTGGGTCGTCCTCAGGGATATTGGCTTCCACCTTACCAACGAGGTCGGCACCAACGTCAGCCGCCTTCGTATAGATACCACCACCGACACGTGCAAACAAAGCCTGTGTAGATGCACCCATACCGAAGGTCAGCATCGTTGTCGTAATGGTGATGAGCATCTCGCTTGGCGTCATCTTATCAGCGTAGAACCAAGTGAGGACAATGAACCAAATAGCAATGTCTAACAAGCCCAGTCCTACAACGACTAAACCCATGACAGCACCCGAACGGAAGGCAATCTTGAGTCCATCATTGAGTCCATTACGGGCTGCATTGGCTGTTCTAGCACTAGCATAGGTTGCGGTTTTCATACCGAAGAAACCTGCAAGGCCAGAGAAGAAACCACCTGTCAAGAAGGCGAAAGGCACCCATTCGTTCTGGGCATTGAAGCCGTAAGCCATGATGGCGAAGATGATAGCGAGGACTACAAAGACAATCAATACGATTTTGTACTGCTGTTTCAGATACGCCATTGCGCCTCGTCTTACGTACTCAGCAATCTCAATCATACGTGGTGTGCCTTCCTCGGCTTTAATCATGGACCTAAAGAAGTACCATGCCATTCCCAATGCGCACACTGATGCAATAGGAATGAGCCAAAAAACTTGTGGAATGTGTTCCATAATTCAAAATATTTAGGTTATGTAATATATAGATTATAATTCGGCGCAAATATATAAAAAAATATTGATAAGCAAAATGATTTAAGGAAAAATAAAGGAACTGGTAATTAGGTTAGCAAACAGTAAACTGACCCCTCTATCAAAGGGAATGAAATGCAAGATACCCCTTGGAGAGTTGATGGGTTAACAAATTGCTTGTGTTTTAGACAGAATGACACAAAGACATGTTTTTTCAATGACATATTGTCTAATCGATTCATTGCTCGATTTAGCCATTAACCCCTAAGGTTAATCTGTACATTCAGCCTCATCATTCGTGTGATTCGTAGCCGATTGGCTATAAAAAAAAGACAGAAAGCATATTCACGCTTTCTGTCTTCCTGATGTTTTACATTCTCTTCTGCTTTAAGTCAACCAACAGAAGTTCCTCCCACTTCCGCTTAGAACCAGAAGCCGGCATCGCTGTGCTTGCTTTCTCCATGGAAATTCCACCAGAAATCGAGGACAGCTGTCTTGATATCGGTTATTCCAAAGGCATCCATCAGCGAACGGATTGACACGAGGTTGCTCTCAGAATAATCCTTTGCATCGTTGCTTAACTTATCGAAATCAGTGTCGAAAACCTTTGAATCGAGTTCACGCTCATCGCTGTCCATATAGATATTCATTGGTACGACGATGGTTGGCAACCACGCTTCTTCCTTCAACTGACGTTCGGTTGGTGCGCAGAAAGGACTAGCCTCACCGTTTATAAACTTAGACTTATGCGCGCGCATCAGGCGAATTTCGAGGTTAAACTGCTTATGCGTACGCAAAAACTTAAAGTAGCCTTTTTGTCCGATAGGGTTCGACTGACCAGTGAATTTAGCACCGTCATACTTGTTAGTCTTATTCCATGGGTCCGTATCACAATATACGTAATCAAAAAATTCCTTTGAGTTCACGTCCGTAGCCTCCTTCTTTCCACCGTAGGAAGGGCGAATATTATCTACCATAAAGAATTCACCATTATTGACAATTTGAGAGGTAATTTCGTTACCTGCCTTGTCGTAGTAGTGAATGACAAAAGCTGACACATAATGGTCCTGACTGCTACCCATGAGGTTCACTGACTTACCATTCTGTGGATCAGCCACCCACTTACCATTCTGCAAAGTATAGGTCAGCTTATAGTTACAACCGATATACTTCAATTCTTTTGGTGTTGGGTTCTGATGAAAAGCATGTGGACCATGGAGGTGACCATTATAGATTTCAATGACAGCCTTTGCAGGATTGATAAGCGCAGCATCGTCAGCATCCTGCCCATCATCTTGCCCATCAATCACGATAGGCAGTTTGACGTTAATATCCCAAAGACCCGTGCTGAGCAACTTCTTTGCTGGATTGTAGAAAGGAGAAGGCTTACCATCATCACCAAACTTACTCTCAGCTGCGTGAAGGAGGTCAATAGAGAGCGTAAAGTTGCGACCAGGCTTCACGAATTTGATAAGACCTTCGAAGCCCATTGGGTTAGTATCGCCGATGAACGTACCATTCAGTTCGTCCAAATAGCGGTAGTCGTAAGGCAGTTCTGCCTTGTTTGTGACACGTACAGAACTCATCTTTCCCTCATACATCACCTGCTTGAACATTGAGAAGAAGTGCTGATGAATCTTGTCCTGACCGAGGTTATAGAACTGGCTGTTCATCATTTCGCCCTTCGCATTATAATAGTCCATCTTCAAAAGATAGACGACAGAAGGGTTGTCAACGCTGTTCTTAACTTTGAACGAAGTCGTAGGACTTGTCACGTGCCAACCCTGACTAGGTGTTGTCTGCCACTCAATCACTTGCGCTGGCGTGGCAGCAGCCTTGAAGTCGGATTGCTTTGGCGTATTGTCAAAGGCAGAAGCATTGTCAAGTGTTCCTTCCTGCAGTGTAAAGACAGCACGAACTGGGTCTTCGTGAAGTTTGTTCTCCTTCTCGTTCTCTGGCTGTTCTGGGTTACAAGCCGCAAACAGTAGGGTCATTACTGCACTGAAGGCAAGTAAAAAACCATTTATAAATCTCTTTGTTTTCATCGTTGTTATGTTTTAATTAAAAGTTCCATGTAATCATACAGCGCACGTCACGTCCCATATCGTGGGCATAGTAACGGCTGCGGTTTGTGTATTCTTTGTACTCACGATTAAAGATATTGTCGCCCATCAGACCGAAACGGAATGACTGTCCCTCGCGCATTGGCACTGAGAAACTGGCTTCAAAACCCATCAGATGATAGGCATCAGGACTGGTGGCAATGAGGTCGGTGGCTGGATTAAAGCGTGTTTGCTTCGCCACGAATCGATGGGTCAGTCCGATTGTTGGTGCGAAAGCCTTGAGGAAAGGCAGCGACCAAGTCAGCGAATGAGTCAGACGGAAGCTCGGGATATATGGGAGATAGGTGTGCGATGGCATCTCACGTGCCCAAATCATTGCTGTAACAAGATGATAATCGAGTGACGAAATAGGGCGGATGTGGGTATCTAAATCTACTCCTTGGAAGAAAGCACGTGTCTGTGTGTATTGGAACACAGGGTAAGCACCCGACACGACGGTAATGTTTCTACCCGTTGGCTGGTCAAAGATATAGTTGTTAATCCACTGGAGATAGCCTGCCAACTCCACATCAACGACCTTACTGGTATATTTCAATGACGTAATCCACTTGTAACTCTGCTCTGAGCGAAGTGTTGAATCGCCTTTCACAAAGATACCAGAACTGAGTTCGTTACCATTGCTATACAATTCGTAAACGTGTGGGGCACGCCAAGCAACACCGAAATGTGAGGTCAGCTTCAGCTGCCTATTGATGTGATAATGACCACCAAGACTATAAGTGAAGTTCGTGAAATCACGCTTTCCGCCATATCTTCTTCCAGTCCAATCATAGCCATCAGCCTTTGTCTGCTGTCCGTCGAAGCGTACTCCAGCCTCCATACCCCATCGGTCGGCAGTGTACTTCTGCAGCCCATAAAGTCCGAAGGCAACCTCCGTATAGTTCGGGATGATAGGTACAACGCCCGTACCACGTTCGTTGTTATTATCGGTGATGAGCATCTGGGCTCCCGCCTCGCTCTTCCAATGATTATAACCCTTGTTCCACACGAGTGAGTTCTGCCATGACTTCAGGTGCAAACTGACCGTAGGAATGTCAGAATGGTTCAGACGACGGATGCGATTCTCTCGTCGGTTGTCCTGCTGAAAGGTAGATTGAAAGGCAAAATGCCCTAACTTATCGTTATCATAGAAGGCTTTGAGGAACGCAATATGGTGATTGATTTGTTGGAACGGATAGCCTATCTGTCTGCTGAAAGGTGTGAAATCAACAGGACGACCGAGTCGGATTCGCTCTTGCAACAACTGCTCGTTACCCATCTGTGCACTCTGCATCACGCCTAACTTCTGTGTAAACAGGTTATATCCAGCCTCCAGACGCCATGCATCACGGCTGTAGCCTAAGGCTAAAGCCAGGTCGTTCTCACGCATACCGGTGTTGTTGAGCAGATAATGGGCTGTACTTCTGTCGCCACCATTCTCAGTGTTCAGATGTAAGCGCCACGCCCAGTTGCCATGCCACTTGAAACTACTTTCAAGATAACCTGACGCACCAAAGCGTCTGCCATTCGTGCCATAAAGGGCAGAAACCATACCATGAAGCCCCCGCACGTCATAAGGCAGGGGTGCAGGCTGCATCAGAATGATACCGCCAAGGGCCTCAGAGCCATACTTTACGGCATCAGCTCCTTTCACCACTTCGATGTTACTATAACTATTTTTATCGACCTCAGGGGCATGATCGGCACCCCATTGCTGCCCCGTAAGTCGTGCGCCATTGCTCACCAGAAGAATACGATTGCCATACATTCCATGTATCACAGGCTTTGAGACAATCGTTCCGGTCTGGATAGAACTCATACCACTGACACCTTCGAGCAGTGAACCTAATGAGCGTCCCATCGCATTGGTAATGGCTGTTTGATTGAGTTGAGTACCTATCTGGTTCGCACCCATCGTTTGACGATGCGTGGAAACGACAACTTCATTTAGACAAATGGAATCATGAGTAGGCTTAGTGGTATGCTCATTCTGTGCTGCTGATGGCATACACCAACACAACAATGCGCATAAAACACCTGCCCACTGATGCCTGTCTAATCTTAAATTAAGCATCATAGACT
>QWCW01002493.1_pt1 | contig 11918 bp, 9 predicted proteins | sample 1972691 | NCBI WGS metagenome assembly QWCW01 (sample SAMN09866698, study PRJNA288562) | Human oral metagenome isolate pre2_saliva, whole genome shotgun sequencing... | reverse complement strand
GTCAGAACAAACGTGTTCCGGCAGCAGTACAGGTAAACAATGTTCTTGTCAATGGAAAGAGAGAGATAACCATAACCCCTTATGATCATGAAGAACTTCTTTTCACTACGTCACTTACGGCAGGAAGTATGCGGGGGACTGGGGTCAAGTGGGATGTCTGCCATGGCAATCGTATGATTGCTAAAGGGTTAACAGAAGCTCCAGCACGTACTTACTTTACCAAAGAAGGTACGTACTCTGTATATGCTTATGTTCATAAACCAGGCTCACCCAAAGGCAAAGGTGTGGTCAGGATAACCGTATCCTATCCTAAGTTCAAAAGTTTAGAATGGAAGGACGAGAATGGGAAGCCAATAACCTTGTCTGCTGCAGGAAAAGTAAAGATAGCCCTTTCCCTTTCAAGCGACCAGTTAAAGAAGATAATAGAAGACCGTAAGCGTTTCAGCAATGGGCAGAAAATAAGAATATATCTGGAACTGAGTTCTCGACATTGGATAGAAAACCTTACAAAGGCTTCACAGCATCCTATCCTGTTCAATGACACGATAGAGTTCCGTAGCCTGATCATTTATAAAGATTCTGATTGCAAAGAAAAACTGCAGGGTGGTATTGTTGACAGCGGGAGTACAGTATACGTGCGTGTCTCTACTGCCAATATGGAAACCGGCAAGATACGTCTGGATGTATATAAGCACGAAACAGGTAACCAAGAAGAGAAAAGTTCTAAACCATCACCTATATATAGTACCAGTTGCCCTGTCAATAGTACGGGTGTCTATAAGTTCTCTTTGACGTTGGCAACACCTCCGTACAAGGAAGGTACAGCCTACAAGGTTGTTGTCTCATGGATTTTCAGTAGTCAATCTTCCAACGGAAATGTAAATAATAATACTGACAGACAGACCTCAAAAGAACCCAAACAATACATACTTAAAGGGAAGGAAGTCCTCTTCTCTGTCAAGCGGCATATCCCCACGCCAAAGGCAGAACCCAGCAAGGCGAATGTTAATCGCACAGAGCCTGAAAAGGATGGATGTCCACGTTGTCGAGAAGAATGGACGGATATGCTTCCAAGACTACAGAAGATTTTCAAGGGAGTGTCACCTGAAAAATTATCAACTGTTGCAAGAATTTATACTCAGTATATGAAAGAGTTGAGGATGGATACGTGTTGGATTAAGGCACATTTTTTTGCTCAAGCCTATAAAGAAACAGGAGGGATGCTTGACGTAAAGGAGGGAGAGTCCTTTAATTACTATTGGGAAATCATACCAACCAAATTATCAGCCTTCAGAACAGATGAAGGAAGAATTTATGCAAGAAAATGGGGACGTGCGGAAAAGAAATCAACCAAAGCGAATGCTGTTTCAAAAGAAAACCAGATAAAGATAGCAAACTATGCATATTCTTATAAGTTCAGCAAGGGAAAAGAACTGGGAAACAAATATCCAAATGACGGATGGCACTTCAGAGGTAGAGGATTAATACAATTAACTGGTAGAAGTTGCTATACTGCAATTGAAAAAATATTGCATGATATAGGTTATTCTTGCGATATCACAAGTAGTATAGAGAAATCAGATCAAGTTGGTAAAAATTTTGAACTTGCAGTGGTTGCTTCCATGGCTTTTTTCAAATGGAAGAATGCAGATATGTACAGACTCTGCAATGGGAATAAAAACACAACAGGTATTTCTACAATTGTTGGAATGAAAGAAACAAACAAAGATACAGGTAAATCGAACTACGAAGAGAAACAGGAAGCCTTTACTAATAGGACTTCTATTGCTTTTATGGTGGATGATTGTAAGTGGAATGTTAAGGAATCTCCAAAACAAACTCCAAAACAAGGAAAATGGCACGACCCTGTAGATAATCCACAGATAACGATATGGACCCAGAGTGGACGTAATGATCCATCGAATGCTGTGTTTGGAGCGAGGAATAACCGACATCAGGGAGTAGATCTTTTTGCTTTAGAAGGGACTAATGTGTATGCTTGTCTTGGTGGAATCGTTGATAGAATTGTTACTCGTGATGCTAAAGGAAATTATGTAAAAGGGCAAGGAATAACAGTGGTCATAAAGATTCATGAAGCAGAAATACCTATATTCAGATCTCGAAGAATGCAATATTCGCCTAAGTATCCTGAAGTAGAATGTTCTCAGGGCCCAGAGTTTGATTTAAACTCAAAGTCTATCTATCTTGTTTATTATCATTTAAGTGAAATAGATGCTAAAGTTAAAATAAAAGAGCCTGTAGAGGCTGGGCAGATTATAGGGAAGTCTGGAATAACAGGAGTGCCAGGAGGAACATGTGGGCCACATTTACATTTTGAGATAAGAAACAAATCAATGGTTTCCAAAAGTTCTTCTAAATTAGTAAACAGATGCAATCCTGCTTTCTATGTTGATTATAAACAAGCAGATAAACTATCTGATAATGAAAAAAGTATACAAGAGCAAAGAAAAAAGAGAGGTAGATATTAACATATATATAAAATTTATTTTATGAAAAGATTTTTATTGTTTTTATTAACGGTCACTTTTATGTTAAGTAGTAGTTGTACAGCGCAAAAGAATAAGGTCCCAGAGAAGCAGAAGAGCCCTCAATGGAAAACTATAAAAAAGAGTGAGGTTGACTTGATAAAGAAGTATGACCACGAAATCAGAGACTACTATAGAGAAATATATGATATAGGCTTGGATGGGATAATAGCCATGTCAAATAAAGACCAGGTAAAGTACACTGACATTGCTGTTGAACTGATGTGTCATGCACTCTATCGGTATGGGTTCAAGTCGGTAGATAGTATTACAGCTGCGAATGCAATAAGGAAGTATTATGGTGTGGATATAAACAGGACTGCCTCCTTGTCGGAGAATGGCTTTCATAAGTTCGTCTTCCCAGGTGGTGATGCGAAGGAACGTGTGCGGCAGAGCAAGATGCTTTCAGACGGCTATACCTTCTTTAATAATACAATATTCATTCCAAAAGATAACTTGCTGCTATATGCTCCTGTGATTGACAACGTCGTAGAGCTTAAAGGGTACCTTTATGAGGACGAGGTTCCAGACAGCGTCTTTAAGAAAGGCAGAATTACTTACTCATTAGAGAAGAGTATTTTTTATGTCAACCAGTTTATCTTTCACGACAGTAAGGCAGCACTCACTTGGCTTATGAATAATGACAGGAACTTCCTTCGTGAGTTGTTCCTGAAATACGGCTATGACAAGTCTGATATAATCAACAAGATGATGATAGATGAAGTGAAAGAGGTAGGAGAACTCCCTATAGGGAAAGATTACAAGGAACTCTTTGTTTCAAAAGGTGCGGATGGGCGACTTCTCATCCATCAAGGACTGCTGCAATATATGTTGAAACATGCTGACAGGAAGAATCTATATTACTGTATGTTGGATCAATATTTATCATATTTGCTGGACATGGAAAATGAACCAGAGATCGACAACCTGACAAAGGAAGAAAGATACAAGGCCGGTGCATATATCGGGTATTATTATGGTCTCATGTATGAGAAGTGTATAGGTACACCTTGTGATATTCAGGCTTTTGGATATAGACTGTACTATCAGAAAGACTTTATTTCATACATCAAGAAGAATAATTACTTCCACCTAAAGAATTTCGATAAGATAATACAAAGACAATATGACCGGTATCAGGAAGGAGTTGAAATCGAAAGTCATCGTATGTCTGGTGAATAGTATAACATTGTGCTATTCCTTGACATTATGAGGATGGCGTATATATCATAATTCTATTCAAAACATCAAAAAAAGATATGAAACGATTCTTGTTTATAAGCTCTTTATTACTATACCTTCTTACTTTTACACAGTGTAAACCAAATTCTTCTAAGGATAATACCCTTGCTGTAAAGAAACTAATGAACAACAAGAATAAGAAAAAGCATGAGATAGATTCCTTAAAATATTTGGGAGTTGAAAAAAACAAGCTAATGAACATTCATAAACCTTAGCAATGAAGAGAGCTTCGATTTTGCCTCTTCCTTCTTTGCCATCAAAGATAAGGGTTTCATAACCTATAATTGGCTTCTCAGAGATTTGATTTCTGTTAACGGGAATACGATTAAATTCAAGAGCACGACCTTGAAACAAATCTTATTATTAAACAAGTTCTTGATTTATACACCACAGGCAAGAACAGTTCTTATTACAATGATAAGTTCTTAATATATGTGTATCAGGTGTTACAAGACGAAGATGGTATGAATGATGCACATTTTAGTCTGGAACAAAAAGCACGAATGTTTTGTTATCTTGCAAATTCTGAATATAAGATGCGCAACAAATATGCCGATTATATCCCATCAACCGATTGGGCTCAAACGTCTATGACGTATGTAATAATGACCAACTGCGAGAAAGTCTATCAGTATGCACGTGCACACAAGTTCTTTGGTATCAGTAGTCCTGAAATGATGGATAAAATAGAAAGGGAGGGATTAGACTTGAATCCCCCTACAGGTAGTGAATAATAGGGAATATTGTAACTACACGCAAGTTCAATATAGGACTTGCGTTACAACTCCCCTAAAGAAAGTACCAAAGAGTTCTAAGAACTTCAAGTGTTTTTTATATCTTTGCGGTATGTTATCTAAACAACTCAATGAATATGAAAAGAATTGCTTTTTTTTTCTGTGCCTGTTTGGACTGTTAAGTATTGGTCACTGCCAAGAAAAACAATCCTTTGACCATTATTATCTAACCATAAAGGCAATAAAAGAAGGGAATATATCTGACTTTGAAAAGAACATTAAACATATAAAGAATATTGATTCCTTGTTCCATACAGATACTGACCATTCCTATACACTGTTAGGTTATGCTTGTCTTTATCAGAACAAACGCTTTGTCCAAAGACTCATAGGAATGAAGGCTGATATGGAATGTGTGTACTCTGATGATATGTATTGCTATGATGCGCTATATATGGCAGTAGATAAGGGGAATGCCGAGTTGGTAAAGTTATTTCTGTCATTAGGAGCCAACGCTAACGTGGCTTATAATGAAGATGGACTTTGCCCTTTGGTGACGAGCTGTAGTATGAACAGTTATCCAGTTACTTGCCTTCTTTTACAATATGGAGCAAAGGCAAATGGCTTGGGTAACCTTGGTGGAGACTATATAACTTATCCTCTGATGGTTGCTGTGGATAAGAATAATATAAACATGGTGAAAATCTTATTGAAGTATGGGGCAAAGACAAAGGTGAGAGATAAAAGCGGAAAATCATCCATCTTCGTTGCTCGTCATCATAAGAATGTTGAAATGATAAAACTATTGGAAAAGTCACGATAGATTGTATTGGTCTGATTCGGCAATAAAGAGATAATCTGAAATCTTATAGAATATTGGTATGAAGAAGCATGTTTTTATTTTATCTCTGTTTGTAATAGTCTTTGCAGCTTGTTCTTTTCATCGAGGAAAAGAGAGGCGGAATATTGTTGCACCTCTAAAGGTTCATAGAAAGTATGAAAGCAAGTGTGATGAAAAGAAAGTCGTCGAAAAAGATAAATTACAAAAGATACGTAAATTGCAGTCGTTGGTTGAAAAGGATACCAGCTGGTATGGTTATTATGAATATTACATGCAAGCATCAGATTATCCTCCAATCTTTGTCGGTTATGAGCTTGAGATTAGCCCGGACAGCTGTATCTTTATGGGGAATGGTCAAACGACATGTTTTCGAGTCTTGTGCACTATTAGTAAAAAGACTGAGGAGCACCTGACATTGTGCTACTTGGGTTCATTGGGGGAGAATAACTCTTTGCCCTTGGTTGATACGGAGAATGCAACGTTAGTGGAATTGTACCAGCATAATGGAAATTACTATCTTAAAAGCCCCTATATCATAAACAAAAGAGGTAAGAGTAATGTAAAAGTGAAGTGTGAGAAGCAGCAGTAGAATGTAAGTTATGGTATAATAGAGAACAACTGTACAATAGCGATTCTATTCCAACGCCTTTATATTCTGATACGGTTATAAGATTTGCAGTCATTAATCTGATAGGTTCATCAGCATTTTATTCTCAGTTATTTTCTATGACTGATTGAAATTTAAGGACTCTATTAAGTGTCCGTATTGTAAAGATCTATCATATATTGATTGTGAGAGATAGATGAGTAGCGGAGATTAGCACCATACAAGGAAGGTACAGTCTAAAAGGTTGTTATCTCATGGATTTTCAGTAGTCAGTCTTCCAACAGAAATGTAAATAATAATACTAACAGACAGACCTCAAAGGAACCCAAACAATACATACTTAAAGGGAAGGAAGTTCTTTTCTCTGTCAAGCGACATATTCCCACGCCAAAGGCAGAACTCAGCAAGGCGAATGTTAATCGCACAGAGCCTGAAAAGGATGGATGTCCACGCTGTATTGCTCCAATTACAGCAGAGTAGCTTAAAAAGGTTTTCCCAAAAACTTCAGAAAAAACACGTATAAAAATTGATTCTTCCGTTAAATGCGTAGATTGTTTTTAGAATGAGATTAATCCACATACATGGTATGATTAGCTCCAATAAGATGGTTTTATAAAGGGGAATAAGCTACATGACAAATGTAATTAGGTGCGAAATCTACCTGTATTCTATAAACAACATATTCCCTTATTAATAAAAGTTTGTAAACTATTTTCACTTTCTTCAAAACTAATATATGCTCTTTTGGCTTCTAAAAGACGCCTAATTGCCTTGCAATAGGTGCCCTTTAAGAGCCTTACTAACGCCCTTTTGAAATCCAATTAAGCACCTTTTATTTTACTGCTTTATAACTAATTGATTTCCTGTTGATTGCAGACCTGCGTTTTGTATGTAATCTTGTCGTTATTTATTGATGTCTTGCTTGAAATTATGTAATTATTTTTCAAACCCTTGTCTACAGAATTTGAAGTCATAAATGAAAAGGTTTTCAATGTCAGAGGATGATAATGGGACAGATAGTTGATTGTCTTAACTATGTTTTTGTTTAATGAGAAGCTTCGGTCCTTCCTTTTAAAGCAATACGAAAAGCGTCCACACATTTAATAGAGGAACCCAAAAAGTTCTAAGGATTTCAGATATTTTTATATCTTTGCAGTATATTATTCAAAGTTATTAGAGGCTTGTTAAAATAGCCCACGCATATCAACTTTAAGCCATAAATATATTAAGGAACCGAAAATAGTTATCTTATGAAGAAAATATATCTTCTACTGCTTATTCTAAATGTAGTATTAATGAATGGATGCAAGGAACAGCCTCCAAAGCAGAGCTCAAAACAGCAGGTTCATCAAGAAAGAACTGTAAAGAGTGAGGTAGACTTGATAAAGAAGTATGACCATGAAATCAGAGAATATTATAGAGAACTTGCGGAAGTGGGACTTGATGGCGTTACGGTAATGCCTATAGAGAAGAAAGTGAAGTATACTGATCTTGCAGTAGAATTGAATTTCGAAATCCTTAAAAGGATGGGGTTTCTGCCTGTTAGCGATGCTGAGGCGCAAAAAGCCATCAAGAAGTATTATAATATAGATATATCTGAAAGTAATAACTCTCTGTTTAAAAAAGGACTTCGCAGATATGTATTTAAAGATGGACTACCTCAAGAGCGTTTAGATCAGCGTAGGTCTATGGACGATGGAGCTACGGAAACCCTATTTTGCTTTTGGTATCGGAATATTTTTGTCCCTAAATATAACTACATTATATTCCACCCTATTATCGAAGGTGCTACCCTGCTTGAAGGCTTTGATGATGAAGATGCAGATAATAATGTACTCAAAAAGGGTAAATTATCTTACAGGATAGATGAAGAACTTTTCTATAAGAATCAATTCATCTTCCACGACAGCAAGGCTGCACTCACTTGGCTTATGAATAATGACAGGGATTTCCTTCGTGAGTTATTCCTGAAATACGGCTATGACAAGTCTGATGTAATCAACAAGATGATGCTTGATGAAATCAAGGTGGTTAACAGAATTCCTGAGGCTGATGAAACCAAGGCACTCTTTGCTTCAAGAGGCGCCAATGGGAAACTGCTTATTCACCGAGGTTTGATGGAGTATATGTTGAAGCACGTAAATGAGGAGAATGAGTATTTCCTTATGCTGGATCAGTATGCGTCTACCTTACTGGATTTAAGGAATTATCCCGAGTTCGACGGCCTTACGAAAGAGGAGAGGTATAGAATTGGTGCTTACGTGGGCTATTATTATGGTCTTCTGTTCGACAAGGGCATCGGTACTTCCATTGATATAAACGGATTCGGCCACGGCTTATGCTATGACGGGGATCTCCGTAATTATCTCAAACGTAACAAGTACTTTAATCTTCCAGGCTTTGAGGATATTGCCGGGAAGCATTATCGCCGCTATCGCATGGATGTAGATATCGAGATGGAGAAGATGCGTGATGAGTAATATCTTACAGTCTGGCATCTGAGACTTCTATTCGAGCAATAGAAGCTATTCAGTCATCTATTAAACCCAAATTCATTAGAGCCTAAACAGATTTTGTTATATTGTCGAACAGATTGACTGTTTTGGTAACGCAGGCATAGCGGGCTACGTCACGTTATAAAGACAGACAAGATGACGACAAGAAAATAAAATATGTCAGAAAACAACACAAAAACAAGAATTTTAAAACATAGTGTTCTAATAACTGATTTGGGTTAAATGCTTCAGTCATTACAAGGGCTTTGCTCATCTCTTTGTCGTTGTCGCAGATGATGCTCTCAACCACAATGCGGAAAAAAACAAAGAGAAGGATTAACTCCGAAGCGGAAACTCCGTCCTGTTTCTCCAATGACAGACGAGATAACAGGTGACCGAAACCAAACTTGCAAAAAAATGAAATAAATCATCACTCATTCGGTTTTTAACATTCAAATGTTTGGATAACTCGCTTATTTTCTCTATTTTTGCTTCGATGATAGTATTGTTGTTTTGTCTTCAAAATCAGTTCTTTAGCGATTACTAATTTACAAAGAATATTCGACAAACTGTTATTTTTCCATCTGTTTTTAGGGTGGGAAACTTTAGTAAGTAATTCTATGAAAATAATGAAGTTTAAGAAAGATTCAATCTCTTCGTCTCTATGTAAGAAAATAGGAATTCCAGAGGATATGATTCTACCCATAAACTCTCAAGGAATGGACTCGCTAATGAAAGCCTATCAGGTTTCTTCTCTTCAGGAATTCTCTGATGACGAAGAAGAGGATGAGGTGCGTATTGATGAACGATATATCAACATCCTAATACCTTATGCTTTCAACGACTTGGCGAAGCGTGGTTTTATACCTATATCTTCTGCTTTGTACAACAAGAAGTTGAAAGAGTTAGGTCTTGCTCCCGAACAAAGGCAGAAACAGCCTTATATCTATGAATATAAACACTATTTTTCCTCACCGACAATTATGCAGGGTTGGACTGATGACATAGCAGAAGACGGTATTGACAAAAAAGAACATGAATATATTCGATACGCTCCTATCAGTAATATATTTGTCAAGGGCTATAATTTCTGCCTACCGAAACCTATGTTGGATTCCTTTCTGAGGAATAATAAGGGTAAAATAGCGTTTCATTTAAGTGATGAGATTGTACATCTAAATAGATTTTTGTTCAATGATAGCAAAGCGAGTTTCGCCTGGTTACTACACAATAATCCTGACGCTTTGAAAGATTTGCTTCTATCTTATGGATATGATACGAATGAAGCTATCAATGAACTGGTACTAAAGGATATATCGACCGAGTATGCCAATGTGGAAGATGTTTCTGGATTAATAAATACGTTTATTCGTAAGGTATATGACAAAGAACCTCATATAGAAATCCGAGAGGGGTTAATGAAGACTATACTTCGGTTACCAGCCAATGATAAAAATTTGAAATGGCAAATAATTCTTGAAACATATATTGATTATCTCTTGAAAAAAGACAAGGCGGGGTGTCCATATTGGATGGCGCACTTTACGTGGAAAGAACGATACAAAGCTGCTGCCTATCTGGGATATTACTTATATAAAGACCGACTTCGATATCAGCAGATTGGGAGTACAGGCTTTGCCAATGAGTTGTATTATAATAATGAGTTCAGAGATAATCTGGAAAAGCATCATTATTATCAACTGCCAGGGTTTAAGGAAATCTGTGATAAGATTTATGAGGACTACAATTTCTTCGTAAAGGCTTCGCATACTGGAGAATAATAGGCTGCCCTTTGCAATTCCTAAAGAGAATACCAAAAAGTTCTAAAAACTTCAAGTGTTTTTTATATCTTTGTGATATGTTATTCTAAGTAACCCAATGAATATGAAAAGAATTGCTTTTAGATCAGCGTAGGTCTATGGAGCTACGGAGTATGTCTGGCGAGTAGTATAGATAAAAGTCAAGATATGAAAAGGAATATAGTATTAATAATAATCAGTGTGTTATTCTTTGTTGGGTGCTCTGAAGCACAGAGAAATACAGAGCGTCCTATGCCAAAGGTGCGTAAAAGAGCTGCTGCCCCATTGGTGCAACCTGTCAGCGACAAAGCTGTGGCAGACTGGAATGCTATCCACCGCACGTATGCCGCAAGGAATTACCAACTGAAAGACAGTTGGGAACTTGTGTCCTACCATGATTATTCCGTCACGGGAAACGAGAATGGCTTGGAGGGACTTCAGAACATGAAGATACGGATAATTGGCGACTCTATCCTTATCTGAATGGAAAGAAAATCAAGGTTTGCCGTACGGACCGCAATCCGTTTATGTACGAACGGGATGCACTTTACTACCCCTATCTTAAGGATTACTTTGCTCTTCGTGGCATCAATATATCCAAGTCAGTTCCTGTTTTGCTTATACAGTCGGCGGAACACGAGATATACAGCGATATGCTGGAGTATATTTATACTGGTGAATACCTTGTGTTGTATCATAATAACATTGCTGGTATTTTCAAATACGTAAGAAGATCGGGGCAGGGACTGCCTTCCCTTGATGCAAAGCTGGAATACACGCAAGCTGACATGTATAAGGATGTAAAAAAGGAGATGAGCAGCAAGCGTGCCCGTGAATATAATATTCGTCCCTATAAAGGAAAACTGAGAGCATGTATGGGGAAGAGTATATCCCATATAAATGGCATTGGTGGTTTCTATTTCGTGAAACTTCCTAACTATAAGTCTTTCCCCATTTTTGTTGCTTATAACTGCAACGAAGACGATGAGTTCCTGATATATACCTACAAGAATGGAATGATAGACGGCGACAACAATATCAACATCCTTGCCTTCAGCTCATATAATGACATAAAGGAAGACTTCGCTATCTTTACGGATGGTACAATCTATGTGCGAACTGTAGAGGGTAAGAAGACCTCCATAAATGTTTATCGTATCAATGATGATGGTGACTTCTATAGATTGGAGTAAAACGGAGGGTTGTATAAAGACAACCTTATGTATCTTCGGAGTAACTTAAACCCAAATCTCTAATATTGGCTTTTAACAAAAAGATTGATTAAATTTGCACTTGGTACTTGAATCTACCAACACAGACAATAGTCTGAAAAATCATGACATAATTTCGGAAAAAGACCTAAAATAAAGTGGGAAAAAAGATAGAAAAAAGAGAGCCTGCAACCAACAGGAAATCAACCCGTTATGGAGTCGTAAAAGGAAAGGTGCTTAATTGGATTTCAAAAGGGCGTTAATAAGACTTCAAAAGGGCATCTATTGCAAGTCAATTGGGCGTCTTTTCAAAGCTAAAAGACCATGTATTGGTTTTGAGTTGTATGAAAATAGTTTACAAACGTTGAGTGATATGGGAATAAGTTGTTTGTAGAAGACGGAAGGACATGGTAAATATTTGCCTTTTCTGCATTCTTATCTTG
>QWCW01001422.1_pt1 | contig 11932 bp, 6 predicted proteins | sample 1972691 | NCBI WGS metagenome assembly QWCW01 (sample SAMN09866698, study PRJNA288562) | Human oral metagenome isolate pre2_saliva, whole genome shotgun sequencing... | reverse complement strand
AGGGAATGATGAACTACGAGGTGGCCGATCGGCTCAACTTCCCGGGAGCGGCGGCCTTCTCCCGTTTTTTCAAGCGCGAAACCGGCATGACGCCCAGCGAATATCGGGAGAGTCTGCGAAAAACTGCCGGATAAGAAAGAGCGCCCCGAACGAACAACGTGCCAAGTCGGTGAATCACTGACTTGGCACGTTGTTTTGTGCTCGAGGGGACGCGTGAGAAAATCACGCTCGGAGAGAAATCAAACCTTGTTGCGTACGCGGTCGTCGAAGGCCGAAAGAGCAGCCTTTGCGCCTTCGCCCATCGCCACAATGATTTGTTTGTAGGGCACCGTCGTGCAGTCGCCGGCGGCATAGACACCGACTTTCGATGTGCGGCAGGTAGCATCGACCACAATCTCGCGGCGCGGAGAGAGTTCGAGGGCTTCGGCGAACGGCTGCGTGTTGGGCGCCAGACCGATCTGAACGAAGATACCATCGAGTTCAATTTCGCGTTCCGCATCGTTGGTGCGGTCTTTCACGCGCACACTGGTCACTTTTTGACCGTCGCCCAGCACAGCAGTGGTTTGCGAGAGGGTGAAGATTTCCACGTTGCCGAGACTCTTGGCCTTCTCTTGCAGCACTTCGTCGGCAAGGAGATGGTCGGCAAATTCGAGGACGGTAACGTGTGAGCAGATGCCTGCGAGGTCAATCGCAGCTTCCACACCCGAGTTACCACCGCCCACAACGGCCACGCGTTTGCCCTTGTAGAACGGGCCATCGCAGTGAGGGCAGAAGTGCACACCGCGACCGAGGTAATCGGCCTCGCCGTCGACGTTGAGTTTGCGCCAGCCGGCACCCGTGGCAATCACAATTTGTTTCGAGAGGAACACTTCGCCGCCCTTGATGTGCAGCTCTTTCACCTCACCGTCGAGGTTCACTTGCTCCACTTTGCGGTTTACGAAGAGATCGATAGGATAGTCTTCGATGTGTTCGCCCAGATGTTGTGCCAATTCCGGTCCCGTTGTCTTGGGAACGGAGATGAGGTTTTCGATACCCACGGTGTCATTGACCTGACCGCCGAGACGTTCGGCCACGATGGCCACGTGCAAGCCCTTGCGTGCCGAATAGATCGCCGCGGCACTGCCGGCAGGGCCACCGCCCACGACAACGAGATCATACGAACGCTCGATTTTTTCCGTGGGGAGGTCTTCCACGCCGAAGTTTTCTTCGAGTTCGTCGAGCAGTTGCGAGAGTTCACCGCGACCGCTGTGCACGAGTTTGTCTCCACTGAACACGGCGGGCACACCTTGGAGGTGAAGTTGGTTCACCTCGTCTTGGAAGAGCGCACCGTCCACGATTTCGTGCGTGAAATCCGGGTGGTTGAGCGTAATGATATTGAGCGCCTGTACCACATCGGGGCAGTTGGTGCAGGTGAGCGAGACGTAGGTGGTGAGATGAATCGGACCGCGGAGTGCTTGGATGCGGCGAACGAGGGTCTCATCGGGCAGGTTTTTGCCCTTGCCGTCTGCGTTGAGGATGGCCAACAGGAGCGAAGTGAACTCGTGTCCGCCGGGGATGCAGCGGAAAACGACGCCGGTGTCTGCTCCGTCCTTGAGCAACTTCACTTCGAAGTGGCCGGGAGCTTCATGCTGTTCGACAACGAGGTGGCTCGACGTCGTAGCAAAATCTGAAAAGAAGGACTTGAGTTCGGCAGAAGTGGCGGTGCTCATCTGAAAGATGAACGCCCGCCACACCTACAAAATGAAAACCTATTAACGTGTGTGTGAAGCTGATTAGAGCTTACCTACGAGGTCAATGCTGGGTTTGAGCGTTGTTTCGCCTTGCTTCCACTTAGCGGGGCAAACCTCGCCGTCGTGAGAAGCTACGAAGAGCGCAGCTTCAACCTTGCGCAGGAGTTCTTCGGCGTTGCGGCCGATGCTATTGTCTTGGATCTCAGCAACCTTGACCTTACCCTCGGGGTTGACCAAGAACGTACCGCGATAAGCCATACCTTCTTCTTCGATGTGCACACCGAAACCGCGAGTCAATACGCCCGTGGGGTCTGCGAGCATGGGGTAGGTGATCTTCTTGATGCTGTCAGAAGCGTCGTGCCATGCCTTGTGCGTGAAGTGAGAGTCCGTGCTCACCGAGTAAACCTCTACGCCGAGCTTTTGGAAGAAGATGGCCCACTTGCCGGCGATGTCGGCGTTGCTTACTTCTTTGAAAGATCCGTTATGGAATGCCTGAACCTTGAATTCAGGAGCTTGTGCGTTGATAATGGGTTGCATATAGATAATATTTTTGAGTCTATGTTCGTTGTTTCTTGTCGTTTGACGTTGCAAAGATAGACACTTCTCAGACATAGGCAAACAGATAATCTCTATTTGATAATAGAGAATGGCTATTTATGCCAATTATCTGTCTGTATTTCAGAGAAATGAGAGAGAGTTTGACGAAAACTCCTCTGTTTTTTCTCGAGTCGTTTCAGTGTGAAATGGATTGCTGTTGCGCGGATTGTAGGTGTTGGGGGATTATGAATCCACTCAGTGTTCAGAACTCTTATGCGTGAGATAGAGTGCTGTGGAAATGAGGAGGATGCCAATGCCCAAATAAAGAAGTTGGAGAATCGAATCGTATTTCATGCTCAATGAGTGCTCGAAAAACGACACGATGAGAATCATAAGAATCACTTTGCCCAACGCTGTCTTCAAGTCATCAATGCTTTTTACCACGAGCCAATTAGGTCGTTCCTCTTTGTTGCGGTTCACTAAGTCGATCTTATTGATAAAGAGCTCATAGATGCCCAAAGCGAAGATGAAAAGCACCGTTGAGAAGAGAAAAATGTCGATGGCCGAAACAAATTCTGCCACCAAATGGTGGTCGTCGATTTGATTTTTACCCACATTGGTAAAGAAATAGTAGACCCCTCGACTAATGTTGATTGTTCCTTTCGCAAATAGAATGATTGAGGCGATGAGCGAACCGATCACAGCCAGAAAGGTAGTAAAGCGAGTGCCATAGAGGAATTGCTCAAAAAGGAGAGTCTTGCGACTTTTGAAATTGAGAATGGAGGGATAATTGATGGATCGCGTGCGCAACTCGGAAAGCAAGAGTTGATCTGTTCGATCTAAGCTGCCTTGGCTTTGGATATGCGCGCGCAACCATTGTGCTTCTTGCTCATCGACCACACCGGGTGAATCTTCGTCTTCAAGTAGGAAACGAGTGATGGTATCAATGAAGAAAGTACGCCAATTCGGGGAATTCTTTTTATTGGCAAATTGCTTTTTGATCGTGAACAGAAAGTTGGCTTCTTCGAGTGATATTTGTTGGTCGGACTGAATTTCTTCTTGAAGACGGTCTATGATGGATTGATCTATGTATCCAATTTCAATAGCGTCCTTTCTGATCTCTTTTAATGTTGTCATTGAGGGTGGGTTTGTATAGAGAAAAATCTTTGAATTGTCGTTCTTTCTTTTGCGTGTCGTGTTTTTGGCTGTTGGCTTCTCCGGCTGTGGCGAGCGCGTTGGCTCGTTTTTAGGCCTTGGCTTCGTATTGTGCGGGGAGTGCCCGGGAGGAGGTGGAAAACCGGTGAGCGGCGTTGTGCAATGAGTAGCAAATCGTGGCATCTCCCCGTGAGAGGAGATGCCACATTCACTTCCCTAAGCTCATCAACGCTTGAGGTTTCCATTTTTTTCGCTGTCGCCGAGCGGATACGGCACGTAGTTCATGTCGGGCGTCCAAGTGCCGCTGACTGCGACCGCTTCGGTGGCGGTGAAGCCGGGGGCTACTTCGATCGGCGCATTGGCTACGCGGCGGGCGAAGGTGTTTTTGAGATCGTCCATGCGGAGTTGGTCGGCGCGGCGCGTCACGAGCGACAGCCAGTGGCCGGCCACTTCCCAACCGTGTTCGTCCCAGCAGGCTTTAGCCAGCTGTTCGGCGTTCATGGCGTCGATTTCTACGCCGTCAACGCTGTTGATGTCGGCAGCATTCACGGCACGGGCGCGCACCTTCTTGAGACATTGTTTGGCCAGCGTGAGGTCGCTCTTGCCGGCACGGGCGGCACTTTCGGCGTACCACAGCAGCACTTCCGGATAGCGGATCACGCGGTGGCGGTGATCGTTGATCATGCCGCGCCATTTCTTCTTCGTGTAGTCATAAGGAGCGGCGATCGGTTGGTTCTTATCGTCGGCATTGACGGTGAAGAGCGATGAAGAGCGAGAACATGGGGTGATATTCCGGGATCACCGCATTCTTTTTGTCGGCTTGAATCGGTTGGCCGTCGGTCGTTGCCCACCAATCATAGAGATTTTCCTCTTTGAGAATCTGCGGATCGTAGGTGGCTTGTTTGCGAGGGCCGTCGGGCATGCGCTTCCAGAAAGCGATTTCGCCCCAAGCGTCGCCCCAGCCTTTCAGACTTTCGAAGAGCATCGTGCTCGTCAGTTCCGAGTCGCGACTCCAACTGCGGTCGGGAGAGTTGTTGATGCCGAGAATCGTTTCCTTATTATAGTTGTTGCCCATCGAGTAGACATTCTTCCACTCGGCATCCATGTTGTGATTGTAGGTGCCGTTTTCCACCCCCTTGATGACCGCTTCGGCAGCGTCGGCCGCTTTGGCGTAATACTCCTGTCCCTTGTTGAGCGGATAGCCGGCCATGGCCATGTAGACGGCGGCCAGGGTGGACTTCACGGCTTGTTGCGTCACATACACGTCGCAACCGAACATATTGCGGGGCTCACCCTTGTAGGCAGTGGGGAGATTCAGTTCGTCGGCCTTGGTCAGATCGTCGACAATGAGTTTGTACACACCTTCCACGTCGGTCAGTTGCGTTTTGCCGCCGTCGGATTCGCTGTGCAAGCTGATGGGCAGCGGGCCGAAGATGCGCACCAAATAGAAGTAGGCATAGGCACGCCAGAAGTGGGCTTGTCCGAGGGCGATGTTGCGTTCGGTGGCAGAAGTTTGCGCGCGACCGGCATTGTCGATGAGATCATTGGCCAGTTGGATGATCTTGTAGTGCTGATTCCACGCAGCCACCACGCCCTTGTTGTCGGCCGATGCGCGGAAAGCATCGAGCTGTGCGCAGGCTTGTTTGTTCGATCCCGGGTTGGCCGTGATGTCATCGCCCTGCCATTGGGGGTATTGCATGTTGGTGTACGACTGCGATTGCGTCACTTGCGCGAGCAGGGCGTTGACGCCCATGTCGAGTTCGTCTTGCGTGGAGTAGAACGTCTTGGGAGTGAGGCGTCCTTTGGGTTCCTCATCGAGGAAATCAGAGCAGGCCGCGGTGCCGAAGAGGGTCGTGGCGAGGAGAGCGGCGAAGAATATATTGCGTTTCATGATGAAGATCGGAATTAGAAGGTGAAACGAGCGCCGAGTGTGAAGGTGCGCGGGAAGGGATAGCCACCCATGTCGACACCATTTTCGTAGTCGGCATTACCGAACGAGAAACCGGCGGGATCGGAGCCCTTGTAGCCCGTGATGGTGAAGAGGTTTTGCACGCCGAACGAGAGGCGGATGTCGGCAAACTTGGTTTGCGCCTTCGTCAGGTTGTAAGCGATGCTGATGTTTTCGGCGCGGAAGTAGTCGGCATTTTCCACCCACTTGCTCGAGTTGCCGTAGTTCAAGTTGTCTTTGGCATCGAGGGCGGGCATGGTCTTGCCGCGGTTTTGTTCGGCCGAAGCACCGGTGACGAACATATTCTTCGCATAGTCGCGATCGGTCACAAACATCGAGGCGCCGGGCATGGCGTTCATCATGAAGCGCGCGATGTTCAGGCGTTGGGCACCGAAGGCGGCGTTGAAGAAGGCGTTGAACTCCCATTGTTTGTAGCGAATGGTGGTGTTCCAACCTAAGGTCACATCGGGATTGGCACAACCGATCACGCGGCGGTCGCCGGCGTCGATTTTACCGTTGCCGTTGAAGTCGGTGTATTTGTCCTTACCATTCTCGTCGATACCTTCCCAAACATAGCCGTAGAAGGTGCCGACCGCTTCGCCTTCCTTAACGATCGAAACCGGATCGACGCTACCTGCCGCAGGAGAGGAGCCGTAGAGGATGGGTTCTTCGGCGGTGAGTTTCACCACTTCGTTCTTGTTGTACGAGAGATTCAACGTCGCAGTCCACTGCCAGTCCGTGGTTTGGAGAATGCGTTCCGTCAAGCTCACATCGATTCCCTTGTTGGTGATTTCGCCGGCGTTCACCCAGTAGCCTTGTGCGCCCTTGTAGCCCGGTTGTTGGCGACGAAGGAGGGCATCGTAGGTGTGTTTCGAGAAGAAGTCGACACTCAGTTCCATGCGGTTGCCGAAGAAACCAAGATCAAAGCCGAAGTCGGCCTGATGGGTGCGTTCCCATGTGAGGTCGGGCGTGGCTATCGCGTTAGACTGGTAGCCGGTGAAGTCGGTCTTGCCGCCGAAGTTGAAACCGATGGGTGTGAGGAGGCCGAGCGTGGAGTAGGGCGAGATGTTTTGGTTGCCGATCACACCATAACTACCGCGCAATTTCAAATTGCTCATCGTCGAGCGCAGCGGGCGCATGAAGTCTTCGTTCAGCACTGACCATGCCACGGCCACAGAGGGGAAGTAGCCCCACTTCTTGTTGGTGAAGCGGCTCGAACCGTCGGCGCGGAACGTACCGGTGAGCATATAGCGGTCGGCATAGTTGTAGATCACGCGACCCACACCCGAGAGAAGTGCATAGGATTCGTAGCTGTTGCCGGCGGTGCGCACGGCGGCGTTGTTCACATCCCAGTAGCCCACCGATTCGGCCTTGAGGTCGTTACCGCCGATGCGCATGTTGCGGCTTTCGCTCTTCGTGGCTTCGTAAACGGCCGTTACGGTCAGTGCGTGGTCGCCCCACTTATTATTATAGGTAAGGTTGTTGGTGGTTTGCAGCATGAGGTGGAAGTGGTCGCCGTTGCTCATGCTGTTTTTGCCCAGTCCCATGCGTTTGGGACGGAAACCATAGTTCTTGCTGTCGTGGTAGTCGAGACCGTTCGTGGTGGTGAAGGTAAATCCGTGGCCGAGGTTGAATTTGAGATCAAAACGGCCGTTGACGGTGTGCATCATGTGCTCGCTCTTCACGGCGGTGAGCAGGGCGTAGGGGTTGTCGGCGCTGATGCTGTTGTAGGGGTCGTGGGCGAAGGTGATGCCGTCGGCCTCGTACATGTCCATCGTGGGCGAATAGTTGAGCATGTGCACGAGGGGGTTGCCCACGTTCATGCCGAAGAATCCGTTGCCGTGGCCTTGCATGCGCGCGGCTTGGATGTCGGTGGTGAGTTCGAGCCAAGGATACACTTTGGTGTGTACGTTGGTCTTCGCGCTGTAGCGTTCGTGCTCTGTGCCCACGACCACACCTTCGCGTTTCATGTAGTTGGTCGACACGTAGAACTGCGTGTCTTCGTTGCCCTTGCTGAGCGAGAGTTTATAGTCCTGCGTCACGCCCGTTTGCAGCATCATGTCTTGCCAGTCGATACCGCGCTTGCTGCCGTCGAGATAGGGCTTGAGGGCTTCGGGAGGATTGCCGTTGAACTTGTATTGCTTGAGCAGTTCGGCATATTCGCGCGTGCCCATCATTTTGGGCATGTGGGTGGCGTTGCCCACACCGACCGAAGCGTCGAAAGTGACGAGCGTTTGGCCGGCCTTACCGCTTTTGGTTTGGATGAGCACCACGCCGTTGGCACCGCGGCTACCGTAGATGGCCGTCGACGAGGCGTCTTTGAGCACTTGCATGCCGGCGATGTCCTCGGGGTTGATGCCGTCGAGACCGTTCTCGCGCACCACGCCGTCCACCACGTAGAGCGGCTCGTTGGTGTTGTGGATCGAGCCCGTACCGCGCACGCGAATCTTCACGCTACCGCCGGGAATACCACTGTTGACCACCTGCACGCCGCTCACGCGGCCTTGCAAGGCGTCGCTCACGCGGGTGATGGGTTGGTCTTTGAAGGCTTTTGAGTCCATCACGGCCACCGATCCGGCCAAATCGGCCTTGCGCACCGTGCCGTAGCCGATCACCACGGCTTCGTTGAGCGAGTTGTCGTTGGGCTTGAGGGTGAGATTCAGCTGTGTGCCGGTCACCGTCACCTCCTGACGCTCGTAGCCGATGTACGACACTTGGAGCACGGCACCTTGTTTGGCCTGAAGGGTGAAACGCCCCTTGGCGTCGGTGGTGGTGCCCTGCGTTGTGCCTTTCACGCGGAGGGTCACACCGGCCAAGACTTCGCCTTCGGTGTCCACTACCGTGCCCGTCACTTGTTGACGAGGTTGGGGCTTTTGCGTGCTCTGTGCGGGGGCATTGTTTTCATGGGGAGCCGTGGCGGCCTGAGCCGTGGTGGCCAAAAGGAGACCCAAAGAGAGGGGGAAGGCGCATTTGGCGAGGGATTGATACCAGAACGGACGGTGCGCTACCGGAAGTGGACTCTTTGTTTTCATGTTATTTTGTTTTGATGAACAAAGTAGAAGATGGTTGTGCCGCGAATGTAGTGTGTTTTATTGAAATAGGCAAGTAGAGTTGTCAAAAAATAGGTGGTAGATGATGTTTTTCTAAGGTGCACTTGTCAGAATGTGGTGTGTAGTGTTAATTCTAATGGTATAAAGTTGTTATTATTCGGGTCTTTTTGTCTGTATTCTCTGTGTTTTTCGCGACAAATTGATTCGTTTTTGGGTTTACTGCTGTGCGTTTGTTGATTTCTATTCGCGACTATTGCTGTCCGGTGAAATATGTGCTTTTGCTCATGTGACTAGCGATTTTTTTGCAACAAGCAAAGTAACAAAAGAGGCTGAAATCCTGCTAGAGGGTTTCAGCCTGATTTTTTGTCGTGTAAAACTTTTACCGGATCTATATATTGTAAGGGCTCGTAAACGTGTGATGAGTTGGCTTGGGAGTTAAGGGCTTCATCCCAAGGATTCTAATGCGCTAAAAAGGATCCGAGCCCACTAATGTCTACTAAAGTATCCCCTTTCGCGGTTATCTATTCGGGCGTCTGTGTTTCTCCTTAAAGTTCGTAGTTCCTTGGAGGAGGTGCACTCGTAGAACATAGTGTCTTAAGCAAAATAATTTCTGAAGGCTAAACTCAAAATCGTCGTCAACGCCGAACAATCAGAGAACATCTCCCTCATATTCTTTAACTATGAAGTTTCAAAGTTGGATAGGTCGAGTGCCGTCAAAGATTCGCAACCATAGAACATGCTGCGCATATCCGTCACCTTTGAAGTGTCAAAGCTGGAGATGTCGAGCGCCGTCAAAGATTTGCAATAAAAGAACATCCAGCTCATATCCGTCACCTTTGCAGTATCAAAGTTGGAGATGTCGAGCGCCGTCAAAGATCTGCAACGATAGAACATCCTGTTCATATTCGTCACCTTTGCAGTGTTGAAGCTGGATAGGTTGAGCGCCGTCAAAGATTTGCAGAAACGGAACATCCTGTTCATATCCGTCACCTTTGCAGTGTTGAAGCTGGAGATGTCGAGCTCCGTCAAAGAGTCGCAACCATTGAACATCCCGTTCATATCCGTCACCTTTGCAGTATCAAAGTTGGATAGGTCGAGCGCCGTCAAAGATTTGCAAAAACGGAACATCCTGTTCATATCTGTCACCTTTGCAGTGTTGAAGCTGGAAATCTCGAGCGCCGTCAAAGAGCCGCAACCATCGAACATGTAGCTCATATCCGTCACCTTTGCAGTGTCAAAGTTGGAGAGGTCGAGTGCTGTCAAAGATCCGCACCCCTCGAACATCCTGTTCATATCCGTCACCTTTGCAGTGTTGAAGCTGGATAGGTCAAGCGCCGTCAAAGATAGGCAATAACGGAACATCCAGCTCATATCCGTCACCTTTGCAGTGTTGAAGCTGGAGATGTCGAGCACCGTCAAAGATTTGCAAAAAAGGAACATCCCGTTCATATCCGTCACCTTTGCAGTGTTGAAGCTGGAGATGTCGAGCGCCGTCAAAGATTGGCAATATGCGAACATGCCGCTCATATCCGTCACCTTTACAGTGTCAAAGTTGGATAGGTCGAGTGTAGTCAAAGATTGGCAATAATAGAACATCCCGTTCATATCCGTCACCTTTGCAGTGTCAAAGCTGGATAGGTCGAGCGCCGTCAAAGATTTGCAATCTGCGAACATGCAGCTCATATCTGTCACCTTTGCAGTGTTGAAGCTGGATAGGTCGAGCGCCGTCAAAGATTCGCAACCATTGAACATTTCACCCATATCAATCACTTTTGAAGTATCAAAGTTGGATAGGTCGAGCGCCGTCAAAGATTGGCAACCAAAGAACATCTCGTTCATCTCCGTCACCTTTGCAGTGTCAAAGTTGGAGAGGTTGAGCGCCGTCAAAGATTTGCAATCTGCGAACATGCAGCTCATATCTGTCACCTTTGCAGTGTTGAAGCTGGAGATGTCGAGCGCCGTCAAAGATAGGCAACCAAAGAACATGAAGCTCATATGCGTCACCTTTGCAGTGTCAAAGTTGGATAGGTCGAGTGCCGTCAAAGATTTGCAAAGGCAGAACATCCCGTTCATATGCGTCACCTTTGCAGTGTCAAAGTTGGATAGGTCGAGCGCCGTCAAAGATTGGCAAAAATTGAACATCCCGAACATATCCGTCACCTTTGCAGTGTTGAAGCTGGATAGGTCGAGCGCCGTCAAAGATCCGCACCCCTCGAACATCCTGTTCATATCCGTCACCTTTGCAGTGTCAAAGTTGGAGAGGTCGAGTGCAGTCAAAGATTGGCAATCTGCGAACATCTCCTTCATCTCCGTCACCTTTGCAGTGTCGAAGCTGGAGATGTTGAGTGCCGTCAAAGATAGGCAATAACAGAACATCTCCCTCATATCCGTCACCTTTGCAGTGTTGAAGCTGGATAGGTCGAGCGCCGTCAAAGATTCGCAATCCGAGAACATCTGGCTCATATCCGTCACCTGCGAGGTGTTGAGGTATTCAAAACCTTCGATACTTTTAAGCGATCGGAGACCTGTAAACCATCCTGCCGTGGTGGTGGGGCGAAAATCACGGAACGAAGCATCAAAGACTGCAGTGAGAACGTTGGTTATTCCCCACTTTGTGCCGTCGCGATCGGCACGGAGGGTGTCGTAATAGAAGGTGAGAGTCTTTTGGTCTTCACTGAGGTGTACGTAGGCTTCGGGAGTAGTGGTCATAAGGAAAAGGGGATGTATAGGTTGTGAAATGTCGGGAAGATGTGTTTTTATCCTTCTCTTTTGAGGGAGTTAATGTGTAAATATAGATAATTATTGCTGTCCTGTAAAAGTTTTACACGGAAAAAAATAGGCAGAAACGCTCTTGCAGGATTTTTACTTGCCAGAATGTAATGTGTATTGTTTATTCTTATGGTGTGAAGTTGTTATTATGCTGTTCATTGCTGTTCGGTAAACTTCAAAACGGCAGAAAAATCCACCCCAAAGCCCTTTAGAATAGGACTTCGGGCTTTCTTTTTTGAAAAAGAAAGCCCCCCCGAAAATCAAATAATGATGGTAGGATTCGCCGCATAGGGGCAGGACAAGAAACGAATGGACTAGCCCAAAGCGCATTGTCCAAAGAAAGCGAGTGCCCCTTTCTTGTGGAAGAAAAATAGGCCTTTGCTCCTCCTTCTTTCCGTACCAACCCCAAGGGGCGTGTTGCAGTCGTGCAAATGTCTCCCGATTGGAAGAGACAGCGTCTTTGGAGGCTATTCCGATATATTGCTGTCCGCTAAACTTAAAAACGACACGATTTCCCTATCCGCAACGCCCATCAATAGGTGTTGCGGATTCCTTTTTCGAAAAGTAAGCCCCCTTAGTCAAAGAGTGAAGGTTCGGCGGGTGAGTTATCGTGGGTATCCAAGACCTTCAACCAATCTTTTTCGGGATGCTCGAAGAAACTATAGCAGTCAATGTAGTACATGAGCATGATGCGCACCATCGTGGCCAAATTAGAGAAACTCCAATTGCGTTTGATCCGCTTT
>QWCW01003927.1_pt1 | contig 11949 bp, 15 predicted proteins | sample 1972691 | NCBI WGS metagenome assembly QWCW01 (sample SAMN09866698, study PRJNA288562) | Human oral metagenome isolate pre2_saliva, whole genome shotgun sequencing... | reverse complement strand
TGGACGGCGTACCAAGGCTTTAGCTAAATTAATGCGAGTCTTTTGACCACCAGAAAAAGCACTAGCTGGCTTATCTAAATCCTCATCGGTAAAACCAAGTCCATAAATGATACGTTTAGTCTTTTGCTCATAATCATAGCCACCTAGCCATTCTAAACGATTTTGCAAATAATCCAATCGCTGCAGATCCGATTCACTAGCTTCTTCAGACTCCAAACGCGTGGTAAGTTCTTTTAGTTGCTCCTCTAATACATGGACATCGGCCCAAGCTTTTTCAATTTCTGTAGCTAAACTATCATCTCCTAGATTTACATCTTGTTGTAAGTAACCAATACTGGCTACAGGAGACTTAACTACATTGCCTTCATCTAATTCTTCATAGCCTAATATGCATTTTAACAAGGTGGATTTCCCAGCCCCATTAGGTCCTACCAAGGCTAGTCGCTCACCTTCTTTTATCTCAAAAGACACATTGGAAAATACTTGGCGCACCCCAAATGATTTTCCAAGGCCTATCATTCGAATGCGTTCCATTCATAACCTCCTAATCATTACCCTTTATTATACCACAATTGCCCGAACTAATATTAGCATCTCTATAGAATCTTTTGTTTTTCTACTATGTCGGAATAATTTACCTAGTAAAGGAATATCTCCTAAAATAGGTACTTTTTGAATTTGATGTTGATCGCGATTATCCATAAGTCCACCTATAACGAGTACCTCTCCAGGTTGTAACCGCACCCGTGTATGTGCTTGCCGCGTACTAATTTTATAAGCTTTCATTTCGGATACCATGATAGGTGTACTTACTTCAGCGTGAATTTTTGCATCTACACCGCCATCTCCAGTAATAATAGGCGTGTAATTTAACTTAATCCCCACCTCTTCATAACGTGTAGAACGCTTACGTTCGCCATTCACTTCGGACTCTTCTATAACAGGGATACGTTCACCGATCAAGATATGTGCTGTTTCCCCATTTAAGGCCATAATAGATGGCTTAGCAATTAGTGCGGCTTTACCGGAACTTTCCATAAGACTCAACTCGGGTTTTACAAAAAATTTATATGCTTCACCACCGGGTGTTTTACCAAAGGTTACGGCACCATAAGTATTACTTTTATCTTCACCATGTCCTGTTAAGCTAAGCCACGACCACCGAATGCCTTGCTCCTTTGCATAGGATTGTTCCATGGCAATGACTGTCGCTTCTAATTGTACTTGCTTAGGCTCCTTATCTATAGCTTTAACCAGTGTTTCTACACGCCGTTTCTCTCCACTGGTCAAATGCGTAATAACTTCGTTTTGTTCTGAAAGTACCGCCATTTTATCTTGTTTCACAACAGTGCCCATTATATTTTTTAAAGATTCTGCTGGCAAATGCTCTGGCGTTATAACATATAATTCTCTATTTTCGAGTCCTTTGTCATCTGGTTCGATAAGAATCGTATTATATTGTTTTGAAACAGAAAAATGATATAGCCTTCCTAATTCTTTTATAAGATCCTCTGGCGCTTCACCTTGTACAGTGGCAGTAATGTTGCCGGTTAAAGATTCTACACCCATAACAGATATATGATAACTTCGACAAATCCCTAATACCGTTTCCTTTAGAGAAGCATTACGAACGGATATCGTAATTGGTTCTTTTGATTTTCTCAGCTCGCCCTTTTCATTAATTACATCCTCCTTTTCTATGTCATTATTATTCAATTTAGCATTACTAGTTTGTCTATCTAGCGAGTCCCTATCGCTTTCTAAATTACTAGTTACTGCTGGCCCTGTATTATTCGCTAATACTACAGAAGATTCCCCTAATGATGCATATAGAAACAGAACTACTATTATAATTATTTTTAGTAGTATATTAGCTTTGAATAGTTTTTCTCTTACTATGGTCACTCTACTATGTAAGCAATCCTTGCCTAATTGATTCTTAACCACCGTGATGAACCTCCTTCAACGATTTCTACACCACTTGTACTTATATTAGAGACAGTAACGCCATGCCAAACCATCCCAACAGTAACCATTTGCTCCTCTGTACCTTTTCGTAAAATAGCAATAATCTCATTGCCCTCAACAATACCAACAAGTTCAACAGGCTGTTCCATACTCGAAGAATTTAACCTACTATGAAACTTTGAATTAATTTGATTATTAGTAAAATCATCACTGCTATCACTAATGGTTTTATCCCCTGTGTGTTTATTCTTATTCTGTGTTCTCCTGGTTTTATACCTATTAGTCCGTCCTTTATATGTATCCCTGCCTGAGTACTTACTATTATTAAACCCTTGCATATCATTAATGCTATCAGCCACTTCATCTACATCCTTAGTATCTTCATGTCTACCATGTACATCATTATCTGGTAAATCTTTAAAAACCTCTCTCCAAGGATGCCCGCGTTCCACGCTGCTCACATCATATAACAAACGGCCTTCACTTTTAGTTTTTAGATTGTCATCTTTTCTCGTTTCTTTAGCATCACTGTTATGATGTTTCTGTCTATTATGTGATATTCCTTCTGATGATTCTTTTGAACTTAATCGGGTCTGATTATTTTCCCCACCATTAACATGCTCAGGTTGTATATGAACACGTTCTTCTTCGTGAGGATATAAAACACCAACGATTAATATGCCAACTATAATTACAAGAAAAACAGAAATAATAATTTTATAGTGACGAATAATAAAATACTGTTTATCAATCCATAATTTAATGCGTTGTATATAATCTTGTAAGTTCATATTCCACCTCCTGCTGACATATTCTAGGAGGTCCTTTTAAATTCCTACAAAAAAATGACTCTACCAGTCACCTAGGTGACTAATAGAGTCATTCATTATATTGACAAATCAAAAGGATTTGTTCTTGTTTTATTTGCTTTTAAAACCATCAGGATGAGATGTATGCCATTTCCAAGCATCTTTGATAACATCGGCTACATTACTGAATTTAGGATCCCAACCAAGTAATTCTTTAATTTTTTCAGAGGAAGCAATCAATGTACCTGGATCGCCAGCACGACGATCACCATATTGAACAGGAATATCGATACCAGTTACCTCTTTAGCAGTTTCAATAATTTCCTTAACGGAGAAGCCATTGCCACTACCAAGATTAAACACTTGAGATTCACCACCGTTACGCAAATAATCCATTGCTAACACATGAGCTGTAGCCAAATCATTAACATGAATATAATCGCGTACACATGTACCATCAGCTGTATTATAATCAGTACCAAAAACAGTTATGTGCTCTCTTTTACCACGAGCTGCATCTAGCACAAGCGGAATCAAATGTGTTTCCGGATGATGATCTTCCCCAATCGTACCAGACGGATCTGCGCCAGCCGCATTAAAATAACGCAATGCAACATACGTAGAACCATAAAACCATATACATTAGTTGGATGCAATGGCGCATCTTCACGAATTGGCACTATCTCTGGTTCCCCATAAACAGCAGCTGTACTGGAAAATACAAAATGTTTTACACCAGCATTACGAGCAGACTCAATAAGATGATATGAGCCAACTACATTATTTTCATAATAAATAGCTGGATTTACCATAGATTCACCGACCTGTGAATGAGCCGCAAAATGCATAACACCAATGATATTATGACCTTTCATAATATCTACTAATTTTGGATCTGCTATATCCATATTGTAGAACTGTACCCCTTCAGGAATTGATTCTACATGACCGCGCGATAGATTATCTACAATAATAGGTGTATAACCCGATTGTTGTAAGGCACGTACTGTGTGACTCCCAATATAACCAGCCCCACCTGTTACTAAAATATTCATAGTTCCCCCTTATGAATTCTCTCCATCCTTTACATGAGCCAATTTTGGACCGATGAGACGTTTATAAACTTCAACACCTGGTTGATCGAAAGCGTCTACACCAGCAAAAATAGATTCAAAGTAAACAGCCCAACAATGCATAAACATGATTTCCCCTAAATGGAATGCATTTAATGTTGGTACAGTTATCGTCATATTAAAGCGATTGTCACTAGATAAAGCCTCTCTATTAGCATCTAATGCAATATTGAGAATATCACAAATGCCTACATTACCAAGTGCTTGCAATCGTTCATATTGACTATGTGTATTAGGCACTACAAGATTATGTTGCCACTCTTTAACCTTAATAAATTGAACGACCTTATTAAGGCGACCTTCTTGATGCTCTTGTACTTGAGCATGCATATCCATAGTTCCTACTGCCGCAACTGGTGTACGACCATAAGGTAAGCATGTATTACTCATCTTACCTAACGATTCGGACAATAGCTGTACATACCAATCAGATAAGGAATGAAGGGCTTCCCCATAAGGCATAAACACCTCAATAATACGACCATAACGTTCGGACGCAATATATTTTAGCAATGCACTTAATAAAGCAGGATTTTTGAAAATATCCTCTTCTTGGCAAGCAGCATCCATTGAAGCTGCACCAGCTAAGAACCCCTCAATATCAAAGCCCACAAGAGCCGCCGTTACAAAGCCAACCTCTGTAAACACAGAGAAACGACCGCCAACACCATAGGGAATACTATAGGTTTTCCAATGATTTTCTAGTGCCATAGAACGTAGAACTGTAGGATGTTCATCATCAGACGTATCGGTAACAGCTACTACTTCATAATTTATATTCCGATCTTGCAATGCTTTTTCCAAAATCATGAAATTAGCCATTGGTTCGATAGTAGAGCCAGACTTAGAGGTGATAACGAGCATCACCTTATAGTCGGGTCCTTTTTTCTGAGCTTGATACTCTAAGGTACGAATAAGGCCTGATAAATAATCACCATCTACGTTAAATCCAGCAAAATACATCCGTGGATATCCGTTGCGTTCTTCCGTACTAAGATTATTCCAAAATGCACCACATTGAACATCAAAAATAACCTTACTACCCAAATAAGAACCACCAATACCTACAGATACAACTGTATCAATATTATGGCGAGCATAGTCCCTCAATTCATAAAGACGTTTTAGCATTGCAGGTGTATTAATACCATCTTCAGAAATATAAGGAAGTTGGTAAAACAATACCGGTTCAGGCAAGCCGTCCTTGGAAACATGGCCTTCTTCAAAGCCTGTAGAGCGTAAAATATTGGTATGGCGCCAAACATTTTGTATAGCACGCTCAAAGTTTTTTACGTCTCGTTCTTGTATGCAACTTTCATTATATATGTTAGCGTAATCTAACTCGAACCCCGATTGTAATCGCAACATCAAATATCTCCTTCACTGACATTTTATGTACAATATTCTACTCATTATACCATAAAACAATGAATAAAATATTAGTTTATGCAATCAATTCACCCACAAACCATAACCAAACCCCACTGCATAAACAGACCATAACAATGCAATAGGGATAGCTAGTTTAAACTTAAGCTTTAAAGTCTTATGACGCCAAATAACCATGCCCAATAGCGCACCAAGGCCGCCAAAAGCAAATGCTAAAAATAATAATGTGAACTCTGAAATCCGATTATACCCCTTAATAGCACATAGCTTATCATATCCATACATGCTAAATACAATTAGATTCCATAGCCCTACAGTAACCCAGAATTGTGTATCACTCATGTCCCTAAACCTTATATACCTTACTTATGATGAGCTTTAAAATATTCTAATGTTTTTTGTAAGCCTTCATCTAATGTTGTTGAAGCTACAAATCCAAAATCACGTTCTGCCTTTGCATTACTTAAACGTGAATGTTTGATATCCCCTATGCGTTCGTCTTCATAATGAACCATAAAATCAGCACCACTAATAGATCTGAATCGTGTAATCAACTCATTAACAGATGTTCCCGTATTGGTAGACACGTTATAAATACCTGTACAGCTAGTATAAAAGCTTCACGATAAATACGCAAATACCCTTCTGCGGTAAGCTTGGTTAACCCATAGAAGGATGATGGCATACCACTAAGTTCTTCAGTCAATGGTAATACTGCTAAATCCCCATACACAGCAGCCGAAGAAGGCATTAAGAATTGTTCAACTTTCACCTTACGACAGGCATCAAGTACATTAATAAGCCCTAACAAATTAACATCACAGTCATAACTTGGATTCTCCATAGAGGATTGAACCATAGTCTGAGCAGCCTCATGAAATACAATAGAAGGCTTAAACTCTTCAAATACAGATAATAATTTTGGATCTCGTACATCCATCTCAATAAATTGAGCAGAATCATGTACAAAAGAACGCATACCTGTAGATAAATTATCTATAACGAGCACATTGTGCCCCAATTCAATTAATCGATCAACTAGATGGGAACCAATGAAACCGGCTCCGCCTGTAACACATATATTCATAACACCCTCCTTTCTGAGAAAGTTAAATTCCCGCACCTTGTTTGGCTAGTACATCAGCCATTTCATTATATGTATCGCCCGTATGAGCAGCCACCTTGTGAAAGTGTACGCGCACACGGTCTTTTATAGAGTCATAAAACGCAGCATAATATTGAGTCAGTGCATTATTGCGTTTCCATCGTTTAGTAGCCCACATTTCTATTCCCATATAATCATAATATAGGGAACATTCTGGAATACCATGATCAACGGCATATTTCATAACATACATAGCAGCTAGTAGCTCACCAGCTACATTCCAAAATGATGTATATCGTTCATCATTAGAAGGAAATGAAAAAGTCTTCTTAGACCCATTCAAGAAGATAACGCCACCAGCACCAACTGTATTGGTACCTTTATTATAACTACCATCAATATAAGCAATAATATGGTCGGCCTTAGTAAAATCTGGTTTCACCATATTTGGAGATACCTTATTTTGAACTTTAGAACTAAATCCTATAGGTCTAGAATTCATAGATTTAGACTTAACTGCTTGTGGCGATTTAGGTTCGCTCCGTTTAGCACTCATAAAATCACTCAAGGATAATCCTGAATCATCTACAAAGGCACGTGCTTCTGCTTCTGTAGAGAAAGATTTGTAGATAGCACCGCCAAAACCCTTTACCTGTTTCTCACAGTCAGCCCAGGTAGTATAAACTCCTGGTACACGGCCTTGACGAACTGCATAAAACTTCTTTGCCATACGTACCTCTTAATGATCCATTGTAAGTACTACAAATTCAGCATTTACAACAGAGGCCAAATCCTTTGGATTTACCTTCATCTGCATGCCTCGTAGACCAGCGCTTACATATACAAACTCTTGAGGTTCCATTGTGGCATCAAAATAGGTAGGAAACGATTTTTTCATCCCCACTGGAGAACATCCGCCCCGTAAGTATCCGGTAATACCTAGTAAGTCCTTAACATGAACCAGTTCTACAGACTTATTATGACTGACACGAGCCGCTTGTTTCATATCTAGCTCTTCAGCCACTGGAATACAGAATACTACAAACCCTGTTTTATCGCCCTTACCAACTAGTGTTTTAAAGACTTGTTTTTCATCGAGTCCTAAAGCTTCTACTACATGAAGGCCTGCAGCACGCTCTTCAGACCACTCATATTCGCTAATACTATAAGGTATCTTATGAGTATCTAAAATACGTAATGCATTTGTTTTTTTATGTTTCTCTTTACCCACTATAACCTCCATATACTAGCATAACAAATAAATTTAATCATACCATAATATATTTCTATCGATAAATATATTTTTCATTACTATTTATTTACGATTTTATTAATATTTTTTAGTTCAATACGCAAGGTTCCATCATCATTAGTTTTGATTTCAATGAACTCGCGATTTTTCATATACTCTACAGGAAAAGAAATTTCAATGCCCGTATCGGTTTTAATCTTATGATGTTCACCAACCTTCGTAGCAAACTCTCGATTAACAGGTAGAGGCCTCATCATATCCGCATCAGCTAATTCTTTCTTAGCCGCCTCTTGTTGAACAGGATTGGCTTTAAATACCTCTTCCACAATGCGAACAGGATCTACTGTATCAGATACTTCTGCATTTTTCGCAATCATAGACTTTGCAATCGTCAATTCAACGACACCATCTGACTCATGGGCTTGAGCCACCTTATCTACGATAGCTTTCACCTTTTTCACCGTATCTCTAGATGATTGGTTAGTGCCTAATTGCAAAACCTTATCTGCTAAGATATAGGATACTTCACCATCAAATTCACCTTTCGGTTCAAAAATTCGAACGCTAAAATCATGCAAATTAATGGATGCAAAGGCGCGTAACTTTTGTGAAGGCATAGGCAACACAGCCTTATGAGAAACAAGTTCTGTAGCTAAACTGCCATCATCTTCACTAAATAGTTGATGAGTAAAAGCATCATGAGCTTGGCACAGAAGAATGCAGATATAAGATGCATCCGTAACAGCTTCACAAATAATCGTATCGATAACAACGGAATCCGTCGCTTGTTTCATATAGGTAAACAAGCTTTCACCTAAATTCTTAGATAAATCTATAAACTTAAGGTCTCCATTTTTATAATCGACTAATTGTTTACCAAATGGACTTGCATCATGCAAGGTACCTGTTCTAGCACCGGGGTCTTTGAACGCCTTAACTACATGATTCGCAATATAATCATGAATAGCTTGATCGCCAACCTTTAATTCATGTTCAGAGTATACAGCTAAAGAAGACGTAAAATCGAAAATCTCTAGCGCCGCCTTATTAATCTGCATGATGCCTCCTTATAACAGTAAAAACGATTACCCTTTATTATACCACTCTTTTAGCTTTCTTTTATCAACTTTTGAGCATTCTGTAAGAGGTAACATAGGAATAGAGTAGATAGATTTTGGCCATTCTATGGAAGGTCTATGATGCCGAATTGTTTCCATAACATCGGCTACTAGAACATTATCCTCCAACACCATATACGCTACAAAATCTTCCCCTTTTACATCATCTATGATATCGATAATAGCTACTTCTGAGACACCATCTATAGATTGCAAATAAGTTTCCATGGAGGGAATAGATATTTTATAGCCCCCCTTGTTTACCACATCGCCTTGTCGCCCAGTAAACATAAGATACCCCTCTGTATCTATATAACCACAATCATTAACGGTATATGTATCGGAAATACCTTCAATATGATATTTTGTAGTTACATATATAACCCCATCATCTGCTTTAATTCGGACCGTTGGGAATGGCCTGCCCACAGTGCCTTGTCGGTCTAGCCACTCTTTACCTGTACAATAGGTTATATAGTTAAGCTCAGAAGCACCATAATACAGAATAAACTCCATATTAGGACATAGCTGTTGCAACTGCTCCATCAAATGACAATCAAGCACTTGTGAGCCAGCAATAATATAGTTAATCGCAGATAATTTACATTTACAATGCCTTACGAGCAATCTAAGTTTTGTAGGAAGAGCATAGATATGATCTACTTCATATCTTTCAAGCAGCTCAATCCATCGAGTAGGACGCAAGGAACTGGTAGTAACAATAGTCCCCCCTGCCCATAAGACAGCAACAACCATATTACTAACACCAGTAAAACTAAAGCTGCCTTGCAAAAAGATTTTTGTATCTTCATTTATATGAAAGATATTATTTTGAATATCAAAAAACTCTCGCCACGATTCCTCTTTTCTCCACAACGGTTTAGGACGCCCCGTAGTACCTGATGTAAGTACACCAAAATCAGTTTAATGTTTCTTTAACTTGAGTAAGATGTACGATACCACTAGTATCATCAAGATCTATTGAAAGAATAGCATCATACAATTCACCATATGTATACTGTGTATCATCTACAATAAGAGCAACCTTATGAGGCTTTAAGTCTTTATATTGTCGTAACCGTTCAATAATTGTCATTTTACATTCGTTCCATAATCAAAGCTGTACCAGTTCCCCCTGCACCTGCAATGGCACATAAGCCATATCTACCATTACAAGACTCTAAGGCAGCCATACAATGAAGCACTAAAATAGCACCTGAACAGCCATAAGGATGTCCATAGGCTAAAGCTCCACCTAGTTTATTGTATTTACCCATATGATTAGGATAGGCCTTATTAAAGAGTACATCAATGATGGCAAAGGCTTCGTTCCATTCCACTACATCTATATCATCCATAGTTAAACCAGTCCGTTTTAAAATGACTTCTGTACTTTCTAAAGCACCTTCTGGACTAAACTGAGGATTTCCTGCCCAAGGCACGACACTATGAATTTTAAAAGGGCCTTTTTTATTAGATAGATATATAAAGGCAGCTCCATCATGAGTTAAACAAGCATTACCCGCATTTATAATAGAGTTCTTACCTAATAAGGGCTTCATCCTAGACAAAAGTTTTTCGTTCATTTTAGGTCTAATGCATTCATCAACACAAGCTTTGCCATCAATGGTAATAGGCATAATATAAGATTGTAAATGAGGATTATCTAAAGCTGCATAAGCGCGTTGGTGACTACCGATAATATAGGGATATAATTCTTCCTTTATAACATTATGCTTGTGTATCGTCCGCTCTGCTCCTTCAAGCATAGCAAAAGGCGACTGATCTTGAGGGGTAAATTGAGCAACCTTATATAAACCTTCTCGATCATCACCAGACGCATAGATTCGGTCTGGCTGTAAGGAGGAGCTTTCAATACCACCAGCAATAACCGTATCCATAATACTAGCGGCAATATGTGTATAGGCCATTTCAATACTCATCAATGCCGATGCACATTGCATATCTACGGTAATAGCAGGAACAGAATTCGGTAAATTAGACATGAGACCCATGAGGCGACCTATATTACCACCTGTGCCAACTGCATTGCCACAAAAAATCCCGTCCAAGTTGCTAACCAAGAAGCAACGAGACATTTTACAATGTCCCCTGGAATGAATGGGAACATTACTACTGGCAACGCTGCCCAAAGTTCTGTTTTTGTAACAATCATAAAGCCTGCTACACCAAATAGGTACACTACAGGAATTGTAATTACAATAGAACGCCATGCATAAGAGAAAAAGCTCTTCTTGGAACCTTTGAATACGCTTAATAATGTATAAGCTATTGGCCAAGAGAAGATAAAGCCCCCTGTTGGTCCTAGTAATTTGCCAAGACCTGCTGTACCACCAACGAATACCGGTAAACCTACAGCACCAAGTAAAACGTAAATGATAAATACAACAAACGCATCTTTCGGTTGTAACAATAAACCAGTTAATGTAGCTACCAAAGTCAATGCCGTTACCATGGCAGGACTAAATGGCAACGGGAAAGAAATATATGCTGAAATACATAATAGGGCTGTTAATAAAGCCATTTTTGTTAAACGTCTTGCTTCCATAATTACCTCTAACTAATAGATCTTTGTTTCAAAGATGTGGAATTTTCATTTTCACCAAAAAACGTAGCAGAAAATGCTAATGTATCGCCTACATAACCTTCTACATGAGCATCTTCAGAATTTTCCACCAAAGTTACCTGATCATCTGCAATAACGGGTGCATGAAAATAAATAGCCATCTGCTGCGCAGATTTACTAATATTCCAATAATTCCATAAATTTTCTAGAATCATACAACCCGGTACCACATAGGGTGCTTCTCGATGAATCTCATTAGTATCATTAATATCGTTTACAAATCGTATTATATCGTCCTTAGAAAAAGATATAGTACGGTCGTTTTTCTCTTGATGAATTGTAGAACGGATACGAAAATGTTTCGGTACCGGTCGTAAATCAACAATTAAAAAGCCTGATTTATCTAGAATACCAACCGTAGTAGTTTTAGCAACTTGATATAAAATACCACAGATAGATTGATCACTACCCGAAGCATCATAATGCATATGCTTAATAACACTATGCCCTGGTAATCCAAAATCATTATTACACAATGTTGTAAAGAGCGATCTCATATAATCACAGTCCTTTATTTATTCAATAAAT
>QWCW01000867.1_pt1 | contig 11955 bp, 10 predicted proteins | sample 1972691 | NCBI WGS metagenome assembly QWCW01 (sample SAMN09866698, study PRJNA288562) | Human oral metagenome isolate pre2_saliva, whole genome shotgun sequencing... | reverse complement strand
CAAAATTATGATGTGAAAAATTATAACAGAATAATAAGTTATTAGCCTAATTAGCCCAATTGGACTAAATAGCCTAATTAGGCTAATAGGAATAAATTGCTTATAGACGACAGATAGACATCACACCTAATTACATTTATCATATAGTTTACCCCCCCTTATAAAACAATCTTATTGGAGGTAAGCTTACCATGTATGTGGATTAATCTCACTCTATTAACAATCTACACATTTAACGGAAGAACCTAAATTAGCCGTTAGCTTTATTTTATTCAGCGACAATAACAAGTCTGTAACATCTCTATCAACAATGTATCAGATACCCAGATACGCTTAGTATAACCAGTGAACACTGAAGCTGTCGATTACTTACACAACTCAAGATACTGTTTAGAAATGAAGCAAATCACTCGCAGTAACATGATAAACAAGCAAAGGTAGATATGCTGTTTATGTGTTAGAACGCCTACTCTACTAAAGTCTATAAAATCACACCTACTTATTAGGAAGCCCACACAAAAGAGTATTCAACTAAAGTCTTATCGAACAGCAAGATAGCACAAACTACGAAGGAGTATCCTAAACCAAAATCTATACGCTGAAAGACATTACTCAAATATATGCAAAATAATCTGTATGATTTACGATGGGAGTTAAATGTTTTTGTTATCTTTGCAGATGTAACAAACTAATGCACGATGAACAGAACCAACAAAGTATTACTTATTTATACAGGTGGCACCATTGGTATGGGACACAACCCACGGACAGGTGCATTGGAGCCCTTAGACTTCAACCATCTTGTTGACAACGTTCCTGAGTTCAAACTCATACCTACGGAGGTCGATACCTATCAGTTCGACCCTCCTATCGACTCTTCCGACATGTCACCCGTGCGTTGGAAGCAGTTGGTAGAAGTGATTTCCGACCGCTATGACGAGTATGACGGTTTTGTTGTCTTGCATGGTACAGACACGATGTCATACACGGCTTCGGTCTTGTCGTTCATGTTTGAAAACCTCACCAAGCCTATCATCCTTACAGGTTCACAACTCCCAATCGGACAGCTACGTACCGATGGAAAGGAGAACCTCATGACAAGTCTTGAATTGGCATCTGCTCATCACTTAGACGGCACCCCAATGGTACCCGAGGTTTGCATCTACTTTAGTGGACATCTCCTACGAGGCAATCGTTCAACAAAGCAGAATGCAGACGAGTTTAATGCGTTTGACACCTTTAACTATCCTCACCTCTGCGAAGCTGGAGTCAATTTCAACTTTAATGAACACAATATCTTAAAGCCAGACTTCACGAAACCGATGCTACCACACTTCGAGTTAGATAACAATGTGATAATCTTCTCTCTCTTCCCTGGTATCGAGGAGCATCTTATTCATCACATGTTTGATGCACCAGAGTTGCGTAGTATTGTCATGCGCTCGTATGGAAGTGGCAATGCTCCACAGCAGCCTTGGCTCATGAACCTACTCCGAAAGGTCACAGAACGCAATGTCATTGTGGTCAATATCAGTCAGTGTATCAGCGGACAAGTTGAGATGAACCGATACGACACAGGCTATCAACTCAAGGACGCAGGCGTCATCAGCGGTTATGACAGTACGGTTGAAGCTGCCGTAACGAAACTGATGTATCTACAAGCAAAATACAAAGATACAGAGACAATACGCAAATACATGAAACAATCGATTGCTGGTGAGATTACTATCTATAATTGATAGGCAAACAGCAAACGACCGATAGAAAAGAAAACAGCCCAATATTTCCCACTCCCCCAACAAGTTAATTGACATTAAAAGGGGAGAAGAAAGGGAAATATTGGGCTGTATTGTGTTTGTTAGAACTTATTGCAACGCTCGAAGAAACCGATTTCTTCAAGTTCCTTCTTCATCCGCACCTCTTCTTCATCCGTCATATTCTGGAATGGAACACGGTTAGGACCAAGGTCGAAGCCCATCAACTTCATAATACGCTTACCTCCAACGATATTGCCACGGAAGTGACAAATGACGTTGATAACCTCTTGTGAGAAGTTCTGCTTCTCTCGAGCGGTCTCGATGTCACCCTTGTTCCATGCCTCGATGATACCTGTCAGCTCACGACCATTATAATTGGTTGTACCACCGATACCACCTTTAGCACCGCCTTGAGCAAGACTTGGGAGGATAGTCTCGTCCTGTCCGTGTAGCATATCATACTTTCCATCCTTGTAAAGACGGCATTGATTATACTCATAGAGGCTCTCGAAGGTGTATTTGATGCCTGCGAAGTTAGGGATACGACCATCGACAGCCTTCAAGAGGTCGAGCATTGGCAAGAAAGCACCATTGAAGGCAGGGATGTGATAATAGTAGAATGGAAGTGAAGGAGCCGCTGCTGCAATCGTCTCACAATATTTCACTAACTCCTCAATACGCCCAATCTTTGGGAAAGGAGGTGCCATAGCACCAATGCCCCATGCACCTATCTTCGCTGCATGTTCGGCCAATCGCACACTCTCACGCAGGCAGCAACTACCCACGTGCACAATGACCTTGAAGCCTTCTGGGGCTACCTCGATCCAGCGTTCAGCCAACTGCAAGGCTCAAGATTGACATCGCCATTAGCATAGAATGGCGTGAACGGTGCGTCAATTAATCCAATAATCTTTTCCATAAACATTGTTGCCCTCCACCTTTATTCCTCAAAGAAGGGGATTTCATGCGTGGGAGAGGCGATTATATGTGATAATAATAAGCAATTATAAACATTTCTTACTCCATATTGTCGGTTGTTGGTCGTAGGCAAGAGAGCTGTAAGACCAGTGCTAACACAACAATACCACCTAAGATAGCAAAGCCAAGACCGAGGTCACCACCATCCGTCCACTTGCCCAACACCTGTGTAACAGCAGCTCCCGCAAACACACCCGTCATGTTCATAATGCCATAGGCAGTACTGCGATACTTCGAAGAAATGAACTGACAGAGGATTGGCATATTGTTGGCATCAAACATACCATAGCCAATACCAAAGCATAAACCTGCTCCGACAACTGACACAAGACTATGGCCGAAACCCAAGAACATAAGTGCCGGAACAGTAAGACCGAGTCCTATCGCACTGGTATAGACACGTCCGCGTAAGTTACGCTGTACCCAACGGTCGGAAATAATACCACCCATGATAACACCGATGAACGATGACACGGCGATTGTTATCGTTGACATTGGTCCTGCACTTGACATAGGAATATCCAAGCTATTAGCAAACAGCGTTGGCAACCAGTTCTTTGTAGCCCAACCAGGAAGACTTGGTACGGCAAAGTAGAAGAGGATCACCCAGAAAGCCCACGTAGAGAAGACAACCGACAGACCGCGGAATGGATTCTTGTTAGCTTTCGGTTCGTCATGTGAAATTGCTTTCTGTCCATGCTTAGGATTCTCCTTTAAGAAGAGCAGTAATACTACTGAATAAACAATACCGATGATACCAAACCAATGGAAAGCGGCATGCCATGAGAACATCGCTGCCAAGGTAGCACCAAAACCACCGACAGCCTGACCTACATAGAGGCCTGTCATGTGAATACCAATAGCCAATGAGCGTGACTTCCCCTCATGCCAATCGGCAATAAGGGACAGTGCTGCTGGGATATAAAGTGCTTCGCTGATGCCCATGAAGGCTCGAAGCCAATAAAGCTGGTCGAAACTCTCTGCATAACCCATAAGATAAGTCACGGCAGACCATACGAAGATGCTACCTACAACAAGCCACTTACGATTGACACGGTCGGCAATAATACCCGCAAAGGGGCTCACCAGTCCGTAAATCCATAAGAAGACGGCCATCAAAGCACCAAAAGCTTCTGCGTGATTGAGTTCTGCAATATCAACTTTCATAGCTTCCTGCATGGTTGACAACATCTGTCGGTCCATGTAATTTAGCAGGGCTACAAACCAAAGGAGGGCAACCAATACCCAAGGATAGTATTTTTTCATAAGAAGATTACTGCCCGCTCCCACCTCTCTATACCTTGTCATGGGTAATAGACGATTGCTTGTGGGATGTGATGGGCGATTAAAAAATATTGAAAGTCCTTTCTAACTCCCTTTCTGTAAGGGGAATGTCTAACGGTTATAACTAATAATAGACTTCTTTTCAAGTCTTGTCTCTATGCTCTTCTCTAAGAAGAAAGAACAAAAGACATCAGCGTTTCGGATACTTCACAACCTTATTACTGCGTACTCTCGGCTTTAACTCGCCACCAATCACGTACAAGCCATGATGGGTCTGGGCTAAGGCAGCACCAGCACGTGCCGTTTCCGAACTCTTATAGAGCACCTTCCATCCTGCCTTATCATAGTATAAGGTGTAGGGATTAAAGCGATACCACTCGATAGGGTGACTCAGATAATCGGGTTGAGGATGATTGACAGCCGACAAGAACACGTCTTTATTAACACCTCCCATGACCAAGAGCTGATCGCTACACAGGTTGATAGCTGCGCCGCCACCTACGAATAGTGGCTTACCCATATCGTCCTTCGGTCCTTCAACCACCTGCCATTCATCAGTCGCCTCGTCATATACGCAACCATCCATCGCCAACTTTGCTTCCTCACCATTCCCTGCAGGAGCAAAGCCACCGAAGAGACAGAAGTGATTATCACCCATACTACCAGCTACAGGTTGTACGCGTACCATACCAGGGAACGGTTTTACATCCTGCCAACCAGCTGAAAGATTTTCTAAATCAATGCGTAACACACGATTGGAAGCCTTACCGTTCATCGCCCCTCCTGCTATATAAAGGTGTCTACCGACCAAAGCTCCAGCCATGTTGTCAGCTGTGCAGGGTAGAGATGGGAGGGTTAACACCTCGGCTTTACCGTCAACAATCTTTACACGATAGACTTTTCCACAACTGCCATCGTTGTTCATTCCGCCTACGACAATCAGACTGTTATCGTAAGTCACCGTGACACCATAAGCCAAAGGCTCAGGAAGCATGCCAACCAACCTCCAATTCAGCTGGTCGCTATCATCAGTTGCGGTAGCATAAATACCACGATAATAAACCTTCTTACTATCGGGAGCCAACGTATTCACTGGGAAATTACATCCACCAGCCATAACAAGTTGGTCATCAATCCTACCTGCATAACAGGCAGACACACCCTGTTCGATACCCACCTCATCGGTAGGAAAGCCACGCATCACCATTAGGCTATCGGCATCAGAAGCATTTGCACCCAATCCCGTCAATAAAGTTATCGTTGTCATTATTAGATTTTTAATTCTCATCGTTTTAGGTTGAATCATTGCTTGGGTTACCCCCGTCTTACTATAAAACAACTACATCATTGCTTTTACTTATGCTTAACACATAAAATCAATACCGTATTCTTTCCTCCTACAAGCCCCATACTGACGGCTTACACCTATCTTTCTGAGAGGGTAATCGCCCATTTCCAGACTCCACATACCTATCAATTACGAATTATTATCACGAGAGGAAGAATTTATTTTCATGAAAGAAAATATTTATTGTCATGAAGAAAAATATTTTTTTTCATGAAAATAATTCGAGCTTAACGTAATGTTGGGACAATAGCAAGGTAGATTACGTCATGATCGGTACGGTTCTCAAACCAATGGAAGTGACCTTCTGGACAATAGTGAAGCTGCCCCACCCTTGCAATCTCGGTCTTGTCATCATAATGAACAGTCAGTTCACCACTGATAACATACATTGCTTCAAACGAGCCAACATGCTGGTGCTTCCCACTACATGCTCCTGGACGCAAAGTAGAGTACATGATACGAGCCTTATCATCCACAAAAGCACGCACGTCTAACTTACCCTCGCCTCCTTTGAAGCCTTCAATATGCTCTTCCGCAATCTTGTCAAAATCAATAATCATAATGTATGGTTTTTTATTCGTATATGAAGATAGCGCAAATAGACGCTATGAGCGGTCGCTCACAGATTGTCTGATGCTGTCTATCAAGCGCAAAGGTAAGAAAAAAAGCAGAGACCTCGACAGGAGTTCTCTGCTTTTTTATATAGTTTTACCTTACAGATTAGAATGTATAACGTAATCCGATCTGACCACGCCAACGGCTGTAGTAGTCGTTATAGTTACGTGTTGCATAACCACCTGTGAACTGATAATGACCATTTCTCTGGTAGTTAACAGGGCTGTAGTAGACACCGAAGCCGTCACCATAGGTGTGACCCCAGTCCTTATTCAAAAGGTTACCAACATTGATAATATCGAAGCTCAACTCAAGAGAGTTAATCTGACCAGCCACCTTGAAGCTATATTTCTGTGCGAAGTGTACATCGAAGTGATGTTCGAACGCCAAGTTATCAGCATAACGCTTGTAGAATTCACCACGATGCTTCTTCATGTAAGAGTCATTACCAATCCAATGCTTCATCATTGCACGCTGCATATCAGCCGTCAACTTAGGAGCTGTGAACTCAGGCCCAAATACTGCTTTAGTAAGAGCATTAGCTGAGAATTTCGTCTCATCGAACTGCATATTATCAATCTGTGCATCTGTAGGAATGAAGAAGAGGTCGTTACCGTTCGCACCATCCTCATTAACGTCGCCATAATAGTAGATACTATATGGAGAACCACTCTTAGCTTGATAGATAATACCCACTGTTGTCTGCCACTGCTTCTGTGCTCCATAGTTTACATGATAGTAAGCAGAAGCCTGAATGCGGTGAGGAATGTTATAAGCAGAGTTACCCAACTCTGGGTCGTTAGGGTTACGATAAGTATAATTAAATCTCCAGTTGCTCTCAGCAACAGATGATCCACCATTGTTCACACTCATTGACTTTGTCCAAGTGTAGCTTGCCATCAAATCAAGACCGAAGTCGAAATGCTTCTCGCCCTTCAAACTCAAGTTTACAGTGTAACCCTTTGAGGTGTTGCTAAGCTTATAGATATTTGTATATGGACTACCTGCAGTCACCTTAGAAAAGAGTGGACGATTGTCTTCTACTGGTACACCAGCACTGCCATAGACCTCTCCAAAGGTTCTACCAGTCTGTTCGTAAGCAAGGTTCTCATACAGAATATCATTCATCGTCTTTGAGTAGATAGCCTCAGCAGTCCAGTTGATACCCAACACATCGAAGTCGAAACCGAGGTTGAAACGGAGGTTCTGCGCATACTTAAAGTTATGGTCGTAGACGTTGATAGTCTGACTTCCTAATGCTTTCAGCTTGCTTGCATTTGCTTCCTGGCCATTAGGATCGAGCAAAAGTTCCAATCCTGTTGGAGAGTTAACATTGAATGATGATACCTGAATACCAGTGTTAGCATAGTTGTTACTAATCCAAACAAATGGGATACGACCTGTGAACACACCAACACCACCACGGAGAATATATCTGCGGTCCTTGTTGATGTCCCAACGGAAACCTACACGTGGACTCCAAAGAGGGGTACTTGCTAAACGCTGGTTGGTCTTTACGTTCCAACCCTTGGTGTCAGCATACTGAGCAAAAGGCTCATTAGCGGTAGGAGTGTCCATGATGACAGGAATATCCATACGCAAACCGTAGGTCAACTGAAAGTTGGTTGTTGCATCCCACTTGTCCTGTGCATAGAAACTTAACTGTGCTGCACCAAATGAAGACTCCCAGCGTGGGTCGCCTGTTACGTCTACATTAGCATGTCCGTAACGGTATAGATTGATATAAGACTTCTTTGGGTCGATAGTTCCATTTACGTAGTCATTATAGTAGTTGACGAAAGAGTCGTAGTCCTTAAAGGTGTAACTACCAAAGAGATCTTGAAGGAAAAGGTTTGTAAACTTATACAATTCGTTGTGAGTACCGAATGTAAAGGTGTGATTACCCTTATACCATGTTAGGTTATCCTCAAGTGTGTAGATGTCTTGATCCAAGCGGTTGGCCATAGAAGAACGCTCGATACCTAAGTTCACTGCGCCTCCACCTACACCATTAATAGTAACGTTTGGATATTCACCACTGATAGCACGGTTGTCTCTTACACGTACATAGCTGGCACGAGCCTCATTGGCTACAGATGGAGAGAGGCGACTCTGCAACTCAGCTATGAATGAATTGGTTGTGCTTTCGAATGGGAAAGCATAGCTACTACCGTTGATTGATGTGCGTGAACCAGCATTATTCAACTGCACAGCATCAACAAGACTCCAACGAAGAGAGGCTTTATTGGTCTCATTGATGTTCCAATCAAGTTTCAAACCAACCTTGTTACTCTTCGTATAGATGTCACTGGTGGAGAGAGCTGTTGGGAAATTAACTCCTTGACGATTAGCGATGTCAGCTATCTTTGTCAAGATGTCGTTTGCCTTTACAGCATCAACAGCTGACTGCTCAGAGCCTAATGTGTAAAGGTTTGGATAGGTCTTGTTGGTCTTCTCATAGTTAGCAAAGAAGAATAACTTATCTTTGATAATCGGACCACCTAAGGTTACACCTACATTATACTCGTTCTGCTTGTTGAACTTTGGTGCATAACCACCGTCAGCGAGCGGATACTTTGAGCCAACTAAGTTCTGGTTGTTACCGAAACCATAGACACTACCATGGAAGACATTGGTTCCACTCTTGGTAATAGCATTGATAGCACCACCTGTGAAACCGCCTTGACGAACGTCGAAAGGAGCTACGTTTACCTGAATCTGCTCAATCGTCTCCATTGAAACAGGCTGCGCACCAGCTCTACCTCCGTTCGTTCCATCACCAGAAAGACCGAAAACGTCGTTGTTGGCAGCACCATCAATCATGAAAGAGTTGTAACGGTTACTTGTTCCAGCAAATGACATAGCACCGCTGTTTGTCGTTGTCAGCTGTGGATTAAGTCGTGCAACATCGGCAATACCATGGGTAATACTTGGCATATCAGCAATCTGCTTTGAGTTGATACTCTGTGCTGCACCAGTCTTGGTGGCGTTGACACCTGCACTACCCTTTACTACAACCTCTTGAAGTTCCTTGCTATCATCTTCGAGAGAACAAGAGAGATCCTCCGTCTCGCCCAATCGGAGCATCACATTATCAAAAGTCTTTGTTTTCTGACCGATGTAAGCTACAGTCACTTTGTACGGACCTCCGACACGCATACCTTGTATAGTATAGCGGCCATCGATGTTCGTTACAGCACGGTAAATGGTCCCAGAGGGTTGGTGAGTCGCTGTGATGGTAGCACCAATAACATCTTCACCTTGAGACATTACCTTACCACTGATTCCTGAAGTTGTAATCTGTGCCATGACAGTAGTTGTCATTGCAAGCAACAACGTAATCAAGAAAAGTAATCTTTTCTGCATAGTTTAGCTAAATAATTAATTATAAACAATAATGTTATTTAAATGTATCTGCAAAATTAAGCATTTTTTCTGATACTTACACGGGTGAGCAACGAAAAAAAAGAATTAATTGCGTACGATAAACATTTTCTCATATAACCTGATAATTGGTGTTCTTTTACCTACTACTTGTCTTATTATATATCTATTAATGCCCTTAAAAAACGGTGTTATCCTTTCTCTGTTTTAGTCCATTGACTTAGCCCACCGTTTGGAGAGACTACCCACCTATTGTAAGGACGCTTAGCACCAATAAAGCTAAATATGATAAGTGTAATTACTCATGTTCATCCTTAGAAATATTCAGCACCAACGCTACCCTTATACACACAAAAACAGCTTACACTCTACGTGCAAGCTGCGACATCATAACGGCACTAAGCCCTGCAGTCTCTGTGCGTAAACGGCTATTACCCAGTGTTACACTCTCAAAGCCATGCGCCAAAGCGTAGCGAACCTCATCAATAGAGAAATCGCCTTCTGGGCCTACCAATACCGTAATATCCTCTCCTGACAAAGACGATTCATCGTTCGAGATAGCGGTAAAGAAGTCTGTTCGTGCTATTTCCGGATAACAATGACAAATATACTTACGTCCGTGATTAGAGCAGTTCTCTATGAAATGATGAAAAGGAGACATCTCGTTTACAGTTGGTTTCCACCCTTTTCGACTCTGTTTCACGGCTGAGATAATGATTTTCTCTATCCTATCCGTACGCAAAGTCTTACGTTCAGAGAACTTACAGTCTAAGAAGCTTATCTCATCAAAACCTATCTCTGTTGCCTTTTCAGCCATCCACTCCATGCGTCCCATATCCTTTGTTGGAGCAATGGCAAGGTGGATTTTCCCACGCCAACAGGTCTCTTGCTTTAGTGTCTGTCGAATGGCATATAGGCATTTCTTGGCTGTTGCTAATGTTACCTCTGCTTGATAGAAATATCCCTCACCATCCATAAGGAAGAGCTCATCCCCTTCCTTCAGTCTTAACACACGTGTGGCATGCACAGCTTCCTCAGCAGGTAAGGCTGTTTCCACAGCTGCGTTAGGGACGTAAAAATATCTTGCTTCTTTCATTCTTTAGGTTTATTACATCTTCTTCCTTGGTAAGTACGCACACTATCAGGCTAATACACACATAACACACACTGCTTATCAAGAGAGTTTCGAGCGTTTCTTCATCTCATCTCTAAGCATAGAAGCCAGCTCATAGTTCTCGTCTTCTATTGCTTTCTCTAACGCATGATGTAGCATCTCGACACTAAGTGCATTCACGGGTAGGGCTATCTTATTCTGACTCTTACCACTATCAACACTCTGTCGATTGAAGAGATGCTCCTCCATAAAGATGTTTAACTTAGCTATCTGTGCCAGTAAAACAGCATCAGAGGCTCGAATAGGTGTAAGCGTCAAGTCATCCTTGTTCACTAACAAAGCTTTATACTGTCCATCAACAATAGAGTTAAAGAGTATCTCATAATGCTCGCTGGTCATCAATGGGTTGATATTACAAAGAACTTCTGGCAGAAATCGTTCTGTGATAGACTTTTCTCCTGATCGTAAACCAAGTTCATACTCCATGTGATGGTCGCATACAATGGCAATCTGCCGTGTCTGTGAGAGATTAGACAAGAGGAGAAGACCTAACTCCGGACCTCCGACAATCTGCGACATACCTACATATACCAGTTGAACCTTACTCATTTACTCCACATCTTAACGGTGAGCTATTATGCTTTCTTTGGTCGGAAGATAACAGCAAACAAGACTCCTACGACAAAGGCATAGCCTGCGAAGATGAACCAACATGCCTGCCAATCACCAACAGTCAGTGTATCTGACCCCACAACCTGCGGATGTGTATATGCATTAACGATGGCTTGAGCTGCTAATGTACCTACTGTTGCACCCACACCATTGGTCATCAACATAAACAAACCTTGTGCTGAAGAGCGGAGTGCAGGCTCCGTACTATTATCAACGAACAGTGAACCCGATATATTAAAGAAGTCGAAGGCTACACCATATACTATCATTGAGAGTACAAACATCAAGATACCAGGGAAGCCAGGATTACCTACACCGAACAAGCCGAAGCGCAATACCCATGCAAACATTGCTATCAACATCACGTTCTTGATGCCATAATGACGCATGAAGAAGGGGATTAGGAGGATACAACAAGTCTCACTAACCTGCGAAAGACTAATCAGAATATTAGCATGCTGCACTCCAAAGGAATTAACAAACTCTGGTTGAGCTCCGAAACTAAAGAGGAATGGATTCGCAAAGCTATTCGTTATCTGAAGACTCACACCCAACAACATAGAGAAGATAAAGAAGATTGCCATCTTCTTCTCCTTGAATAAGGCGAAAGCACGTAATCCAAAGGCATCCACAAAACTCTTCTGTTCTGTGCCTTTATTAACTGCACACTTAGGTAATGTAAAGGTATAAAAGAAGAGGATGATACTTACCACACCAGAAGTAATAAACTGATTCTGATTGCTTTGGAAGCCTAAGATATCTACCAACCACATGGTAAGGATAAAACCAATCGTACCGAACAC
>QWCW01003082.1_pt1 | contig 11988 bp, 12 predicted proteins | sample 1972691 | NCBI WGS metagenome assembly QWCW01 (sample SAMN09866698, study PRJNA288562) | Human oral metagenome isolate pre2_saliva, whole genome shotgun sequencing... | reverse complement strand
CCGCGTGCCCGTGCGTGACCTGCTCAACCCCGCCAACCGGCACACCGCCTACGTCAAACGCGGCCGCACCTCACACCGCACCCCCGCCTTCGAGGTGCGCATGCCCGGCGGCGAAGAATTTACTGTCTGGGGATTCACCGCAATCCTGCTTGACCGAATCTTTGACTCGCTCGGCTGGACCGTGCCCTGGGATAAAAATAAGATGCGCCCGGCACCCGGCTACGAAGAATAAAACTCTCGCGGAATAAGCGTCTGACTAGCAGATATGGGGTATAGATAGGGGGGCGGCAGGTAGCTTGAACGAAGCTACCCGCCGCCCCTATTTTTGTCTTAATCCGCCCGCAGATTATTTACCGTCAGCGTAGTTGTGCACCCGCGCCACCGACACCGGAAAATCAACCGGCACCCGACCGAACAGCAGACGTGCCGCCTCCGCAGCGCCCTCACGCACAATACGCTCCACACGGTCCGCCTCCAGCTCAGGACCGCACAGCAGAAGCTCATCGTGCAAAAAATACACAATGCGGGTGCGCATCGGCATACCAAAAATCCGCTCAGACAGCAGACGAGAACGCACCGCGCCCATCCAGCACAGAGCCCACTCCGCCGCCGTACCCTGAACAATAAAATTGCGGGTCATACGGCCGTGCGCACGCGCAGTCGACACGGCACGCGACTCCGCCGCCGGCGACGACCGATCAGCCACAATCTCACGGAAACGCTCATCCACCGGCGGGGACGTACGACCCAAAAAAGTCGTCACCTGACCGCCCGCCTCACCAATACGAGCTGCACGCTCCGTAAACTCCATCGCCTGCGGAAAAAGCGCCGCCACATGCGGCAACAGCGCACCAATCTCACCGCTGCGGCCGCCGTACATAATCGCCAGCATGCCCACCTTCGCGTGGGAACGCTCCGTCAAACCCACACCCTTCAGGCGCGCCAACTCGGCGATACCCGCATACAGGTCAGCGCCACGACCCGCCGAAGCGAGCGCCTCATCACGGCTCAACGCCGCCAAGATGCGCGGCTCAATCTGCGAGCCGTCCGTCACCGTCAGCACCTGACCCTCCGGCGCCTGAACCGCCTGACGAATCTCCGCAGGAAGCTGCAGCGCACCACCGCCGGATGCGCCCCAGCGCCCGGTCGCGGCTCCACCCACCTCAAGATGCGGGCGGAACGCGCCCTCAGAATCCGCCCAACTCTTCAACTCCCACGAACGCGTAGACTTCACCGAAACCCCCGCAGACTGCAGCGCACGCAAAAGATCCTGCGGCGAATCCGGGTTCAACGACGGCATAAACAGCATGCGCTGAATCTGCTCCGCCAACTCCTGCATCTTCTGCGGACGTTCACCCGGCACCGGGCGCGGACCCAACAACTCGCACAGATGCTCATGATGCGCCTGCACATTAAACGGGATGCCGTAATAGCCAATCTCAGCCGCCACCAGCGCACCGGCAGACTCAGCCGCCGCCAAAAGACGCAATCGCTCCGGGTGCCTCGACGCGCTGATGGCGCGCGCCTGCGCCAACCATTCACGCATCAGCACACGCACCACCGGATGCTCCGGCAGCAGGGTCACCGGGCCCGCCGCCAACTGCGGAGTGAAAGGCTCATGGGGTGCTGCCTCCAGGAAATCGGGGGAGGAATCTGCAGAGGAATCGGCGGGTGCGGCGGAAGAGGTGGCGGGGGCACTCAAAAAATCAGCGCCGAACAGCTCCTCCTGACCCTGAATCTGCCGCGCCACCGGCAGATACCCCTGAGGCTCCACCGCCTCACGCACATCAGAAAGATCCAACACCGGGCTGTACTCCACAAAACCGCTCGGATGCGTAGCGGCAGTCGCCAAAATCCGCTGCACCAGACGCAAATCATGGCACAGATGCACCCGCACCCCGCGACGCAGAAGCAGCGGGTCAACGTGGCGGGTATCAGCCCAAATCCAGCGCGGAAAACGCCCCTGTGCCGAATCAGCCGCCTGCCGCTCTACCTCTCGCACATACGCCGGAAGATTCGCCGCGCTCACCCGATCCGCACGCGTAATCCGCGGAATAAAGGTCGGGTCCTGCAACTGCTCAGCGGTCGGCGTCGAAAAATGAAAAGCACCCCACGAGGTCACCGGCTGAGCACCGCGCGGGGACGCACCCGCGGCAATAGCCGACGTGACCGGGTGTGCGGGGGTACCGGTCTGGGCGGTAATACCCGCGCCGGTGGCAGGACTGAGCAGAACGTACATTCTTCCATTATCGAGGATGTGTCGGTAGAACGGGTGGTGCGTGGTTATCACCAGAATTTACGAGTGGTTTGTCATAAAAGCGCCGGATGCGTGCGTTTTGTTCGTTTGAGGTGCGTGCATCGCGGATATTTCGGGGTGCGCGAGGAGTTATCCACAGAACGCTCATTCTCTTAAAAATTCGGGGCGGGCGCAATGCTCTCCTAGAGCCATGAACCCCGCCATGAACCCCTCCAACAATCCCGCCGGGCACCCTGCCAACAATCCCGCCGGGCACCCTGCCAACAATCCCGGCAGCCCCAACGGTTGCCCGCTGCGTGCCGCACAGGGCGTGAATCAGCCGGGCGCACAGAATACGGGCGTCCAGAACACCGGCGCGCACTCGCTACCCGCCCTGCTCATTCCCGAAGACTATCGCGCCCGCGCCGTCGCCCTGCACGCCCGCGAGCTGATTCTGCGCTCGCCGCAGCGCCCTGCTCATTCCCGAAGACTATCGCGCCCGCGCCGTCGCCCTGCACGCCCGCGAGCTGATTCTGCGCTCGCCGCAGATGAGCGCTATCGCCCTGGGTGGTTTTAGTGGCGGGTTCAGTGCCGGGTTCTGTGGCGGACCCAGTAACGGATTCAGCGCCGGGGCCGAGCGGGCAGGGGAGCGGCCGCCCGCAGAGGGCGTGGTTGCCGCGGACAGTGCAAACGCTGCGAGTGCCGCGGGCGGTGGGCTACTCCAAGAATCCCAGCCCCTCCGCGAGATTCTCGAAAACGCCGTGGACGAGGCAATCTGCGCCATCGACGGCGGATGCCGGGGGAATGCTCGGGGGAACACGAACGCAGAAGGAACAGGCGCAGACAGAACTAATGTGACAAAGCCCCGAAAATTCCGTGCCAAAACGGTGCAACCCGCGCCCGCCTCCTGGAGCTACCCCAGCGTGGAATACATGCCCGTCAACCGGCAGACCGCGCTGCGCTACCTCGCCGCGGAACTCTACGGCCTCGGCGCCCTCGACCTGCTCCTTGATGAGGGGCAACGCGCCGGAACCATCACCGATATCTACGTGAACTCGCCCTGCGATATCTGGGCAGGCATCAACGGAACCACCCGCCCCGTGGCGCTGAGCCTCGGCAATGAGCGGCGCGTGCGTGACCTTGCCGAGCGGCTCATCCGCAGGCATGGCGGGCAGCTGGACGCCGCGCATCCGGCGGCTGACATTAGCGACGAGCACGGCAGGCGCATCCATGCGATTATCCCGCCGCTGAGCGAACGCACCCGGCTCTCCGTGCGCCTACCCGCCCGCGAGCGCCCCACCCTGGCACAGCTACAGGCCGCCGGGCTGTGTGATGAGGCGACCGCCGCCTACCTGCGCCGCATGATTGCCGAACGCCGCGGATTCCTCATTAGCGGGGGCACCGGCACCGGCAAAACCACCCTGCTCAACGCCCTGCTGGGGCTGTGTACGCCGCAGGAGCGCCTCATTCTGCTTGAAGACACCCCGGAACTCGCGCCGCAGCATGAGCAGGTTATTGCCCTCAAAACCCGCGCCGCTAACTCCGAAGGCGCCGGCGAAATCGGGCTGGGTGAGCTGATCGTGCAGGCGCTACGCATGGGCCCGGATCGGCTCGTGGTCGGTGAGTGCCGCGGCGCGGAGGTGGTGCACCTGCTGACCGCCATGAACACCGGTCACCGCGGCGCCGGAACGACCCTGCACGCCAATAGTGCGCAGGCGGTGCCCCTGCGTTTGTGCGCCCTGGGTGCGCTCGCCGGACTGGATAGTAGAACGGTCGCTCTACATACGGCGACGGCTTTTGAACGCATTATTCACCTGGAACACCGGGACGGACGCCGCCGCATCGAGGGTATCTACAGCCTGCACCCCGCCACCCAGGGGAGTGAAGAGTACCTGCAGGTCAGGCGTATTTCTACTGGCTCTGAAGTTGGGTACTAGCCCCCGAAATGGGGGACGGAAAACGTGAAAGGAGGAAGCAATGAAGCAGAACGAGAAGGGCAACGGAAGCCTTCGCGAACGCTGGACTGAATGCTGGGCTGAGCGCCTAGCTGCGCGCATCGCCGGAGCAGCCAGCGCCGAGGAAATGCGCATGTGGCCGCTCATTCTACGCGCCCTCGCACTGAACCTACGCGCAGGCATCCCCCTGCAGGAGGCGGTGCACACCGACCCGGGCTCTGGGCAGTTCGGGGAGTCCGGGCATTTCGAACAGGGCGAGCTGGTGCCGGGTACGGGGAAACCGCGCGTGAAGAATAGCTCTCGGAAAAGCACCAGGAAAAACACCCGGGCTCTACGTGTACGAGGCCTCTCGCCCCTCTCCGAAGAGTACGGGCACAAGCGGTGCGCCGAGGATATCCGCCGCTTCATGCATGCTCTCGCCACGGTTACCTCCTGGGGTGCACCCGCGCACCTCGCCTGCGCCCAACTGCTCGAAAACAGTACCCGGATGCGCCCGCACAGCCGCGAGCGCCTGCACGACCTGCAGCTGAGCCTGCGCATGAGCGAGAGCGCCGGTGCGCCTCTCGCCACGAGCCTGGAACGCGCCGCCGAACACGCCGAAGAACGCATCGACGCGCTCCTGGGCAGGCAGAGCGCCCTCGCCGCACCGCGTGCCACCGGCAGGATCCTCTCCTGGCTGCCGCTGCTCGGCCTCGGGTTGGGGGTGCTCATGGGAAGCGACCCCGTGGGTGTGCTGACAGGGTCCGTTCTCGGAGCGCTCACCGGTTTGCTCGGGCTGGGGCTTGCCTTCGCCGGGCGTCGCTGGACCGCCGCGCTCGCGCTGGACCGCCGCGCTCGTGCATCGGGCAGAGGTGGAGAGCGCGGCAAGTAATGGAGCCGAACAAACCTCGAATATGCCGCCCGTTGATACCGCCCTCGTGCTGGAACTACTCGCCGCGCAGTTGAGAGCCGGGCTCGCACCGCTCGCCGCACTGGGCACCCTCGCCGAGGCGCTTAACAGCCGAGCGTTGCACACGGTCTGCCAGCGCCTGCAGATGGGTAGCAATTGGGGGAGTGCCTGGTCGGGGTCCGCGGCGGGAACCTTCGGTGAGCTGCGGGATGCACTCGCCCCCGCCTACACGGGCGGCGCACCCAGCACGGCGCTACTGCTCTCCCTTGCCGACGCGCACCGCCTCAGCGAACGCCGTGCGTCAGAACGCGCCGCCGGAAAGCTCTCCGTAGCGCTCGTGGTACCCCTCGGGTTGTGCTCGCTGCCCGCCTTTATTTGTCATGTCCATAAGCGCTGTCGATTAGCCGAAATGCTGAAAAGTTTAGACCTTCGCTTTTAGACCTTTGCTCATCTGCCGTGAACGCGGATGAGTACCCACCCCGCCCCGAATGAACGGGGCACAACGAAAGGAAAACCAATGACGAACACCCTCTGCGAAGCAATCCGCCACGACCTGCACACTGCCGATGTTCCGGTCGGCACTCCGGTCAACGCCCCGGCCGGTGCTCCGGGTGGCATTCCGAGCGAAATTCAGCCCGCCGCACCCGGCGCAGAGGCGCAGACCATTCTGGGCCCCGTGCCGCTGTCCGTTGCCATCGCAACCACCATGAAGCAGTTGCGCGAAGAATGCCCCGAGCTTTTCGCCGATACTGGGCTCTTCAGCGATGCCGAGTTTTTCAATGATGCTGAACTTTCCGCCGGCGCTGAACAGAAGCATGCCGGCCCCAGGATTGACCCTAACGAAATGGAGATTGATATGAACACGAATCACCTGAACCCCGAGCAGGCATTGACCATTGCCCGCGCGCTCGCCGAGGGCTGCACCCTGGACGAATGTGGCCCCACCTGCCATACGGCATTGTGATGCTCGCGGCGGTCGGTTTCGCGGGCCTGCTGGTGCTGATTCTCAAGTCGGATGAGGTGCGTTCCATGCTCCTGGATATTGTGCGTAACGCCCTTTCGATTGCGGGCAATACGGGGTTGCTCTAGAACCTTTGGGGAACCCTCCCTAGGGTTTGACTTTAGGTGTTAAAAACCCTGGAAAGTCAGGATAGAAAGGAGGAATAAAGAATGAACGCTCATGTGAATTTGGGTGCTTTGCGACGCACCTACTCCGCAGGGAAAACCGGGGCGGAACCGGCACCCTCGACCCCGCGCAAGAGCCCCGCAGAGGAGGGTGTGATCACCGCCGAATTTGCGGTCGCCCTACCCGCCGTGACGGTGGTGCTCGCCCTCTGCCTGGGTGCCGCCTCCACGGGGGTTGCGCAGCTGAAGGTGGAGGAGTCCGCGCGAACGGCTGCACGAGCCGCCGCCCGCGGAGACTCCGAGGCGCAGATTCGCTCCGCCGTCAGCCGCATCGACCCTGCGCAGAGCGTGCAGATTTCTGTTTCTCCTGATGATGTAGCCGCGACGGAGGCGGGGCGCACCCGGCAGGTGCACGTGCGGGTGAGCCGCCCCGCCCCCGGTGTGATTGGTTCGGCAACCGGCTGGGTGCTGCGGGCGGACGCCCACGCCCGCGTTGAAGCCGGCGCTGAAAACGATGCTGAAAACGGTGCGGGTCATGAAGGTGAGTAGAGCCGCTATGGGTCCCACCCCGAAAACAGCCTCCGAGAATCAATACCCCGAAGCGGGTAGCGGCACCGTCCTTGCCCTCACCATTATTGCCGCGCTACTGGTGGTGACCGTGGTGATTGCCGGGCTCATTGGGGTGGTGTCCGCAAACCGCAGGGCTTCCGCAGCCGCCGATTTGAGTGCGCTCGCGGCGGCAGACGCCTACCGCGGGCTCACCGAGGGGGACCCGTGCGCGGTCGCGGCGGATCTTGCCGAACGCCACGGCGCGCACCTGGAATCCTGCACTTTTCCGGATCGCCCCGAAACGGTGGAGGTGACGGTCGCCGTCCCGGTCGCGGGGCCCATGGGTGCGCTGGGCCCGGCGAGGGTGCGTGCCCGCGCAGGGGCTGAGCATCTCGAAGAAGGGCGCCCCGAAGAAGAGCACGCGGCGGGCAACGTGGAGGAGCTGAGCCCCGATGAGGTAGCCGAGCTGGAGGAAGAGCTGGAAGCTGCGCAGGACTCAGCGCCCGAGCCTCCCGCACCAGAAAGCTCCGCAGAATCAGAGAATCCAGTTGAGCCAGAAAACCCGCCTGAGCCAGAAAGCCCAGCCGACTAGGCTATTTACGCTCATCGGGAGTTGTCATCCCAGCTTGCCCCGCGCCCCCAGCCCGCTCTACGCCTTCTGCAGTAACCTACGCCTCCGCCATGCTCTGCAGCATCGCCTGCAGTAGCGCCCGTGCGCCGTGTTTGCTGAGCGGCTCGTTGCGGTTGCCGCATTTGGGCGAGTGCACGCAGGAGGGGCAACCGTTTTCGCATCCGCAGCTTTCGATTGCTTCAAGGGTGGCGCTCAGCCACTGCGCAACCGCGTTGAAGCCGCGCTCGCTAATGCCCGCGCCGCCGGGTGCGGCGTCGTAGACGAAAATGGTGGGCCTGCCGGTGTCCACGTGAAGCAGCGTGGAGAGTCCACCCAAATCCCAGCGGTCGCTGGTGGCGATGAGCGGCAGCAGTCCGATGGCGGCGTGCTCGGCGGCGTGCAGGGTGCCGGGGCCATCCTCTTCGGTTACGCCCGCGCCGAACAGGTAGCTGGGCTCGAAAGTGAACCAGACCGCCTCGGTCATGAGCACTTCCGGCGGCATGGGTTGCGCCTCTTCGCCCAGGTATTCGCCGCCGTAGACGGAGAAGCGCCGGTAGCCGGTGACCTGGTCGGTGACCTGAACCTGCCCGCGGTGCATGGTGAGCGGGGCGAGCTGCTGCGCGTCGGTTTCGGGAGCAGGCTCGCCGGGAACTGCTTCCCCAACAGCGTTTTGCGCACCGTAACTGACCCGCGCACGCTCCGCCAGAATGCGCACCTCGGTGCTCTCAATGGCGCGCGTGTAGTAGTCCGGGTAGACGCGGCTGAGTAGGATCACGCGCTCGCCCTCGCTGAGGGATTCGACCACGTACTGCGCGCTCTGGTGAATGTAGATTGCGCCCGGGTGCCCCTGGCTCATGGCGTGCGCGGCGTCCATGGTGCCAACCAGGGTGCCGTCTTCGGCGTCGATGAGCTGGTAGGGTCCGCCACCGGTGCCGCGGATATCGACCAGGTCGGCGGCTGATTCGGCGTGCGTCCAATACCAGCCGTCCGGGCGGCGACGCAGGTACCCCTGCTGCACCAGCCGATCCAGCAGAGCCGCGGTATGCGGACCGAAGAGACTCAGTTCTTCAGCGCGGATGGGTGCCTCCTGCGCGGCGGCGCACAGCTGCGGTGAGAGCACGTACGGGTTTGTCGGGTCGAAAACGGTCGCCTCAACCTCCTGCCCGAAAATCGCCTCCGGGTGGTGCACCAGGTAGGTATCGAGCGGGTTGTCGTCGGCAATGAGCACTGCGAGCGCGTCCTGGCCGCTTCGACCCGCCCGGCCCACGCGCTGCATGAAGGAGGCGCGGGTACCCGGCCAGCCCGCCACGAGTACGGCGTCCAGTCCGGAGATGTCAATGCCCAGCTCCAGTGCGGAGGTGCTCGCCAGGCCGAGCAGTTCGCCGTTGCGGAGTTTGCGTTCGAGTTCGCGGCGCTCTTCGGGGGTGTACCCGGCGCGGTATGCGGCGACGCGGTGGGCGAGGCCCGCCTCCACCTCGTCGAGGTAGCGTTGGGTCTTCTGCGAGAGGATTTCTACGCTGCGGCGCGAACCGGCGAAAACCAGGGAGCGGGTGCGGGAAAGCACCAGGTCGGTGAGCATTTGCGCGCCCTGCTCCACGGGGGAGACGCGGCGCGGCGCCTCCTGCTCTGCCTTCGATTGGACCGCCTGCTGCTGGGTGCTGCGGGCACCCTTGGCGAGTTGATCGTGCGCCTTGGGCGGCATGAATTCTGGCTCCCAGAGCGCGACGGTGGTTTCACCGCGCGCGGAGGTGGACTCGGTAATGGCGGTAACCGCCTGCTGCGGCACGCCAATGAGCTTGGAGAAAGACTCGACCGGGTTGGAACTGGTCGCGGAGGCACCGTAGAACACGGGCACGGTGCGGTAGAGCGCGCAGACACGGCGCAGGCGGCGTAGCAGGTTGGCGATGTGCGCACCAAAAACGCCGCGGTAGCTGTGTGCTTCGTCGAGCACCACGTAGCGCAGCCCGCGCAGGAAGGACGCCCACTGCCGGTGGTTGCTCAGAATTGAGTAGTTGAGCATGTCCGGGGTGGTGAGGATGAAGTTGGCGTGTTCGCGGATCCAGCGGCGTTCGCCGGTGGGGGTGTCGCCGTCGTAGCTTGCCGCGTGGAGTCCGGGTAGGTTGTAGGAGGTGAGGGCGGTGAGTTGGTCGGCGGAGAGTGCCTTCGCCGGCGAAATGTAGAGAACGTTCGCTCTATTATTGAGGTTCTCAGTCCCGGAATACGCGGAAGTTGAGCTCACCGGTTCGCCGCACGATGCGCGATAAATAGCGTCCAGAGTGGGCATCAGGTAGCTCAGGGTCTTGCCCGAGGCGGTACCCGTCGCCACAATCACGTGCCCGCCGCTGCCTGCACTCTTCGCGTCTTCGGTGCGCGTTGCTGCCGATGCTTCGATACGCTCAGCTTCGATGCGCCCCGCCTGCCAGCCGTAGCGCGCCGCGCTCGCCGCCAGCGCCGCATCAAGGCCCGCATGGGCGGCGTTCGCCGCCTGCACCTGATGGGCGTAGGGCTCGGCAATACCGAGCGATTCAAAAGCCTCCACCACACGCGGATGCAACCACTGCGGCCACGGCGCGTAGCTCGCCTCCCTGGCGGCAATGGTGTGAATATGGGTCACCTGCTCGGGCAGGATTCCGGTACGTTCCGCCTCCGGCAGCAGGGATGCCAGCACCTGCTGTGCGCTCGTGGGCAGCTCGCGGTAGCGTAGTGTTTTTGGGCGCGCCGCAGACTGCCCCTGCGGCTGTTCGGGCTGGTGTACAGGCTGGTGCGTGGGTTGCTGTTCGGGGTGTTGGTTGGCGTTCTGCGAGGAGGTGCTGTGCGGCATGGGTTCCATTGTAGAGCGGCGGGCGAAAACCCGACCTGCCGCCGGTCATGTGCCGTCCTGAATCTGTGCCCCGTGCCTGTCTGAACCCCGCCTCGGCACCGCTTTTGTGCTGCCGACCCCGTAGTCAGCGCGCACATATCAAAAAATCTGCATGCTTTAGGCGTATATGACGATAAAATAGTTTCGTGGCTCAAAATAAGATTATTCTGTATTACCAGTTCGCCCCCATCGCCGACCCGCAGGCGGTCATGCTCTGGCAGCGTGCCCTCTGTGAGAAGCTCGGCCTGCGCGGGCGCATCCTCATTTCCAAGCACGGCATTAACGGTAACGCGGTCAAGGCGTACACCAAGGAAACCCGCAAGTACCCCGGCTTCAAGAACATGGAGTTCAAGTGGTCCGAGGGTGGCGCGGAGGACTTCCCCCGCCTGTCCGTGAAGGCTCGCGACGAGATTGTGGCTTTCGGTGCTCCCGACGAGCTGCAGGTGGACGAGAATGGCGTCGTTGGCGGCGGCGTACACCTGAAGCCCGAAGAGGTAAATAAGCTCGTCGAAGAACGCGGTGACGAGGTGGTCTTCTTTGATGGCCGTAACGCTTTCGAAGCTAAGATTGGCAAGTTCAAGAACGCTATCGTTCCCGACGTGCGCACCACCCATGACTTCATCCGCGAGATTGAATCCGGCAAGTACGATCACATTAAGGACAAGCCGGTCGTCACCTACTGCACCGGCGGTATCCGCTGCGAGATTCTCTCCGCGCTGATGAAGAACCGCGGCTTCAAGGAAATCTACCAGATCGACGGCGGCATCGTGCGTTACGGCGAGAAGTACGGCGACAAGGAACTCTGGGAAGGCTCGCTCTACGTCTTCGACAAGCGCATGCACATGGAATTCACCCCGGACACCGTCACCATCGGCAAGTGCGAACAGTGCGGCGCCCCCTCGAACAAGTTCGAGAACTGCTCCAACGATTCCTGCCGCGAGCTGGTTCTGCTCTGCCCCGAGTGCGCAGCTGATGACGCGAAGCGCCACTGCGTGCCCGAGTGCTCGGTGGACCGCGAAGCAGCTGAGGCGAACGCCTAATGGCAGCCGCTAAGGGCGGCGCGGTTCAGATTTCTGAACCTCGCATTGAGGAACACCCGGCGATGGTCGTTGCCGGCGTTTCGCAGGTGTTCCCCCTGGACGGCGACTTCTCCTCGCTGTGGGATGAGCTGAATCAGAAGGCGTCCCCGGCGATGCTGGATGTTCTGAACGTGACCCAGTACCTGGGCGTGTGCACTCAGCCGAACCCGAAGGGCCAGGTCCGCTACACGGCGGGTTTCCTGGTGTCGGAGCCGGCGAGCGCGGCGAAGCTTGGTCTGGGCGTGCTGGAGTTGCCTGCGAGCACCTATGCGGTGGTTGAGGTGACCGGCCCGATTTCGGAGTCCATTCCGGCTGGCTTTGCGAGCTTCGAGGAGGCGTTCTTCGCGAAGAATCCGCAGTACCGCCCGGTGGGTGGCCTTGAGGTGTACGGTCGCGGCGATATGCAGGCGGCTGATTACCGTATGGAGCTGTGGGTTCCGCTGGTGAAGCGTTCCTAGGGCAGTTTGTTTCTGCCGTTGTAGTTGCAGTTTTAGCTGTTGAATAGAAGGGCCCGGTGGTGCGATGCGTTCGTTCCGCCGGGCTTTTTTGTGCCCTTTTCGGCTGTATTTTGCGCCAGCATTTTGTGGCGGTATGTGTGCCTCGTGCGGGTGAGGCGTGCGGGCGGGTGAGGCGTGCAGGTGGTGTGTGCAGCGAAAGTTGGGGAGGGATGCTCTGTGCGTAATAC
>QWCW01001082.1_pt1 | contig 11998 bp, 12 predicted proteins | sample 1972691 | NCBI WGS metagenome assembly QWCW01 (sample SAMN09866698, study PRJNA288562) | Human oral metagenome isolate pre2_saliva, whole genome shotgun sequencing... | reverse complement strand
CATCTTCGTTGGGCGCGTTCACCGCGTCTCCAATTCGTCCGACGGCCAGAGCTACCGTCTCGACGTGGTGCTCGGCACCGATTTCGGCAACATTCGCGACGTCAACGTCGTCATCACGCCCTACAAAGCCGAGATCGACAGTCTCCGCGCCAAGGCCGACAGTTTGAAATAAGCGCTGCTCAACCCCCTTCTCGCACCGTCGAACGCAACCGAAATCACTTCTATACATCAACCCGTCTCTTCCATTGAACAGAGAAGCTCGCATCCTTCTAAATCGTATAGCCGCCCTTCCTTATCACCGCAGAGGATAAGAAAGGGCGGTCTTTTGTTGATAATTGCACAGCAGGAGAGGGAGGAAACAACAACAAGCTGCACTGAAAAGTCAAGAACTGTTTCAAAAAAAACGGGAGCTTCTTGAAGAAAACCCCTCATGTTTTCGCCAAAAGCTCCCGGCTATTTATCAACCGCTTCAGCCCATTCACAGTTTCCGCGGATCGCCGGCGAAAGAATAGGATCTTTCGGGACACTACAGTTCTTTTAACATCCAACAAGCTTACGTCGAACAACAATGCCACCCATACGTCTAAGGCACCAATCACTTGCTTTGATCCTCAATCACCTTAAAATTGCTATCAAAAGGCCGACAAACAAAGAGAAAATCGTGATAAAACCGCATCCGACCTCCCCGTAATTCTTTATCAACTTCGATTTAATTGATTCTATCTTCTCTTTTTCTCTATTAATCTCCCCATTCAATTTCTCGCTAAACTGATAGTTTTCGCGAAGCGTCTGTGCGATGTTATCCAATTTAGAATACACCGGCTTTCGCATCAACTTCAAAGTATGTAGCACGTCCTTCTTTGAGGAGTCTATGCCAGAAGGAACTTCATAAATAGAGTGGGTGCTCAGAAAATGCTCCTGGAGCGAAGCTCGAAGCAGCTTCAACTCTCTTTTTCTTCCTATCGACTCTCTATTTCCGTAGTAAAAATTCCCCTGCTGATCTATCCTCACCAAGCATCGCAGCAACACTTCATGAGCAAAAACCCTGTCTAAGATGGAAAAAAGTGCGATTTCATCCTTCGCTACCCTCGATTTGAGACGAACGGCCAAGCCCCAATAAGCACCGGAGACAAGATGAACATAAAAATAGTGCCTCTTTCCCCCTTCACAACCAATGAACATCATCTTCTTCCTACCCAGGCACTTGTTCAAGATGCCCTTACAGACTCTATAAGAACTCTTCGGATAGACAGAAAACTCACTACCTAAAGAAAAAAAGACAGAAAAAGTAGCATGAAGCATAAGGCAAGAAAAAAGGGAATATTAGAGAAATAACCAACAAAGCATGCACTCATCGTAACCGTTTGTTAGCACCTACGGAGGAATGAAACAAAACGTCTCGCAAACGCATGAATAGAAGAGCCGCAATGTTCAGAACCACCGAGAACACAATATCACGAGTTCCACAACGATTCCCAAAGCCATTAATCCCAGAATAATATAGAAAATCGTTTCGACGACATACCGCACTTTCAACATCCGAAATCGCCTCCTATCTTTACGCAAAGTCTCTTCCATCTGTTTTTGCTCTCGAACATAAGTCTGAAGCATCTGTGAGATTTTATCGATCGGGGGAACAGAGTGCTTATCACACACTATCCAGGCAAAGACATAGGAAGTAATCTTATTAAAGCTCTCCTCGGTCGAATCAGAGACAGCACACACAGCTAATTCATTGCAGCCAATGGCATTGGAGACGGGAGGAAGCGCACGACTTGAAAGATCGGCCAATGAAAACTGCACTTGAAGCTCCGAAACACCGGCTTTCGCCTCTTTTTCATCGCGGAAAGCTTTCACTCTCCGCAGAAATTCGCCCTTCTCGTCCATCGTAACCAAGCCATCTTGCAAAATTGTGTCAGCAAATGTGCGATCGAACACCTTAAAGAGTGCACGATGGTCACATACCGCTTGATCATTGAGCAAAATGGACAGCCCCCAAAAGTCTTTCCCCGAAGAAAGGCGGCGAATATACATGTAGTATAGGAGAGCTCCGTCTCTATGCGTCACGATCTGCACGTCTTCTCCGGACAACTTCAGTGCTTGCCTGAAAACATGCCGAGAACTGTCTGCAGGATAAACAGAAAATCGTCTGTCGAAATAAGCAAAAACATAAAAAGTGGCGTTGAGCATAGAAGGCTACAAAGAGATGAAAGACAAGAAAGTCAGATATTCAAATAATACCCGGTGCCTTCACATGGAAAGCAAATTACATAAGGCCTTTAATCGCACTCCTTTTTTCCTCCGCAACAAGAAACGAGTAATCTTGCGGGGGATTAGGAAGATCCAATACACCCAAAACAAGGAAAGTATTTCAAACCCACTTCCATTTCTCAAACAACGCGGTATATCAAAAATTATGGCAAGCATCGCAACTACGAATATCAACATAAAAAGGGAAACATTGAGCACAAGCGAAAAACGTCTCATTTTGGAAACATTCCGACTTGCCAAGTGCTCCAATACATCAATTTCTCCACATGGGTTCCTCTCCTTGCGAGTCGCTTCGTCCAGTTGGCGAATAATCCGTCTATAGTTTTCCAACTCTGTACCTATCTGTTTATCTTTTCTAATAACGGCATATGTACTGCGCGTTGTCTCCCGAAACAACTTCTCATTCGTATCTTGCACTGAACATTTCACATGCTCGCTTACACTAACAGCGTTGGCCACAGCGGGAAGCTGTCGTACACTAAGTTCTGCTCCCTGAAAACGCGCACGCAGCTCAGCCAAACAGCCTTTGGTATTTTTCTCATTCAAACACTCCCGTCCCCAAAGGCCTATCTTACCGTCTGAGGTCATATACAACCATTGTTCCTTGATCACTTCGTGGGTAAGTGTGTTTTCAAACAACTCAAAGAGCATGCCATAATCCGTAAATCCACGATCATTGAGCAAAACAGACAGTCCGATACAGTCTTTTTTGGAAGAAAGACGACGAATGTACATATAATACAAGAGCGCTCCGTCTCGATGCGTGACGATCTGCGCTTCTCCCTCCAATAAATTCAGCGCATGCGTAAAAATATGACGAGAGTTATCGACAGGATAAACAGAAAGCTGCCCATCTAAAGAGACAAAGAGTGAAAAAGTGGTGTTGAGCATCGGAATAACGCAGAAAAAGAGGAGAAAACAAGAATAATAGAAACGAGTACATGAGGGTTGCCGCTATACGACGCACCATCTCACGACAACAGGAGGAATAAACGACACACAAGCAGTGAGCGACTTCAGAAAACAATCAGCTACGGAGCATGAAACGCACCACCTTCCGCTCATTGTCAATCGTGAAGGCGGCAGCTCGATTGAGCACTTCATTGCCCAACAGGAGGGGTGCACCGACATTGTCAGACACTGTTGCGATGACATTCTCGCACCGTAACCGTCCGCCAATAACCACTTCACGAAGACGCACGACCGTATTCTGAACAATGTCACCGCTGGCCACTCTACTACTGGATTTTCCGAGAATATCATCGGCGGTGAGTTGCCCCTTTTCATAAAGGTAACGCGCTTCGGCCATAGAGATAAGCGTATTGGAAGCACCGGTGTCGAAAATCATTTCCACTCCCATTCCGTTCACTTCTACCTTCACATACTTCACACCTCCTTGCTCTCGATAAGGGATTTCGATGGATTCGGACGACGGGCTTGTGCCGCCTTGCGAAACTTTATCTCTGAAAGCACTGTCTGACTCATCGGATGAAGAAGTGCTCGAGGCAGAAGAGCCGTCGATCGGCGTACTCGTGTCGATGTAAATGGGTTTCGGTCGTGAAGAACATGCTGTGAAAGCATACACTCCGACCAAGATGGACAGCACGGCACTGAGAGTCGGGCGTTTCAAAACGAAAAAACGAAGGTAAAGAGGAGACATACGCATAAAAGACGAGCAATAAAAATCAAAATGAGGAATCGCTCAATGAGCGATTCCCACATGAATTACTCTACAAGAGATTTTGGAAGAAACACTTCGTAGCAAGGACTATTTGGCAGAGGAAGATTTCCCGGCCTGCTCCGAAGAGTTCTTGCTTCCCTTATTCGGGGTATCAGCCTTCTTAGGAGAAGTATTCTCAGCATTCACAGTAGAATCTTGTTCGGCTACACTGTCTCCGCCTACCGGGTTGCTATATCGAGAACTTGTCCACAAACTTTGGACAGAATCATCCCAGTCTCTTTGCACGCAAGAGGAAGAATAGCGCCCGAGACAGAAAGCAATAATAATAGCGACCAATAAGATCAACAAACGGTAGATAGCTTTTTTATTTTTGTTCAGCAAAGAGAATCGCCAATCTGCTTTATTGCCTTTGTCGCCGGCTTCATCTTCCGACTGTTCTCTATCATCCGGAGCAGGAGTCTGCGGTGTCGGATCATTTCTGAGCTTTCGAGCACCGCCTTTCCCCAGATAGATTGCCAAATTCTGAAGCAAATTGCTCATATCTCTGCGGAGATCCTTCAACAGACGCAATATCTCTTCTTTGGCTTTCACTTTTTGTAAAAGCTGCTTCTCATTGTCTCGGAGTCTTGCCACTTCGTGGCTCAACTCGTTGTTCTTATCACGAAGAGTTGCGACCTCTTGACGACTTTTCTCCTGCTCTTGCTTCAAGAGTACCTCTAGCTGAGCATATTTCTGATTCAACAGATCCTGCAGTTGCTTCTTCTCGGCAATATACGCCGAGCGAGGGACGTCGGGTGACAAGCATAAGATAAATCCTTTACTCAAGACATTCAAAACAGCCTGATCGGCGGAAAAATCCTCGAGGTTCAGAACCACAGACTTTTGCTTTGCACCGGGGAATTGGGGTAATGGTCCAAACAGTTCTTTAATCCGAGGCTTATTCAGCCACATTCCGAACTCCTTGACAAGCGTATCCAGTTCGTTGTTCTGCTCGGCGTAATCCGAAACGAGGTGTTGATAACCGTTCAGCGTAGCGGCGAGCACCGTATTCAAGAGCGCGGTATGGAACACTTCGTCCATGTGATGAAAGAGCAAGGGAAGATCAGCACACAGCGCATCGGTTCGGAGCGTGAAACCAAAATAGGGGCAACTGCGCCCATTCTTATCTTGGATGTCGCAGTATTTCAAATAGTGATAGTAGCAAACGCGCTGATTCCCTTCAACCCGCGCCTCCACTTGAAAGAGCGTTTCAGGTGCGCCGGGTTCAGGCTGATAGAACGCATCGATATAACCCTTTTGCTTCAGGGGATCGCTGCTCCAAACCTTCTGCCCATCGGGCACGCCGTGCAAGATAATATTGAAAAACGTCATATCATTCGTCTTTTAAGCGTTACCCACGACAGCGTTTGAGGATCGTATTCCACAAATTACGGGGATAGGCATCAGGCCCTTCGCTGAACACATTTCCCCCGTCGGCATCTGCAGTATAATTCCCGGTTTGGAAAGGCACGAAGTCGCAATCCCAAGTACGCCAAAAGCTCGTAATTGGATTGACATTGCGGAAGGAATTAAAAATACCCGGATAGAGTTGTGCTATTTCTTTGCGAGCCTCTCCCACTTGCACACGTCCTGCTCCAAACGTAAAATTCGTTTGATCGATTTTGTTGAACACAAAAATCACCTTGTCTCGATTGCGCATTCGTGTCTTGAGGGTATTCACGCGATCGACGTATCCTTTTCGATCCGGCTCGTCCTTCCAGTTCGGCTCCACCATCACACAGAAAATTTTACGCATGGGGAATGCCAAGATTTGGTTGAGATAAGTGGGGAAAGCCGCCCGCGGCGTCTCGGGATTATAGTAATGTTCACCGGGGGCCTCGAGAATTTGACAAAGGCGGCGGCCGTTTTTCGACACTTCCACGAGCAGGAAACTGATGCGGTCGGTAGATGACGCTGCGTCGAGGGCATTTACCATATCGTCGAAGCCATCGCAAAGTCGCTTGTAGTGCACGTCGGCCGAAGAACGCAGCGAACGCACCGGAGCCACTTGATAGCCGGCAGCCTTCAAGTAGCGAGTGAGGCGAATGAGCGTCATCGTTTTTCCGCAAGCGGGCGGGCCGAAAAGAAGAACAAGGGGCACATCCTTATCCTTGACCGTCACTTGTATGCGATTGGGGTCAAGGCGTTCCTCGGCGGTACTACCGACGAAATCGGCTACAGCACCCGAAGGAGTGGACTCGGGAAAAACTGCCACGTTATCGTTTTCCTCAACTACAAAAGAGGAAGAATCTATGTCTTCAGAAGGAGCTTGCAGCTCAAAATCAGAAGATTCTGGAAGACTATTGGGGTCTAAAACAGGCATGAGGATAAGAGTTAAAATGAAACGTTAGTCTTCTGAAGCTTTGAAAGCAATGTCGAAGAAGATAAAGGCCGCAATGTCAATGACCAGCGAAAGAAGAATCCAAAAGATGAAACCGCGGCCGGCATAATGGCCGGCGATAAAATCACGCCACACATCAAACACACTCAACATGCGCGAAGTGCGTGTGATCTGCTCAGGTGCGGTATAAAGTTCTTGATCTTCGGGCGAGTTGTAATTGACAAACTGCGCATAATTATGGATCACAGCATATCCCCCTTTAAGCGCCACATCCGTTTGGCGGATCACATCATTGTCCACGTCGCCGGCGGCAGCCATTTCAGCGAGATGTCCTTGCATGACATCCAAATTTCTGATCGCCTGTTCGGCTTCCGGCTTGAAATGCTGCTCTTGTGCCGACGAGAAAGTTTCACGAAGACGGCTTTTGCGCACATCAAGTTGCTCATAAACCAACTTGCGATATTGCTGTTTAAGGGCATTGATTTGTTTGGGGGACGCATTTTTGTAGGAAAGTTCGGGAATTTCCTTCACTTGTAGGATCGTGGCCAGTCTCGAAAGGATCGCTTTAGCACGAGGACCAAAGCCGGGATTCGCCATATTGTCAATCTCATTGTCGAGCGCCACGAGTTGCGTTTGCACCTCACGGTCAAGCTGATCAATTTTTCGATTGATATCATCGGTCGTCTTCACATTGTCACGGAGCTGCAGCAAATAACCACGCGTAGTGGCGAGATCGTGCCCGGCCACATCGGCAATCGCTGCACGATAGAAGAAGGTGTGTGTATTCGTCGGAAACGAAACAAGAAGCCATGCCGCAAGCATGATGAGAATCCCCCCAATCAGCCGCCAACCTCGATGCTCAAGATAAATATATTTATTGAAGCTGTCTACGATCAACTTCGATCCGAAAGAAGCCAACACAAAAAGCCCAACGGTAATGATCCAGACGAATGCAACAGGCCATGCCGGCAACAAAAGACGAAGCGATTCAGCCGTGGCCCAGCAGCTCACACCGGCAAATACAAGAAAAAGGGCGGCGAAGACCAAGCGCCTAAATTTGTTTTGTTCCATAATCAGCAAACAAAATGAGGTAAGAAAAATAATACAGATAAATTCTCCCTGCAAATATACATATTTTCCTACCCCCCCCCAATTTAATAAACACTTATTCGAAATCAAGCCAGCGCAAAACGACCAATTTAAATTTTATTCAACAATCAGAGAATCAAAAATCGCATGCTACTTCACAAAACGAACAGTTCCGCCGGCGATTTTTCCGCCAACCGACACCCCCCAGCACCACTTCGTCACGCATCTTCCCTCATTTATTTACAAAATACGCCCCCTCGCCGCGACACTCCTTGAACAACCGCTGTCAACCCGCTCCCATCCCCGCACCCTCTCGGGAAAACAACAGAAGGTCAAAGTCAATTCAACCATCTTACCCTTATTTTCCCCACACCCCAAACGACGATTCTCCACATTAAAGAGAAAAACTAAGATAAAAGCACCGGACATAGAAAACGGACACACCGCGACAGCCTCGAGGATAATCCTCAAAAATGAAGAACACGTCCCACACGTGTCATATATATATAGATATTTATGTAGGCAAAAAGCCGAGACCCTCACCGATTATGCGCAAAAAAACGTAACTCACTCTCTGCCTCGGTCTGGCCTTTGCCGCCGTGGCCTTCGCCCAACAAGGGCCGAAGTACGTGTTTTACTTCATCGGCGACGGCATGGGCGTGAACCAAGTGAACGCCACCGAGACCTATCTGGCCGCCGTCGAGGGTCGTCGCGGCATCAAGCCCCTCACCTTCCCGAGTTTCCCCAACGTTGCCCTCGTCAACACGCAGAGCGACAGCCACGGCATCACCGATTCGGCTGCCGGCGGCACGGCTTTGGCCACAGGTCGCAAGACCTACAACAACGCCATCGGCGTATTGCCCGACAGCATCACGCCCATCACCTCGATTGCCGTGTGGGCCAAAGACGCCGGCGCCGCAGTGGGCATCGCCACCAGCGTGAGCGTAGACCACGCCACCCCCGCTTGCTTCTACGCCCACCAGAAGCACCGCAAGATGTACGCCGAGATCGGTCGCGACCTGGTGAAATCGAACTTCGACTTCTTCGCCGGCAGCGATTTTCTCAAGCCCGCGCCCCTCACCTCCGGCGAAGCTGACCTCTACACCCAAGCCCGCAACGCCGGATTCACCATTGCCAACGGCAAAGAAGAGTTCAACAACACCTGGCGCAAGGCCAAACGCATGATCTACCTCCAAAGTCGCGAGGCCAATCACCGCGACAGCACTTCGCTGCCCTACGCCCTCGACCGCAAACCCGGCGACCTCACGCTGGCCGACATCACCCGCGGCGCCATAGACTTCCTGTTGAAGAAAAATCCCTCCAAGTTCTTCTGCATGATCGAGGGCGGCAAGATCGACTGGGCGTGCCACACGAACGACGCTGCGCCGATGGTGCACGAAGTGGTGGACACCGACGAAGCTGTGCGCGTGGCCTACGAATTCTACAAGAAGCATCCGAAAGAAACCCTCATTCTCATCACCGCCGACCACGAGACGGGCGGCCTGGCGCTGGGCAACGGCGGCTACGACCTCGACCTCCGTCTGCTCGCCGCCCAGACCATGAGCAGCTACAACTACACGGCGCGCCTCAAATACCTGCGCCGCACGAAGGGCGACGCCTTCACCTGGGACCTGGTGCGCAAGGATCTGGAAGTGAACTTCGGTTTCGGCACGAAAGTGCAGCTCACGCGCGACGAAATCGAGTCGCTTCGCAAAGCCTACACCGATTTGGTGGAAGGACGCGACAAGGGCGCTGAGTCACTCTACGCCTCGGAGAGCGGTCTGTCGGCGCTGGCCAAGCGCATTCTGGCCAAGCACGCCCACGTGGCCTGGACCACGGGCGGTCACACCGACGGCTACGTGCCCGTCTTCGCCATCGGCGCGGGCGCAGAGCGCTTCCACGGTCGCATTGACAATACCGAAATTCCGAAAATTGTGGCCCGTCTGGCCGGCTACAAGCTGCCTGCCGGACTTTAACGCCCGTTTTTCGCCCTTGGCCCGCGGGGCGCGTCACACGCCGCCCACAGGCTCTGAAAAAGTCCCCAGCGAAACGCGGCATTTGGAAGAGCGAAATTTCAAGGATTCGTTTTTTCTGTGTACTTTTGCCCTAGCAACCAGCCCACCAACACTATGCTCATCATCGGAATCGCGGGCGGCACGGGGTCGGGCAAGACCACCGTCGTGCGCAAAATTGTGGAAAGTCTGCCGGCCAACGCCGTAGCCGTCATTCCTCAAGACTCTTACTACAAACACCAATGGGATGTGCCCGAGGAACGTCGCAAACTCACGAACTTCGACCACCCCAACGCCTTCGACTGGCCGCTACTCACGCACCAAATCGAACAACTGCGCCACGGTGTGGCCATCGAACAGCCCACTTATTCCTACCTCACGTGCACGCGCTGCAAAGAAACCATCCACGTAGAGCCGCGCGACGTGATCATTGTGGAGGGAATCATGGCCCTCTACGATCGCGACCTACGCGAACAGATGGATCTCAAGATCTTTGTCGACACTTGTCCCGACGAACGGCTGCTCCGCGTCATCGAACGCGACATTGCCGAGCGAGGTCACCCGCTGGAAATGCTGATAGAAAAATATCGCAACGTGCTCAAACCCATGCACGACGAGTTTATCGAACCCTCCAAGCAACATGCCGACATCATCTTGCCCAACGGTGGCGACAACTCGCGCGCCATCGCCATGATGCAGCAATACATTCGCTCAGCCTTCCGCCGCAACCAGTTGGCCGAAGCCTTCGGCGAATGATCTCTCCCGGCGCCGCCACCGGTTGCCCCCTCGAACAGACATGACGCAAAAGGAAAAATACCCGCTCCTCTCCCGCATCGACAGCCCGTCGGACCTGCGCAAACTGCGCCTTCGGCAGCTGCCGCAGCTCTGCCGCGAACTGCGTGCCGACATCCTCGACGAACTGTCGCAAAATCCCGGCCACCTGGCCTCCAGCCTCGGCACCGTCGAACTGACGGTGGCGCTGCACTACGTGTTTTCCACCCCCGACGATCGCATCGTGTGGGACGTGGGACACCAAGCCTACGGCCACAAAATTCTCACCGGGCGCCGCGACACGTTCCACACCAATCGCTGCTGGGGAGGCGTGCGGCCTTTTCCCTCGCCGGCCGAGAGCGAATATGACACCTTCGCGTGCGGCCACGCCTCCAACTCGATTTCGGCCGCGCTCGGCATGAGTGTGGCCGCCATGCAGCGCGGCGAGACCGACAAGCACGTGGTGGCCGTCATCGGCGATGGGGCCATGAGCGGCGGGCTGGCCTTCGAAGGGCTCAACAACGTGAGCGAGACGCCCAACAACCTGCTCATCATCCTCAACGACAACGACATGAGCATCTCCAACTCGGTCGGAGGGATGAAACGCTACCTGCTCAATCTCCACACCTCCTCGGCCTACAACGGTTTGCGCAATCGTTTGGCGCGCCGCCTGGAGAGCTGGGGCCTGCTGCCCCCCTCGCGCCGCAAACGCCTCATTCGTCTCAACAATGCCTTCAAGTCTTTTCTCTCGTCGGAGCAAAACATATTCGAAGGCCTCAACATTCGTTACTTCGGTCCCTACGACGGTCACGACGTGATCTCGCTCGTTCGGCTGCTTCGCGCCCTGCGCCCCATGACGGGTCCGCGTTTGCTGCACATCAAAACCGTGAAAGGCAAGGGCTACGACCGGGCCGAAAGCGACCCCGTGGTGTGGCACGCGCCGGGCAAGTTCGATTGTGAAGCGGGCGTGCGGCTTGTTGCCCCTCCCGCCGGCGACACCCCACCCAAATTCCAAGACGTGCCAACGATCGCATCGTGGGCGTCACGCCGGCCATGCTCACCGGTTGCAGCATGCACCTCATGCAACGCGCCTTTCCCGAACGCACCTTCGACGTGGGCATCGCCGAAGGCCACGCCGTCACCTTCTCGGCGGGGATGGCCAAGGAGGGGATGGTGCCTTTCTGCAACATCTACAGCGCTTTTGCCCAACGCGCCTACGACAACATCATCCACGACACGGCTTTGCTGCGTCTGCACGTGGTGTTCTGTCTCGACCGCGCGGGGCTGGTGGGCGAAGACGGCCCCACCCACCACGGTGCCTTCGACATTGCTGCCCTGCGCACGGTGCCCAATCTCACCCTCTCCTCACCAATGGACGAATGCGAGCTGCGGCGCCTCATGTACACGGCTCAATTGCCCGAAAGCGGCCCCTTCGTGATTCGCTATCCCCGCGGTGCCGGTTCGCGCACCGACTGGCGGTGTCCGCTCGAAGCCGTCGAAATCGGTCGCGGCCGCCTCTTGCGACGCGGCGACGGCTCGCTGGCCGTGCTCACCTTCGGACCCTTGGGCGCAGAAGTGGCCGGTCTCCTCGATCGGTTGGCCACCGAACATCCCGCCGCACCGGGTGCACTCGACTTCGAGGGCAGCGCACCGGCCGACGGGCGCATCACGCACGTCGATCTGCGCTTTGCCAAGCCGCTCGACGAGACACTCATTATAAATATAGCGCGCCGCCACCGCCACCTCATCGTGATCGAAGACGGCGCCCGCGAAGGCGGCATCGGTTCGGCCGTG
>QWCW01000568.1_pt1 | contig 12003 bp, 8 predicted proteins | sample 1972691 | NCBI WGS metagenome assembly QWCW01 (sample SAMN09866698, study PRJNA288562) | Human oral metagenome isolate pre2_saliva, whole genome shotgun sequencing... | reverse complement strand
AGAATCCGTCTACTTTCAGAAATACTATTACATATATTTACATCAAGTTCCGACACCTTAAAAATCAGCTATATTTTTGACTTTGAAATAATTATTTTTACATCATTTTACGGAGGTTTACGGCATTTTTGCCCCTTTTTTGCCCCTTTTAAAACAATAAAACCGCAGGTTATTGCCTGCGGTGAAAGAACATTTTAGAAAGTTTCCTTTCGTTTTATTTTGTAGTAATGAGCCCGTTAGGCTCAACAGTAAACTCTGGCTTATCTGCCATGCTGCCGTCTGGTTTGAGGTAGTACCAACCTTTTTTATCAGCTGACTGGATGAAGGCGTTCGATACCATGTTGCCGTCCTTGCTATCGAGGTAGTACCAAGCATCTTTATACTTAACCCAACCAGTCTTCATAGCACCTTCTACATCGAAATAGTACCAGCTTTCAGCGATTTTCTTCCAACCTGTTGCCATGGCACCTGATTTATCAAACCAATACCAATGACCGTCTGTGTGCTTTTTCCAACGTTCTGCTAACATGTAGCCAGATCCGTCAAAATAATACCAAGTACCGTTAATTTTCTCAAACTTCTCTTTTGGATAAGAGCCGTCTTCTCGAACATACCAGTAGCCTGTGTCGTTTTGTTTCCATTCAGGCTTAGCTTCTTCATCATCTAGTAAAACAATGTTCTTGTCATACGGATTTGAAGAGTATTGCCACCAGCGGATCCCGTCCATGGATGGGAAATACTCAAAGTTAGCTGTACCATCGTTTAGCCCATACCCTGCAATCCATAGAGAATTAGGGAACTGAGCTAAAATCTGCTGATAGTCAATATTATCAAGCGTGAAAGGTTTATAACTATAATAAATTGGTTTATATCCAGCGTCAGCAATCATCTGCATAAAGCGCAAGCAGGCGTTAGTGTTGGCTTGTGCGTCTCCGCTTGGGTCGTCCTCGTAGTCCAATACAAGGTATTTAACTTGCATAGGCACGTTGTCAAGGAAGAACTGCGCTTCTCGTTCGGCTTCTGCTACGTTTCCGCCAAAGCGTGCAAAGTGATAGAAACCAATAGGGGTAGACTGTTCCACTTGAGCAGACAAGCAAGGGTTGATATAGCTTGTACTTTCAGAAATTTTGATAATAGTATTCTGTGTACCCATATCAGCCAAAATACCTGTAATATCGTATCCATTGTGGCTAGATACGTCGATGAATAAGTCGTTTTTCTTCATTTTTTTCTCCTAATCTTCGCTTGGTTCTTGATAGTCAAGAGCACGTTTGCTATCAGAGATTCCTGATGTTGTTGGGTCGTTGACCAAACCGATAGCAGTCAAGAACACGAATACCGCATTAACAAGCAAAATCAGCTTGTTGCCGATATCACCCAAATCTAGATGATATCCGAAGACTGCTGCGCCGGCTTGCAAGACAAGCAAGAAAGCTGGGATTGCAGTTAGCCAAAAGTATTTATTTTGTAATCGTAATTTCCAGTTAATCATGTGCATTTCTCCTTCTATTGTTTATTTTGAATTAAATTTTTAAGTTCTCTTACGTCTTCACCAAGTGATTTTACTTGCTCAGCTAGTACTAAGATAGCCTTATTCTGTTCATCGTGGTTATCGAGCCGCTTGTTGGCCGATGTCTTGAATTCATGCAGATTTTCGATGTCTTTCTCTAAAATCGTGAGACGATTTTCTTGCTTGGTAGCTTTATCTTTCATAGAAAAGTAAAGACCGATGACAGGAATTAGAGTGAGAAAAATTTGCACAATTAAACGCTCGTATTCTGGCATATCCACCTCCTACTCTTTATGTTCATCTGTTTCCATCTCAGCCAAAATGGCATCTTCAATCTTATAGCGCATTTCTCGTAACTCTTGCTCATGCTTACGCATACTGATACGATTTTTAGCGTACAGATCCGGGTCATGCAACGTTTCAGATGTTGTTGAAACAGCTTCATTGTCTGTGTTGACTACAGTAGTTTTAACCAATTTTTGTTGGTCGCCATCTTGTGCGAAAAATTCAGCTACTAGCTGACGTGTTTTAGTGACTTTTAGCATTGTCATTTCCTCCTTTATAAACTAATTATCCGTTAATAATTAGGGATTTTTTACGATTGTTAGATTTTAAATGAAACATTGTCAAAGTTAAGCCAAGTAGCGTCAACGTTACCTTTTATAATTATATTTCCGTTTGGATAGATACCCAAAACCGCTACTGTGTAACTATTGTTGAGAGCTGAGACATATAGATATTGAGATGGCCTGAATCCGACCGGTAAAGTGCCTATCACTGTCCCATTAGCCGTCTTCCCTTTATTAGCTGAACCTCTTAGATACACCACCCCATCAAACGACTTGGAATATTGTACATTGCTGTACTGTTGATGATGATTCCAACCATTTGCAAGTACGAGATTTTGCCACTCAGTTCCTTGAATTAGAGATTGAACATCATTTTTTGTAGCAATCTCTTTCCATTGAGATGGTCTCCACTCTTTGTTATTGTTGTACGTTCTGAAAAAAAATCTATTTGAGCTTAACCCTGTGAAAAATTGCACGCCTTTCCAACTGTCAAGCCAAAAATTTTGAAACAACCCCCATTCTCCATTTTTACCTGTTGGATTGTCATCGTATTTACCAGACCTCCAACCAAATTCTGTCGCCTGCTTATTCCAAACATCATCCCATTGTGAACTCCCTTTACCTAGTGCCCCATTATTGGAAGTCAGCTGATATTGTTGGATAGGCATATTTCTAGCATATATATCTCCCAAGACATCCAACGAACCAGCGCCACCTTGCTCTGCAACTTTACCAATACCCACGCGCCCATCTTTATCATAGCTCATGACCACACTTTCAGTTGCAACGGTTGCTGTAAATTCTGTACTTGTAAACTTATCAGATAGAGTCCCTATGACCACAAATGACTTGGTTGCAACATAATTACCTGCCATGTTAGCGGCTGAATTATTTAAAGCGTGTTGAGTTGTCCAAATACCCGAAGCACTACCATGATCAGCTGTAAAATTTGTACTACCTAATTGAGCCACCTTGAATGATAGGGTCATGACATTTTTTTGACTACCTGATAAAGTGATAGGAGCTATTTTAGCGTTCCTGACAACTTGAATAATGTTAGGCGTTTCACGTGTTCTAAATGCTGTAAAACTAAAAGCTGGTGCGAAATACTCAATAACATTGATTGTAATATCCCTGGTATCTGATTGCCTACCTCGACTATCAACCACGCTAGCACGTATTGTTGCTGATCCATTAAAATTCATCATACCGAGCCTGCCACCGTTTTTTGTTGTGACCTGATTCTTGTTTACAATTTCAGCACGATATCCTGTGATAGTTGAACCATAAGCCCCAGATGGGTTATTAAAGTTGACTTGAATATCAGAAATAATCTGTAAAAAGTTATTTCCGCTCAATAGCTGCCTAGCAACAGTATTCATATCAGTCAATGTAAGTCCAGAAAATGTAGGTTTCACGCTTTCCGGAATTTCAAAATACCATCCGTTTGAATAAACATCATTTCCAATTTGAGTAGTTCCGTTATATGTTCGGACACATATGTCCATCGTGCCAGACTTTGCTTTTGTATTATATCTAGCAAGGTCAGTATTAGGTACGAAAGAAACGCTTGTTGCGTGATTTTTCCCTAAGTCAATCCATTCGCTACCAAAAACTCTATACCACACTTGGTGGGTAAATGAGCTAGATTTGCGGTCAATGGTGAGAGTGTGGAGACTTCCGAGCTGTCTATTTCCTGAAAGGGCATTGTCGCTTATACTACTAGATCGAGGGATGTTTGAAAGTGTATAGTTTACCGATACGGTAATATTCCCATGCACTCCGTTGTTTGGATCAAACGATGCCCATACTGCAAAAGTCTTAGTTCCGTCACCGTTGTGAGGGATGGTTACTTCTCCGGAGGCTAGAGTCACTTCCTGTCCACTCGTATCGAAATCGAGGTTACTCTTATATACTGAGGCTCCATTTAACCATACGGATAGGCTACTAATATTACCATAAGTCCATGTTCTATAAGCTCCATCCCGGTCAACGGTAGCTTTCCAACTAACTCTAGAGGAGTTGTTAGCGATGTCCTGACTAACTTGTTCAATATAAATATTCAAGTGTAATGAACCGCTAGAATTGATAAATTTAGTCATTTTCTTTTTTAACCTCCTATATATCGTATGACATTCACATCTTTATTAAGATAGTATTGCTCTGTTCTAAAACGCCCAATTTGAACTGATGCGGTGAATATACCATTATCAATGTTTATTACACCTTGCGAAATGTACATAACTTCCTTACCCGCAGAAAACATGGAGATCCTATCACTTGATACCTTGATAGTAGAGCTTGCATCATTCTTACCGATAATCAAGCCCTCGTTTGTGCTTTTCATGTAAGTATCAATGAATGTTTTAAGCTCTGCTAATCCTCCAAATTGAGTTGTCAACAAATCAATTCTTCTTCCTGCTTCAACCAAATCAGACTCAGATTTTTTTTGACCTTCTGCATTTAATTTTACAAAAGCATTATATGCTTTTTCTAATTCACTAAATGCCTCCATCGATGCTTTCGCTTTCATTTCAGCCTCTAAAATCTGTGATTTTTCATTGAGAGCGTTCAATTGCTCTTGAGTCAGTGATTGGTCAGCTTTAGAGCCAAGGCTGTCCTCTATATCCTCAGGAGCTGGTATCCAATCAATAGGTACTGTACCAGTATTGACTCTTAGATTTGAAATAATAACAGTACCATCTGAGCCATTCTCAAAATTAAGATACAAGGAAATCTCTTTGATTAGATTGCTTGTCCTACCATCTGAATACGGTTTCCACAACCAAGGTTGTGAATAAGTTCCACTTTTGATTGACGTGTATCTATGTATTGCTTACCTAAAACTTTATCATTCATAGCGAAATCCCATTGATCAAGCATACCATTACCATATTTGACAACACGATTAATCCTAAATCCTTTAATAGTTTCAGATGCCAGATAGTCAAAAGTTAAATAAAGTGGTTGAATTGGTAGCCATTTATAGGTAGATTGAGCCAGTGTATAGATTTTACCTTGAGTCCCTATAGTAGGGTTAGATGTCCTTAAAGCAAAATTACGAGCTCCAACTTGTACATTATCAAATAGTGCTGTCCATTTATAGGCTGTTGGGTCTTGGCTATCTACTTCATTGAAATCCGTCAACGTACCTAAATAGCGCTTATTTGTGCTATCTGTTGTACTAAAACCATCACGGCCATCAGCAGAGTTAGCCCATGCCCTGTGAAAATACGGTGTTCTACCATCTGCTCCTTTTGCTCCCGGTACACCTTGCGCACCATCTTCACCTTTCCACTTTGTCCATTTATAAACTGTCGGATTAGTGCTATCTGCAGCATTAAAATCGACATACATACCAATATATGGCTTATTGGTATTAGTTTGGCTAAAACCTCCTCCAACTGCATTATCTGCGTAAGCAATATGAGTGTACTGAGTTCTACCGTCAGCTCCTCTAACTCCTGGAATACCCTGATCACCTTGTAAACCACGTTCTCCTTTTTCCCCATGTACACCAATAACAGTAGGCTCTGTGGTTTTGCTTGTACCGTTTGTGTATAGCTCAACTCGATAATTCCACAAATAACGCTTATCTGATGTGATAGCTTGTGGCGTAGTTGTCCACCCTGTACTTGCTCTTGTGATACCTGTTGAAACTGTAGTAGCTAAATAGTAATTAGTTACATTAGAAATACCAGTACCATCTGCCCCTTTTATCAACGTCCACTTATACACTCTGTAATCTGTACTGTCTGCCTGAGTGTAATCTGTGTATGTTCCGATATACGTTTTATTTGTACTGTCAGTAGTTGAAAAACCTTGTGAGCCGTTATTTGATGTGGCGTAAGCTATGTGTAAGTATGATGTCCTACCATCTGCGCCAGCCTTACCTGCCACACCATTTGCACCATCAGAGCCTTTTACAAGTGTCCAATTGTAATCAGATGGAGTATTGCTATCAGCGCTATTAAAATCAACATACATCCCTATATAAGCTCTATCAGAGGCACTTACAGAAAAATCCTTAGTTCCATCAGCACTATTGCTGTAAGCTATGTGAGTGTATTGAGTCCGGCCATCTGCACCATTACGACCAGGTAATCCTTGTTCACCTCGTGCGCCTTGCAAGCCATCTAAACCACGTTGTCCCGGTTCTCCTTTATCGCCTTTTTCTCCCTTGTCTCCTTTTACTTTAGCCCACTTGTATTTTTTAGGGTCTGTGCTATCGTTTGGTTCAAAGTCTGTATAAATACCAATATAGAGTTTATTGATTGAGCTATCAAGACTAAATCCATCTGTTCCTGTTGCATTATTAGCCCATGCTGTATGGACATAAGGAGTACGGCCATCTCGCCCTGGAGTTCCAGGTGTACCAAGTTTTCCATCAACAACATTAACAAGCGATATCTCATCAACAGCAACCTCTTTATTTCCAATGTAAGCTGCAACTGTCAGAGTAACTGTATCAGTTACATTTGAGCCTCTAACTAAGTAAGTCATCCCTGTTGTCACTTCTCCATCAAGCGCCCAACGCCAAGTAACACCAGCTACGACTAGTTTCCCTCCCTTGTATAAAGTTGGGGTTACTAGACTTTGGCCGATCTGATTTTTAAAGATAACACCATTGTCCGTTGATAATTTAATAGTATATGGTTTAGCAGCTTCAAACAATCTCTCAAAAGCTGCTTGGATGCCATCTGATAACTTGTTCTCAAGTGCCTTAAAATTAGAAAACGTAGTTTTATTGCTCGCTGGGTTCGTAAAGCTAATTTTCTGTTCAGAAACCCGTGCTTGAATCATAAGAGACGGATTAAAACCATCATCATTAATTTTAACAGTATCCCCAATCTCGACATCCACAAAGCCATCAACATCATATGTGATGGCTGGGTAGCAATGTTTTTTCAGCTCATTATATGCTAAACGCCTTAATTCATTAGGGTTATCAGTATCATAGCTAAAATCTTTTCTTATGTACTGATCTAGTTCACCTGTTGAATTTGTGAAAGTTGACGGATAAAGTTGCATAGAGATAGGAGCAACAAGATGAGCTCCTAATTGATAAAACTCACAAATTCCCTCACTGTTGTACTTTTTCCATTCATCAAGTCCCTGTATGGTAACTACTTCTTCAACTTCTTCACCAGAACCATTTTTAACCCGTCTTTTACCAGTTGGACGGATTGAGTTAAAAACACCAGTCTTATCAATCGTACGCTTAATAGATTTCAGGTTTTTACCATAAGTTAATTGAATATCATCTCTGATACGACCAACCCCTTGATGATTCTCATCATACTCACGATACACATTAACTTTAAAAGATTTGATTGAACTATCTGCATTTAATTTTGTATCAAAATCAATCTCTGCATCAAATCTAGTAGCAAGACTGAGTAAACGAGCAAGTTTTGTATCTTGTCCCTCCCATTCAAGCGTACGTTTTTGGTCTGAAATCTCATTAATCCCAATTGATAGATGAGTATAATTCAACAAATCCATGACTTCGCAATACTCTTTAAAAGACATTGCCCTATCAGCTTTATATGGGTTAGCATACTCATTAATCAACTCAAGATTAAGATTTTCGCAATAACATTTTATGGTTTTCTCATTTTCTTCGATCGACATCACACTAAAAACATAACTCTTGCCGTGATACTTGAATGAAACAAAGGCTTTCTCATTCAATTGATTGTATGCTTTCTTTTTCGTTGTATCAGATTTGATTGCTTTTTTAAATACAGTAAATTCAAAAGTTGACGAACCTGTTTCTAAACTTCTTGTCCAAGTATCATCGTAATAATTTAACGTACCTTGTTTTTCGTTATCAATAAATGCTACCTTTTGTAAATTTGCATCATGGATTGTCAAAAGCATCTTATATCCACCTCTCTTCAAATTCGATTGTTACAGTTGGTTTTTTCTTAACGAAACGTGAAAAATATAACTCTAATTGAGATTTTCCTGGAGGAATTGCTGGCCAATGTGAACCGTCTACAACTTCACTTACTTTAGATATCCCGTCAATATACACACTGTCGTCCTCACTGTTGATTACAACATTTGAACCTGTTGGATAGCGATTAGGAATGTCTCTACTCTTTGTCACAAAGTCTTTTCTATACATGAACTCATCAACATACATATGTGATACAAGAGGCCAGTCTCTGAGTGCTCCAAGCGTGATATGAATTTTTGCTGATTTTTTCCCTTTTAATTCAGGGACAAGATAGTCATAATGAGAACCGTCAAAAAAAACTTGAACTCTGTCATCGTTTCTTTTCAACTCTGTCCAGCCCTTTTCTGCGCTAAATGGATCAAGTTTGCCTACTTGAGCCCCTGTCCCAGTAAAATACCACCATTTTATAAACTTGTATCCGCCCTTACCATCAGTAGTAAAAAAGCTATACTCACAATCCAGTGTCTGATATCGCTTATATGTTTCTACTCCATACAAGAAATTACCGTCAGTGTCAGATACAGTAACCTTGATGAAACCATATTGATTTGCAACTGCTGCCATAAAAACTTGTCTCCAAAGCAGATAGTCATTCAATGAACCAACTTCTCCGCTACTATCAGCAGGGATAGTCCATGTCAAACTTTGTGCATTATTTCGATTTTTTTCAACTGTACCACGGTTTGATAATTCGATATGATTACGCCCCCACATACTTGTTGTACTCAAGGTGCCAACGAGACGCTCCTTATTATCATTTGTTACAGCTACTCCTTTAGTTCCATTTTGAAACCCTTTTAGAATATTAGCCCCTCTATAATCTATCAATGTTTCAGAGTCTCTGTACTTTTCAGTATCAGCCTCTTCACGATTTCCTAATTCAAACGCCGCTCTGTTGTTAACAACTCCAATATATCCATTCTCTGAATTGTGTTTAATTCTAATAATTGGATAAGCTGGCTCTGTTCCTGTATTTGTTAAATTAAATACTATCTTATCCGGTTCGCTTGTTTCATTTGTATCGATATCAAATTTTTTTAAAGTCGTGCTGTGAGCTACACCGTCTGGAATTATTATTTTTAACTCTGAGCGCTGAAACCATCTTGTCAAATTTTCTGGAGTGATTTCATCCACTGGCAACCCCATATAGTATTTATCTGGCTCATCGCCATAAGTAATTTTCACTGGCTCTAGCACGTTCAAAACGCCAGCCAATTCATGTTTAAGGCGCTCAAGAGCCATCCCATCACGCTCAATCATGTCAAACTTGATAGTGTGCTCCTTTTCCCCACGTTTCACTTGTTGGATGTTTACGCCCAAAGAGGGGGCGTTATCAAATGTAACGCTCCTCTTGTTTCCGATAGGGCGAAAAATATCCTTGATTTTGATGAAGCGTGACATATCAACACCGTTAAAAACCATCGTTTTCGTCATTCAAGAATACCTCTCATTCTATTTTCTCGTCTGAGTTGCTCTGACTGATATTTAGCAAATTTATCACCTGTTTTAGCGACCAATGTACCATCGTTTAAGTACATTTCGCTCGGTCGTCTAACAGCCGTTTCAGCCACATCAAGGGCTTTCTCTAGCATTTCGCTAGATTTGTCCATAGTGACCTTGATTTTTTCAGCTATTGTCTGCTTATTACTTTGTTTAACAGTCACTTGAGCACCTAGTTTCTTGTTTAATCCAAGTGCAATTTCTGGTCTAGTATCAATCATCATGCTTTCTTTTAATCGCAACATCGATCTTTTAACAACGCCAGCATCCGCATCGATACCAACAGCAATACCTTGAGGGATAAATCGTCCAACTTCATCACGCATAACACGAGATGGACTATGGATATCTAGTGCACTCTTGATGGTGTTTTTTACCCTTTCAGCAATTGAGTTAGCTGTTGCCATAACTGAACCAGAGCCACTCCAAAGCCCTGCATTAAGACCAGACATCGCCATTTCACCAATGTATGTGAAATCACTCTGCAAACTATCAAATGGTTTCTTAATCTGATTGGCTAAGTTAGTAACAGATGATACAGGTTGATTGGTACCATTATCAATACCCTCAGCTAATCCAGTAGTGATAAAACCTCCATACTCGTTAAAAACACGAGATGGGGAATTAATATCCATTTCACTTGTAAAGGATTCTTTTATATCATTGGCCATGTTTTTAGAAGATTCTCCAGCGGTAGAAGCTCCTTGCTCTATTCCTTTACTGACCCCGTTAGGGATTTCTTGCCCCAAACTAGAAAAGTCAGCAGCTGCAATTTCCTCTTGTAAGCTTGAAACTTGACTTTGTACTATCCCCTTGATCTTGTCTGTGATACCTAGAGCGCCTGTGTCCATTCCAGCAGTTAAACCATTCATGGCTGTTTCTCCACCCTTAGAAAATACTTCGTTCAAAGTTGCTAACTTTTCGTCTGAGGCATTAACAAGTTCTTGAACATACAACCCTCCTTGAGGACCCATCTGTTGCAATTTAGCCAAAATTCCTTCATTTACTCCACGTTCGGCTAGTATATTGAGGTTTGTTGCCCAGTTATTGACCGCTTCTTGGTTTTTTTGGAGGTTGGCAATCATTTCATCGACACTAATAGCTGACTTCATTTGTATCTGATCAAACATGTTCGTAGTTGTCTCAAGTAATTCATTGTACTTAGTACGCATGTCATCGATTGCTTTTTGTTGGGCTTTAGACATACTTTCGTATGCTACAACTTGTCTATTTGAACCATTTTCGGCAGCAGCAGCCATCGCTTCAGATGCTGATTGTTGAACTTGAGAGGTTTTTTCGTACTCGGTTTGCAATTCTGTCTGGGTATTCTTAAGCTCAGTTTCCTTGTCGTTGAGTTCTTGCAGTTTTTCTTTGCGGACACTATCGCTAACATTGGACTCTTCATTCCACTTATTACGTTGTTCTGCAATCTGCTTTAGTTGTTCGCCAATTTCAGCACGCTTTTGTTCGATATCAAGCAGGTTCTTCTGGGATGTCTCCCATGTTGATTCTGCCTCCATCGCTGAGATACGAGCTTTGATTTGGTCACTGTTATGAGATAAAGAATCTGAATTCTTATCATAAGCTAAATTTAGACCACTAACAGAGGCATTTAAAGCATCAATCTTTTTCTTGAGATTTTTCTTGTCTGCTGCTGTCTTATTTGTCTTTTGTGATAACTGGACAATTTCGTCAGCCAATTTTTGGTAAGATTCTGTATTACCTTTTACAGACTCAAGATTTTTTTGACGTTCTTTTGCGCTTTGTTTAACAGAATCTGTTAATTGATCCGTACTCTTGACTAACTCCTCTTGTTCTGATTTGAGGCGTTTGGTCTCCTCACTCTCGGCAGTTAGCCATTGCCACAACCCTACCAAAGCGCCAACAACAAGACCTACACCAGCAACAACCAAACCAATCGGGCCAGTTAAAGCTGTCAATGCTGCTTTAAATGCTGTTGTTGCAGCGGTTGCGGCAATAGTAGCAGCAGTTTGCAAACTAATAGCACCAGTCAACACACCATAAAGAACAGTAGATGCTGTTAGTGCTCCATTGTTTGCCAGATTGGCCACCATTTGAGCTTTCGTGACTGTCCCACAAGTTGCTTGCGCAGCAGTGATTAAATTAATAATCTGTATTGCCCCTGCAGCTGTTGTTTTGAATGTTTGCCAGGCATTAATTAAGTTTTTTGTCGCAGTTATAGCTTCGTTGGCAGCACGCATAGCCACCAAAGCAGAAACCAAACTAATAATAACTGGTGTCAAAGATGAGATTACAGAAATTCCAGTACCCAAAATACTAAACAAAGTTTGAAAAACAGGTGTACTAGCTTTAATAACATTGACAATCACACCAAAAGCAGCATTGATGATTACTTTCAATGCATCAAAGTTCTCAGCAATCGTCTTTCCTGTTGCTGCCTTTGTCAAATCATCAAGAGCCTTGATAGTATTCGCTAC